>Ga0206130_10006151_pt1 | contig 13866 bp, 16 predicted proteins | sample Helgoland_Spring_9_FD_148637 | JGI IMG/M metagenome (GOLD analysis project Ga0206130, IMG submission 148637) | Pelagic subsurface seawater microbial communities from Kabeltonne, Helgoland, North Sea - Helgoland_Spring_Bloom_20160512_1 | ecosystem: Environmental > Aquatic > Marine > Epipelagic ... | reverse complement strand
ACCTAGAAACTACAACAGACATGAGCAGCTATACACACCTGTATTTCTCACTAAAACCAAGTACACCTTTAGCCGATGCCGAGATAAAACTGGAGAGCCCTTCTACCAATGCTACAGTCTTTCTAACCAACTACAACGCTACCGATGTAGGACAAGGATTTATGGAGTACCGTATTCCGCTTGTTGATTTTACGGAATTAGACGTCTCACAAATTTCTATTCCTTTTGCCATATGGAACCCCAAAGATGCAGACGACGATTTTGCAGTTTCTACCGTACTTATTGACAAGCTACATTTTAGTAATTAGTAGACTTTATGGGTAAAAGAAGTGCCTGTAGAGACCAATAAAATTCTCCTATACCTCATTTCTCCAGATTTTACTACTGCTTGTTTCGCATTTTGACTTACTGATAGTGAACGTCTCGGGAGCATCCACCTAAAAAAGTCTTACATTTGAGTTAAGGCTATTACATAATGGAAGAGATATACGTTAATCGAGAAATAAGAGAAACGCTAATAAAATTAGCAGTGCAGAACAGAACGATTACCTATTCTAGGTTGAATACTGATTCAAATGCAGGATATAATTATCGAGATGCTGACGAGCGTGATAGTTTTACGGAGGATATTGAAGCCATTTCGATGAGTGAAGTGAAAAATGGAAGACCTCCTCTAGGCTCTTTGGTTGTCTTTAAAAGTGGTTCAGTTACTAAGTCAATACTAGAAAGTCTTTACGCTATGTGCGAGAAATTCTATGATTTAGCACCAGAAACTACAAAACTTAATTCCAAGTTTTTAAAAGACCTCCAAGCAAAATGTCATGAGTATTGGACGGTTACAGACCACTACAATGAATTTGGTCCGAGGAAAATGTAAAACGTCATTAGCCCAAGAAGCAAAGGCTCGTTTTTAATTCTAAATTTTCGCCATCAATAATGTAAAAAAGAATCCTCATTATCCTTAGCCAAATATCCCATTACCCTCCAATGGTAATCATACTTCTATTGTCGTGATTCTCTAGATTTTCAAAATCTGATGAATGAGTCATTCCGGAGCGAACGGCTTTTTTCTTCCAAATGGCTTGTTGAATGAGGGGCTCTATGGCTTCCCCCGCTCTATAGGTGCTGAGTAAATCTGTTTCAGAGGCAGAAAATAAGCAATTTTTGAGCTTGCCATTGGCAGTAAGTCGTATGCGATTACAGCTATCACAAAAAGGATTAGTGACCGTACTTATGATTCCAAAGTTTCCTAAGTAGCCTTTGATTCTGAAATTTCTAGCGGTGAAGTTTTCTTCATTAGGCATACGCTCCAGTTCTGTTTCTGTGTAATGTGCTTCTACTTTTTGTAAGACTTCTGCATAGCTTACTAGCTTGGACTTATCCCAGTTATTCCCATCAAATGGCATGAACTCGATAAAACGAACCGACACCTCTTTGTCTTGGGTATAGTGGACAAAAGGGATAATCTCATCCTCGTTAAAATCTTTAATTAATACTACATTCAACTTTACTAAAAAGCCTTCTTGGAGTAATAAATCTATGTTTTGAAAAGCCTTATCAAACTGATCTCGCTTGGTTATAGCATCAAATTTATCTGCGTCTAAAGTATCTAGACTCACATTGATAGATTTCAAACCACATTTTCGGAAGGTCTCGATATGTCTATCTACTAATATAGCATTGGTGGTCACAGATAAATGAACAGGCATAGTGGCAAGGGCCGTCAGTATCTCCCCAAAATCTTTTCTCAATAGAGGTTCTCCGCCTGTCAACCTTATTTTGGTTACCCCATTTTTTACAAATAGGGTAGCAATATCTATGACTTCTGCAGTGGTCATAAGTTGATTTTTGGGAGATAAAATAACACCGCTTTCTGGCATGCAATACGTGCATCTTAGATTGCATTTTTCAGTAAGAGATATACGGAGATAGTTGTGCTTTCGCCCAAAACTATCCCTTAATATTTCTGATTTATTTTCCATTAATGGCGTTCTCCTTTTAATACTTTAAAACTATGAAAAAGTGCAGGGAATACTGCGTCTAAGCTCTCTGCTACACCTATACTAGATCCCGGAAGTGCTAGTACTAAACAGTCTCCAATAGTGCCCACCACACTACGAGATAGCATAGCATAAGGCGTTCTTTCTTGCCCATATCGTCTGATGGTCTCCTCTGCTCCAGCTATGCGTTTGTCTAGCAAAGGAATAACGGCTTCTGGAGTGATATCCCGCTTAGATAGGCCAGTTCCGCCCGTTAAAATTACTACATTATTTTCTTTAGTGATTAGGGTAACTGCGTTTTGTATCTGCTCCGCATCATCAGCTATAATCTGAATATCAGAAGTTTGAAGACCGTATGCTTGCATGCGTTCTTGTATCACAGCTCCAGATTTATCTTCTCCTATACCTTGAGATAATGTGTCTGAGCATACAACTATGCCAGCCTTTAATCCAGATACATCTGCTATGGGATATGAGCTTTTTCCGCCTTTCTTTTCTAATAGTTTGATAGCGTGTATTTCTATGCCTTTGTCTATCGGTTTTAGCATGTCGTACATATTTAGAGCTACTATGCTGGCTCCGTGCATAGCTTCTACTTCTACGCCTGTTTTGTAGATGGTTTTTACTGTTACTTGTATTATAATATCTAAACCCTCTATAGCATACTCTATACCCGTATATTCTATAGGCATAGGATGGCAGTCTGGCAGTAGTTCTGGTGTTTTCTTCACACCTAGCAAACCTGCTGCTTTGCTCATAGCAAATACATCTCCCTTAGGTACAGTTTTATCATGAATAGCCTGTATAGTCTCCTGCTTACTTACCTTTACTATGGCTTGTGCCGTGGCTATACGTAGCGTGTTTGATTTATGTGTTATGTCTACCATTACTTTATTGTTGAGGTGCTAAACTGTTAGTTGTTTAATTGTTTTAGCCACCTGATTGAAAATTTCGAAGTGCATTGAGCATATTACTAATTTTTTCCGCTCTTAGCCTAAGCTCTTGGTAATCTTTATCTTTAATATATCCTAAATCATTTGATAGTATTAGTTGATTTATCACCTCCATTAATGAAGAGTATGCTATCGTCGTAAACTTTGCTTGATCTTTATTGGTTTTTCTAGAGGTGCCTTCGGCAATGTTATAAGCAATAGAAACAGTTGCTCGTCTCAGTTGATTTACTAATCCAAATTGCTCTTCCTTTGGAAATGCTTTTGTCAAAGTATATATTTCCTTCACAAAAACACGTGTCTCTTGCCATACATTTAATTTTTCAAAAGAGTAAATATGCATTATTTTAATAAACTTATAATTTTAAACAAATAAACGGTCTAACAAGAAACAACTCAACATTCTTCACTTATTCTTCTTCCATTGATACGCTCCCGTTTCAAACAACTCTTTCCCAAATATGGGGACATCTTCTTTTACTTTATTTACGATGTATTCCGTAGCCTCATATACCTGCGGTCTGTGTGCTGCAGATACGAATACAAAGAAGCATATTTCTCCTAGATTCACTATCCCTAGACTATGGTAAATGTGCATACACGTCAGGTCAAATTTTTGGAAGGCATCTTCGCGTATGTCATGCAGTTTTTTCTCGGCCATTGCTTCATAGCACGAAAACTCAATGGCACTAACCGTCTTACCCGCTACTTCATCTTTACGTATTTGCCCAAGGAATATATTGTGAGCTCCTATTCCAGTTTTAGTTTGGTGCTTGGATATCGCATTAGCTATGAATGCTGATGTGATTTCTCCTTGTATGAATACGGTCTTTTTCTTTGCCATTTATTCTATAATTTCAAAGGTTATTTTATTTATTTCGATGGCGTTTTCTGTCAAGCAAAACAACTTAGTATAGCCTTTCCCTTGTAAAATACGATATGCTGTTTTGCTCCTTTTACCGCTTTGGCAAAATAGATAGATCGGGTTATTAGTAGGTACTAGTTCCAGACTTTTTTCTAAAGCAGAAAGAGGTATTTGCACATAGTTTTCTAATGCTATTGTAGGTTGTTCATCTAGCTCTCGTACATCTAAAAAGTAGCCATCTTTTTCTGTGTTTGCAAATGCTAATTGCTCTATTCTTTGATATTCCTTTTCAAAAAATACTCGAGTAATATGGTCTTGATTTTTTCTTTCAAAGGAAAAATTATTTTGCTCATTGCTCAAAGTGTCTACTAACAAAAGGCTATTAATTTGAGACTTACCAATGTCTAGTAAATATTTAAAAACCTCATTCACCTCATATAATCCTGCCATAGCTACAGTGCTCGGCATTACTCCGGCTTCTTCGCAGCTTTGAGTGGTTTTGGGTGCTGTTGGGTATAAACATCTATACGTTCCAGAATTATTCGCATTGAAAAGGGCCACTTGAAACTGAAAACGGTAGACAGATGCGTGAACGAAGGATTTGCCCGTCACTATACACGCATCATTGATCAAATATCGAATGTCTATAGCATCTGTAGCGTCCAGTATAATATCATACTGGGCAAAAAGCTTCAATGCATTTTCTCCCGTTAGGAATTCACTATAATGGGTAAGCATTGCTTCAGGGAATTGCTTCGCTATTTTTTCGCAAGCTACTGCAGCCTTTAGTTCGCCTATATCTGATTCAGAAAATAATACTTGTCGGTGTAGGTTGCTGAGCGAAACACGATCTCCGTCTATCACTCCTATACTACCTATACCTGCAGAAGCCAAATAGGGTAGCACCGCATTTCCTAGTCCACCAGCACCCACTACTAGCACACGACTATGCCCCAACTTCTGTTGCCCAGAGTGTCCTACCTGTGGCAAGGCTATTTGTCGTATGTATTTTTCGTGGCTCATAGATTATCCTCCAGCAAATGGAGATAGCACAGCTATCTCATCGGTTTCGTTTAGTTGAGTGTCTTTTTCTTTTGATACTATTTGATGATTTACAGCGATATGAATATCGTCTGAAAGTAGCTTATACGTAGACTGTAAGTTAGATAACAACTCGGCTACGGAAGCATTTTTCAATACTACATCATCGGTAGTTTTACCTGTAATATCTGCTATCTCTCCAAAATAATGTACCTTCATATTTATATCAAAAATAGTTTTACTGTGGCTATAATAAGAACTCCTGCCAATACATATTTTAAGGTCTTCATATTAAACTTCTGACTTCCGTACAATGCACCTAAACTTCCTCCGAAAGTAGCGACAGGAATTAAATACCATGCCTCTATGGGAATGTCTCCCCCTTTTACGGTGAAACCGATAATGCCTGATATAGAATTTACGAAAATAAATAAGGCAGATACCGCAGCAGCCTGCTTCATATTACCCCAACCTAATAAGATGATTATAGGACTTAGTATGATACCCCCACCTATGCCTATCATACCAGAAAAAAGCCCAATGGCCGAACCAATAAATAAGGATCCTATGAGGTTGGAAGGTTTTACTTCCTTCTTTTCAGTACCCAGAAAATGGAGCATTCGTAGAATAGCAATAGCCAGAAATACTCCTAAAATTTGTTTGTATAGCGTGGCATCTATGGAGATATATCCGCCTATGAAAGCCATAGGAATAGAGGTAATGGCAAAGGGATAAAAGAGCTTCCACTTGAAATATTTGTTCTTATGGAAAAACCAAAATGAGATGCCCGACACAAAAATATTGAGTAATAATGCAGTTGGTTTCATAGTGGCTGCGGGAAACGAAAACAAGGCCATAAGTGCCAAATATCCACTAGCCCCGCCATGACCCACACTCGCATATAGAAAGGCTACTACCAGCAATACAGCTCCAAAAGTCAATACTATTTCAGGTGCTAGCAGGTCCATAGTCTATAGGGCTATATAGGTCAGCTCTTCTCCTTTTTTGATAATTTCTTTGTCCTCCGGTACTACCAAAAGTGCATTGCTCACCGCAAAGGATTTTAGCATAGAGGAGGCCTGACCAGTGAGCAAAGTTGCTTGTGATTCCTCCACATTTCCTTTCAAAAATAAGGTCTTACCTGTAGGATTTGGTATGTCTACAGTAGCTATAGCTTTAAGTCTCGGCAGATGGTGATTTGCAAAACCCATTTGAGCTTTTACCAAGGGTAAAACATACAGATAAAAACAGCTCAAACTAGAAGCAGGATTACCCGGTAAGGCATACACCTTTGTATTTCCTTTTTGCCCAAACCACAAGGGCTTACCCGGCCGTTGGTTTACCTTATAAAAGATCTCAGCTACCTCGTTATTTTCTAGAGCTTGTTTTACGAAATCATAGTCTCCTACCGAAATACCTCCAGAGATTAAAACGAGGTCTGATTTCTTAAGGCATTTTTCTACTGCTTTAGTAGTTGACTTTAGATCATCCTCTACGCTGTATATTTTTACTTTTTTAACTCCTATGCGGTTTAGTGCTAGTTTTAGTGAGATGGAATTACTCTCGTACACTTGACCTTCTTTTAGTTTTTTGCCGAGCTGTTGCAGCTCATTCCCAGTGACTAGTATACTTACTTTAGGAGCGTTGTACACAGCGACTCTGCCTATTCCTAGTCCTGCCAAAAAAGCAATAGAAGCTTCGTTTAGTAGCGTCCCTTTTTCTAGGGCCACTTCACCAGTGGCTATTTGCCCTCCGAGTGGTCGTACGTTGGCATTTTTATTGGGCATTTTGTCTACAGTGATGTAGTCTCCTTCTCTAGTCACGTGCTCTTGCATCACTACTGTGTCTGCCGCATCTGGCACTCTAGCTCCTGTGAATATACGCACAGCTTCACCTGCTTTTAGAGGTGTATTTTCTGCATTGCCAGCTTGCACTTCGCCTATCACTTTGTAGGCCTCGCTACCTCCGTGTGGTATCGCATATCCATCCATAGACGACTGGCGAAAAGGAGGCATAAAAATAGGTGACAGCACATCTGCCGCTAGCACCATTCCCATTGTTTTCTGTACGCGTTTGGTTGCCGTTTTAGTAGTAAAACAGTATTGGTCTATTTGTTCTAGGGCTTGCGAAACTGAAATCATATACGTTTTATCCTTCTATTCAAAAGTGTCAAAGTTATCGTAAAAATAGAAGCATCAAAGTAAGCTATGTTGCGTTAGGATTTTGGGTGACTAGTAAAGGTGTATGCTGGCAGTGAAATGGATAAGATTAAATGGAATACACGTTAATTTTATCTCAGCTGAACCGATTTCTGAAAACGTTGTTTAATCTCTCTGGGTTCTCCTGCAAGGGACTTCAGAGAATGGGAATGCAAAATACTAATTTAAAATTTATGCAGTTTGCGTCTTATTTCACTACCCGATTCTGTAGTAACCTTTATAATGTAACTTCCTGCAGTGAGGTGCCCCACTTGAAGCACCACTGACGAATTATATTTTGCAGTATATTTATAGACTAATTGACCTGAAAGAGTGAATATTCCAATATCCCTAATTTCCTCATTCCCTAAGTTTATTAGTTTTAATGAGCTTGTGAATGGATTGGGAAACACTTGTAACCACGCAGGAGAAAAAGTATTTGCAGATAATTCTTCTACAACCTGGTACCGAATGTATTCTGTGCCTTCTGCAGAAAGCGTATTTAAGTTTAGGTACTCAATTTTTATAGAATCAACATCTAAAGTACTTGAATTAACAATTATCCCATATCGTTCTCCGGGGAAAATAGTGAGCGTATCTAAGATTGAGGCCTCTGGCAAAGGCCGTCCATCCGAACTTATAATAGTTGCATTTAGTCTGCTTGGGAAAACGTATTTATTTGCATAATATCCAATATTCGCTAACCTTAGAAAGGTGTTGTCATTCTTTTGAAACACCTTCTTATTTTCACTTTCTAGTTGGGACCCTGACAACCCGTTTACTAAAAAGTAAGTGGGATCTTTACGACCAGTCTTGGATGCGATAGTATAGTGGTTACAGCTTTGACTATCAATTATATGACTACTACCAACTTGGCAACTACCTCTTGCGATAGTTCAAGGGTAAATGGGACTTGGTATTACACAAGTCAAACGGTAACAGATAGCTTTACGACCTCTTTAGGATGTGATAGTATAGTGGTGTATTACATAACGATATCCAATACACTTTATTCATCAGAGGATCTGTTTGGTTGTGAATCTATGGTATACAAAAGTGCTACATACACTTCGTCAACCCAAGTTATTGATTCATTAGTGTCTGCAAAAGGCTGTGATTCAATACACGCCGCCAATTTATTCATTACACAACCCATTATTCAAAAACAAAAATTGACTACTTGTCCAGGGGAAGAATATGAACTTGCAAGTGGCGAGTTGATTTCTGACAGTGGGATATATTTCTCTACATTGATTTCTGTGAGTGGATGTGATAGTATAATTATTGAGGAAATCGGGTACTATGACATTAAAGAATCTTTGGTACCTGATATAGAAAAATGCGTAGGAGATGAAGTGACGTTTGACATTAGTGTTTGGGATTCATATGAACATATCCAATGGAGTACTGGGGAAGAAAATACAAATATATTACTTGATAATTTCGGGCTCTATGCTGTTAATTTAACAGATAAGAATGGTTGTATTGTGCGGGACACCTTTAGGGTAATTGACGCAAAATGTCCTCATTGTCCTGTATACGTTCCAAATGCATTTACACCAAATCAAAGTTGGATAAATGAAAATTTCAAACCTATTCATAAGTGTACCTTTAGTGAATACAAACTTCAGATATATAATAGGTGGGGTGAGCTGATATTTGAAACTTTTGACCCCGAAGAATTTTGGGATGGTGTTTATTTGGGTAAAGATGTCCAGCAAGGCGTATATGTTTGGATCTTATTTTATGTTGACAAAAAGACAAAAAGAGCAATACCTCAGCGAGGACTATAACCTTGTTAAGGTGAAGTGTATTTTCATTAAAATGCAGCATTTACTAATGCGATGTTCTCTCCTTTTTCTTGCTGCTTTTTTGTCTTTTAAAACCAGCACCTTAATAGCATTGTTTCTGAGAAAGCTTACAACATCTGCAGAGATACGTCGTACACCAAAAAGCCCAGACAATAATCTGGGCTTTTTAACGCTAAGTTGTTCTGGCATAGAACACTTGACATTCTAAAAAAAAAGAGGTGCCCTCTTTAATCTCAAGTTAATTAAAAAAATAGGAGTTTTGAGGTTGCTTCTTATAGCGTACCTCTTATCTCTTGCTCTCTTTCGATAGCTTCGAATAGGGCTTGGAAATTCCCCTTACCAAATGAAGTAGCTCCTTTTCTTTGTATAATCTCGAAGAACATAGTAGGCCTTGGCTCTATAGGTCTAGTGAAGATCTGCAATAAATATCCCTCATCATCTCTATCCACCAAGATGCCAAGCTCACGCAGTGGAGCTAGATCTTCGTCTATCTTACCTACACGGTCTAGTACTACATCGTAGTATGTATCTGGTACTCGCAGAAACTCTACACCACGAGATATCAAATCTCGTACAGTAGTGATAATATCGTCTGTGGCCACAGCGATATGTTGTACGCCTGGTCCTTCATAAAAATCTAAGTATTCTTCTATCTGAGATTTTTTCTTGCCATCTGCAGGCTCGTTGATAGGGAATTTTATTCTGCCATTTCCGTTACTCATTACCTTACTCATTAGAGCAGTGTATTCTGTAGAAATATCCTTATCATCAAAAGAGACTATCTGAGCAAAACCAAGTACGTCTCTATAAAAATTACACCAAGTCATCATTTCGCCTAGTTCTACATTGCCTACCATGTGGTCTACGTATTGCAGGCCTACATCCTTAGGATGATAAGTAGATTGCCATGCCTTATAGCCTGGCAAGAAGATGCCTTTATACTCACTGCGTTCTACGAATATGTGTACCGTTTCACCGTAGGTATATATGCCGGAGCGAGTCACTTTGCCATTCTCATCTTCTTCTACAGTAGGAGACATATAGTGTTTTGCTCCTCGTTTTACAGCTTCATTATATGCGTGCGTAGCGTCTGGTACCCATAGGGCTACTACCTTCACTCCATCTCCGTGCCTTTCTATATGCTCGCCTATTTCTGTGCCACTTTTTAGCGGAGAGGTAAGTACTATTCGTATCTTATCTTGCATAAGCACATAGCTCTCTCGGTCTTTTACTCCTGTTTCTAAACCAGAATAAGCTAGGTCTTGAAAACCAAATGCCGTTTTGTAATAATGTGCAGCTTGCTTGCTATTGCTTACATATAATTCTATGTAGTCTGTGCCAAGCAATGGCATAAAATCTTGAGCTTCGTCGTATATTTTAGGGAGATCTACTGTCTTTGGTTGCATAACTATTGTGTCTATGTTGAGTGCAAATTTAAACCATACGCACCTTTTTTACTAAAGACTGAAATATGAAATAAATCAGATGCTGCCAGAACAAGAAGAAGTGGAGAAAGAGGAGGTTCTAATAATTTGTCAATTTGCGGATTGGCTATACGCTCACATAGACTTATGCTACTACTCGTAAGTTAAGAGGCGGAGCTTTCTGGCACATACTCGTATGCACAAAAACTGCATCTTTATTGAGATGGAAAGCTAGTTGCATCGCATCTTCTCGTTCTTGGCGGGAGGCAAACCACATACTGCTACCTATAAGCTCGTCCCAGCACGTGCGTATCTCAAAACCAAACTGCCCACTCATGTTTTTGGAGCGAGAAAAGTTGGTTTGAAAACATAAATGAAGACGCAATGTGGCCAAGAATTTTTCGCACAATTGGAAAGTTTCGAAAGACTTACTCTTTAAAATTAAATTCTCTTTTTCATCAAATAATTGAAGGAAAAACTGATCGTTTTTTTCTGTGATGGTGTAAATGGATCTTTTCATGTTATTTCTTTCTTAATATGCTCTTAATGCTAGGCTATGCAACGTGCTGATAGATAGTATTATTATCATTATGTTGATAATAATAATATCAATTGCCTCTTAATTAAAGTTAATAAAAATTATTTATCCACCAAATTTTTCAAAAATTAATACGCAAGTCACTTGGGTGTTTACATCTTAACAACTTGGATAAAAGGAGTGAGTACTTTTGTACATAGTTAATAGTAATTCAAGTCCATTGAGAAAATCATCTGTTTTATATTTCACCTTATTGGTAGGTTTGTTGTCTTTATTCGCTACTTGTAAAAACTCGAACACTCTAGAAGATCAAGCTAAGGATGCTGCTGCAGACTCAGCAGAAATAGTATTGAAAGAGGTAGACGACTATTCAGAGCCTATACCGGCTAGGATAAGTCTGTCTGATAAGGAACATTATGTGTTTCAGCGAAATTCAAATAGGTACAGTCAATCGTATTTTCAAAATCCATTTGATAGTGCCATCTATGTGTCAGGTACTTTTTGTGAGTTGAGAGGAAATCATTTTCACGGAGGTTTAGACATACGTACGGGTGGTGTAGAAGGATGGAAAGTGCTAGCTGTAGCAGATGGATATGTTTCTAGAGTAAAGGTAAGTACTACAGGCTACGGTAGAGTGGTGTACATACAACATCCCAATGGATATACTTCTGTATACGGTCACTTAAAAGAGTTTAAAGGGGTACTGGCTAACTATGTGAAAGAGGCACAATACCAGCAACGCAAGTTTGAGATAGAACTATATCCTAAAGCTGGAGAGATAAAGGTGACCAAAGGCCAAAACTTTGCCCTAAGCGGTAATACAGGTGGCAGCGGTGGCCCGCACTTGCATTTTGAGATACGCAACTCCCGAGGAGAAAGTACTAATCCGCTACTGCACGGTTTGCAAGTGACAGATAAACTAAACCCTGAGGTAAAACGTATAAGTATTTACCAAAAAGACAAAGAAATGCTCTACTCCGAAGGGGAGTATCCCTATACTACGGTGAGTAAGTGGAGCGAGTATCTTAAAAATACTAAAGCACTAAATCTGCAACCTGGACCTTATAGTTTTGGTCTGTACACGGACGATTATTTTACCGATAAAAAGAATGTGCTGGGCATAAATTACTGCTGGCTTACTGCCAACGGGAAAATGCTCTACCAGTACCAGATAGAAAAATTCAATTTTGACCAAGGGAGATATATCTATACTCATACAGATCCGTACCTCAAGTGGAAGGAGAACAAAACGTATATCCGACTTTTCAAAGAATCTTTTAATCCCCTGCCGTACTACAAGCAAAATCAAAATGGAGAAATAACCCTGCAACACGGAGACTCCATTCAGATGAAAGTATACATACAAGACTATGCTGGGCTTATGGACTCTGCTACGTGGATAGTAGTGGGAGATACCAGTGCCAAAGCTCTGCAAGTAGCAAGCACATCCTACGAAGAAAAGCAACGGGTGACTGGGAGCAAATCCTTTAAGTTTTACGAATGGAATATAAGTGTGCCGAGCAAAGCGGTGTATCATCCATTTGATTTTAAAATGAGTATAAAACCTAAAAAGGAAAAGATGCTGAGCAAAACCCTACAGATGCACTATGGCTACACGCCGCTGCATACTTACATTAATATACAATACAGCGTACCTGCTGAGTGGCTCCAGTATGGGGATAAGCTATGTGGAGTAAGTTTTGATGGTAGGCGAACCTACTACGAAGGAGGATCATTAAACGGCAATACACTTAGTTTTAGAACCCGCTCACTAGGCGAGTATGCTATCACTTATGATAATGTGCCGCCAGTGGCAAAGACTATTAGTTTTGGTAAAAAATATAGGTTCCGTGTTACGGATAATCTAAGCGGAGTAAGTAGCGTAACGTGCTCTATAGATAACAAGTGGATACTAGCAGAGTACGAGCCCAAGACAGGAGCTGTATGGGGCGGGATTCCAAGTTGGATAAAACCTGGGACCTACGAGTTTAAACTAGTAGCTCGAGATGATAAGGGGAATAAAACCGAAATAAAAAAGTCTATTACATTGTAATCGCCTTTACTGTGGTAGGCAAAGACCTACTACTATCTAAGTGTAATAAATAAATTTCTTATATTATTCCCAGACTATGTATCCTTCTATGGTGCTAATGGCTTTTCCATTCCCTTCTCTACATTCCATTTGTATTACACTAAATTCTGAAACCAACTTATCCTCTATCATCTTCAGTACATACTTGCCCTGTGGAGTGCTAGGTTGATATAGAGGAAAGAAAAAGGGCTATAGATTATTTGTAATCTAATTCTACAATGTATTGTTGTAACTATATGGCAATACTACAAATAGGAGAGAAGGCTCCAGCATTCAGCGGAATAAATCAAAAAGGCAAAAAAGTATCTCTAGCAGATTATGCTGGCAAAAAACTAGTACTCTATTTTTACCCAAAAGATGATACCCCGGGATGTACAGCACAAGCGTGTAATCTAACAGAAAATCACAGAGCTTTACAGAAGCAAGGATATGCAGTGCTAGGAGTAAGCCCAGACTCAGAAAAGAAGCACATCAAATTCATAGATAAGTACAAGTTAAGTTTTGACTTGCTGGCAGATACAGAGAAAGAAACTATACAAGCATATGGCGTATGGGTAGAGAAAAGTATGTATGGCAAACAGTATATGGGCGTGGCTCGTACTACGTTCATCATAGACGAGGAAGGTGTGATAGAAGATGTGATAGAAAAGGTGAAAACCAAAGAGCATACTTCTCAGATATTGAAGTAGGAACAGGGTAACAAAAAAATGGGACCCAGTGCAGTTGCACTAAGTCCCATTGATAAACTGAAAAATACTTAACTACTAAATCTTACAGCTTCATAACGGTCCTAAGCGACTAAGGTTACGCTCCATTTACCAACGACCATTTTTGCTTGATAAATGGATTTTAGAAAGGGAGATCGCCTTCTTTTTTAGCACCTTCTTTTGGTGTCATAAGTAAGAAATCATTGGCTACTACTTCTGTAATATATCGCTTGTTTCCAT
>Ga0206130_10006150_pt1 | contig 13874 bp, 11 predicted proteins | sample Helgoland_Spring_9_FD_148637 | JGI IMG/M metagenome (GOLD analysis project Ga0206130, IMG submission 148637) | Pelagic subsurface seawater microbial communities from Kabeltonne, Helgoland, North Sea - Helgoland_Spring_Bloom_20160512_1 | ecosystem: Environmental > Aquatic > Marine > Epipelagic ... | reverse complement strand
GGTAAGCCTAGTAATGGAAGACGACACCAAGCAGTTTTTAGAAATACAGCCCACGAGAGGTTACCTATCTGCTGTAGATCAAAAGGTTCATTTTGGCTTAGGGGTTCAGAAGGTAAAAGCACTAAAAGTAGTATGGCCAAATGGTAATTCGTTCGAAATTATTGATCCAATAATAAATCAGACTTTGACCATTCGCTATAGTGATAGCCAGCCTAGGGCACCAATAGCATCAAGGGAAGAGGTTCTTTTTAAGGATTGTAGTTCTGAAATAGGCTTGGACTATAGTCATGTTGAAAATAAGTTTGATGATTTTGAATTTGAAGTACTATTACCACATAAAAACTCAACTTTGGGGCCGAATGTAGCAACTGGTGATGTCAACGGCGATGGTCTGGAAGATGTATTTGTGGGTGGAGCAATAGAGCAGGCGGGAAGACTATTTATTCAAAATTCAGACGGATTATTCGCTCCAATTCCTGGTCCTTGGATTGCTGATGGCAGACAGGAAGATATGGGCGCATTGTTTTTTGATGTGGATAATGATGGAGATAATGATCTTTATGTAGTTAGTGGTGGAAATGAATATAAGGCGAACTCAATCGCTTATAAAGACAGACTTTATATCAATGAGGGTGGAAATAAATTTGTTAAATCAGAGAACGCCATTCCTACGGGTATGCATGTCTCTGGAAAGATTGTAGAACCCTGTGACTATGATAATGACGGGGACATCGATCTTTTTGTGGGTGGTCGACTGACTCCTTCAAAATATCCTTTTGCTCCAAGAAGTTATTTATTAGAAAATGATAATGGAAAATTTAAAGATGTTACAAATGAAGTTGCTCCAGGTTTATTGCAGCCTGGATTAGTGTCTTGTGCAGTTTGGGTTGATCACAATGGCGATGGCTTTTCTGATTTGGTCGTCTCGGGTGAGTGGATGTCTATCCTTTTATTTGAGAATAACGGATCTACTTTTGTAGATAAAACGGAGGCTTATGGCTTTGATGATTATACAGGTTGGTGGTCCTCAATAGTCGCAGAGGATCTTGACAACGATGGAGATAAGGACCTAGTACTCGGCAACAATGGACTGAATTATAAATATAAAGCAAGTATGGATGAGCCATTTCAGATATATGCTCATGATTTTGATAAAAATGGAAGTTTAGATATCGTTCTTGGTTACTTTAATGATGGAACACTTTTTCCTGTTCGAGGTAGACAGTGTTCTTCAGAGCAAATACCTTCGATTGCTACCAAATTTAAATCCTATACAGATTTCGGTGAGGCTAGCCTTGGTGATGTCTATGGTGAAGAGTTGGATCAAGCCCTGCATCTTACGGTTAATTCATTCGCATCTATTGTACTTATGAATGAAGAAGATGGTTTTCTACGTAAAGACCTTCCAAGGTTAGCCCAGATTTCAGCTGTCAATGGCATCATATGTACAGATTTCAATAAGGATGGGTATAAAGATCTTCTTATTGCAGGTAACTTGTACGGTTCTGAGGTTGAGACAACGCGTAATGATGCTTCTGAAGGTTTAATGCTAATAGGTAAAGGAAATGGTGCCTTTGAGTCTTTGGGACCGGATGAGTCAGGATTTAAGGCTAGTGGAGATGTAAAAGATTTGAAAATGTTAACGATGGGGAAGAATAAATTAATTCTTGTCACCAATAATAATAATGCGATGCAAGCATTTAAGTTCAAATAAAAAAAGATCCATTCTAATCAGAATGGATCTTTTTTTATTTAGTAATTGGTCTCATAAAAGTCTGGATAAGCGCCCATTTTTTTATCCTTCAGTATCGTTCTGTAATTCGATTGCGAAACGGCGAAAGCTTGATAATTAATGCCTTTTAAGTTTTCTTTACCATTTTTATCGAGTGCATCGATGTATTCAAGCGCATTCTCTTTGTTAGTAAATCTACGAATTACTATAATCGGAACCTTTTCTTCAGCTTTTGCCCCCAATGAAATATTTGAAGATCTCAATCTAGATGTTCCAAAATAATCGGAGTTGAAGTCAGATATAGCATTTCGAGTAGATGTAAGACTTATGTTCTTATCTTCAAAGGTAAGTATGATATAATGGACTTTCGATGGTTCAACTATATATTTATTGATATCTCCCTCAGTAGCTACATCTTCTTTGACATCTGCCCCTAAGATTCTCAATAATTCTCTTACTTGCTTTTCTTCGGGTGTATTTGGATACTTTATGAGGAAAAGTTCAAGTTCTTGAATGTACTTTTCTTTGCCTTCTAGCTTTCCAATACAGAATGCTTTTAACAAACCAAATCTTGCGTAGTGATCATGCTTAGAACCGAACTTTGAAGGTACCTTAGCTATCTTTTCAAGTACAGTATTGAACTGATCAGCTTTATAGTCATCGTAGCATTCTTCGTAATAATCATTGACAATTTCATTTTTCGTCTTTCTATTCGCAAACTCAGGGTCAGAGATCGACGCGGCAATTGGAGAATTTGGAAATTTAGCTAGGATTAAATCAAAGTATTTTTTACTATTTAAGTCGTCCTCAAGATCTAGATAAGCGAGGTAAATAAAATAATAAGACTCTATGATTATTTTATTTTCTGCTGGATTTCTATTCAGTAATCGATCCAGAATGTCAATTGATTTATTTGGCTCTTTTAGATCCGATCGATAAAGCTTTCCAAGCTCTAACATAGCATCTTCGATCTTGCGTTCGGCTATGCTAATTTCTTTCTCTGTCTTTGGTACAGCTTTAAATAGCTCAGCCACTTCTTCTTCAGTAACCTTTGTGTTTTTGACAATTTCATCATCAAAAAGATTACTCTGGCCAATCCCTAATGCCTCTTTTCGTCTCCAGTTGTCTTCTAGTGGTCTGTCTCCCCATTTGTTTTCGAAGTCTCTTATTCCTCGTTTGATGGCTTTAGAGTCGTAAGCATAGAAGTCAGATTTACCGATCAAAACGGCATTTGTAAGTGACTTTGCCTCTCCTTTAAGAGATGCAATACGTTTAGCTTCTTCCTCGTCTTTTATTTTTTGAGCCAGTTTTGTTTTTTCTTCCTCGGAAAGTTTAGAGATGCGAATAAGACTATCTTGTAGTTCGATGGTTTTTAGTGCTTTTGCAATACCATCAAGGCTTTCAGAAAGAATCCTAACTCTTGTGTATCTGTCATCAGTCCTAGGCATAGCGCTAAGTGTCTGGTCTAGATATGTTTTAGCATCTACGTATTGTTGCGATTCGTAATACAACATGGCAAGTCTGAAGCTTGACTCTGCTGTTTGAACAGGGTTTCTGGATTCCGAAGACAGGGATAACTCCAAATATTCAATGCCTTTTTCCTTATTTCCATTTTTTAAATAGCTATCTGCTATTGCATAGTAGATTTGATCTTTGTATTCAGCATTTTTATCTTCCTTGAGCATGTTCTCAAGCTTTTTAACCATGCTTTCTAAAGAGTTGTTTGAACTGGTTTGAGCAGCAAGCATATTTGCGTTGAACTCAAGTTCGTATTCCGGATGTAAATTAACTACACGATTGAAATATTTATTCGCCTGAACATCCTTGTTCAATTTGCGGCTCATTTGCCCTGCGATAAATAGTAATCTGGCGCGTTCAAATTTATCTTTTTCCATATCTACAGCTTGGTCTAGGTAGCCAATTGCTGTGCTATAGTCCTTTTTCTTATTGTACATATACGCCAATATGTTCGGTATAAGTTTTTTTACTTCATCCGGACAGGATTGACTTCTTGCTAGTTGGTCAAGAAGACGCGTAGCATCGCTGTAGCGCGCAATGTCGATGTAGTTTCTTGCCAGCCAATAAAGTCCTTCAAAATAAGCTGGAGGGTTTTTAAATGAACTAGCTTCTTTATCTTCTTCTACATTACCAATATTTTTCCCTAGGCTTATGTTACCTACAGGTCCAGAGAATTCATCTTCATCTTGAACTTTATCTGAATTCTTATCCTTATTGGATGAGGATTTCTTTTTAGAAGTGGATGATTTTTTCTTTTTCTTAGATGGTTTTCTTCTACGCTTTTTCTTTCTACGTTTTTTCTTTCTGCGCTTTTTAGTTTTCTTCTTAGCAGAACCACTCTTCTTCTTTCCCTTTTTTACTGCCTCAGCGTCACGTTTACGCTTTTCCATAGCAGATGGACTATATTCATCTGCAAGGAATTCTAGCGTTTCCATAGATGATTCATAGTCCTTTTTAAGGTATTGGGCCTTTCCCATTAAAAGATAACAATCATCAGTCCAGTCACTAACACGATGTAGTGAAACGACAACAGTCACTTTTTCAATGGCATTATCAAGGCTTGGCCCTTCCGCCAATGGATTATCTGCCTCTGCATACTTATAGATTGGTAAGACATCCAGATAATTATCCTGAACCTGTGTTTCTAAATTTAGTATACTTTGCTGAAGTAATACATCAGCATTAAAGTAGCCATTATACTGTGCAGTTGTGTTGTGATATAATTTTCCAATAGCAGAAACATCATCCTTGCTCTTCGTTGTAGAACATGCAAGGATCAATGCGCAAAGTCCAGTGGTGATTAGGATCTGTAGTCTGTTAATTCCCAAAATAACCTATTTTATAAAATGTACTGAATTTAAAGGATCATAGAATGCTAAGACCTTTTGAATCTCTCACTTATTTTCTCTATTTAATCCGTGTAATTCTGAAAGCTCAAAATTACATGATAATAACCTTAAAAAGAAAAATTTATTTTAAGTTAAAATATGCCTTAAATTTGTATTTAAATCAACAAAAACTCTTTTTGTTGGATTATTTAGATATAATAATTTCAAGCAGCTCGGTAATATGGCAAAAAAAGAGCCCAAACTCAAAAGGTGGAGAGAGCGTCTGAAGAATACTTACAGACTTGTGGTCATGAATAATGACACCTTTGAAGAAATAGGAAGTTATAAGCTCACCTTATTAAATTTTTATCTGATAGGCAGTACTCTTGCAGTACTGGTATCTGTTCTTATCCTTTTCTTTATTGTTCTAACACCTCTAAAGCGATTAATTCCAGGCTATGGTGATGTTGATGTGAATAATGAGATTAGGGACCTCGAACGCGAACTTTCCGATCTAAGTGATTCGATCATGATTCAACGGAATTATACGGAAAGCTTCAGGAAAATATTAGTGGGAGAGGTAGAGACAGAACTTGATGCTGCAGGCGCAGCAAATATTTCTGAAGATACAGTAGAATTAGTAGCTCCTAACAAGGAGGATACATTACTAAGACAGGAGGTAGAGCTCGAGGAAACTAGAAGAGTGACGCAAAATGCTATTGTTTCAAATATTAATGATGCAGGTCTTCCAATTGATCAAATCTTTTTCAGCCCTCCAGTGAAAGGGGAAATTAGTGCGCCTTATAATGTAAGAAATAAACATTATGGTATAGATTTAATTGCTCCAAAAGATTCTCCTATCCTTTCCGTTTTGAGAGGTACGGTTATTTCTGCTGGTTGGGATATGGACTTTGGATTTACTATTGCGATTCAGCATGCCAACAATTTAATTACCCTTTACAAACACAATTCAGCCTTATTGAAGGAGGTCGGTGATTTTGTAAAAGCGGGAGAAGCAATTGCAATTATTGGTAATACCGGTGAAAAAACAGACGGGCCACACTTGCATTTCGAATTGTGGCACAATGGTGTTTCGATTGATCCAGAAATGATTTATAAGTCATTTAAGTGATAGGATTATTTTTTTTCTTGAATAAGAACCTTTTTGGTACTACTTTAGGTTGAAATCATAAAAATGATACTTATGGAAAATGACCCAAAGTTTGATCTAAAAGAAGTGACGGATGAAAAAGGCAATCAGATGAGCCCAATGCTTCCGCAGGAGACAAAGAATTATTTGATCGACATCGATGGTACAATCTGCGATGATATTCCCAACGAAGAGCCAGAACGAATGGCAACAGCAGCATTGTATCCTGAAGCCTTAGAAACTTTGAATAAATGGTTTGATGAAGGACATATAATCACGTTCTTTACTTCAAGAACCGAGGAACACAGAGTTGTTACAGAGGCATGGTTAGATGAGCACGGCTTCAAATACCATGGAATTCTTTTTGGCAAACCTCGTGGTGGGAATTACCACTGGATTGATAACCACATTGTTCGTGCAACCCGCTATGAGGGTAAGTTTACAGATCTTGTAACACGTTCTGCGGAAATAGAAGTCTTTAAGGACTAAGTTTTCTCAAGATCTTTAATGATCACTTCAGCCTTTCCATAATCAAAATTAAAACCATCTTTCAGTAGTCTCTCAGGTACGGCCCGAGAACTCCTCAAAACGATCTCTGATTGCTCACCCATAGCTATTCTTAATAGTATTTTGGGTGCAGGAATAGGCAGATACCCTTTTTTGCCATATTTTCCTGCCCATTTAAATACTTCGAGATGATGCGAAGGTGTTGGGCAACATAGATTGTATATCCCAGAGGCTTTGCTATTTTCAATGATCCATTGAAAAACTCTGTTTACATCTTTTATATGTACAAGAGGGTAATATAACTTTGAGCCAAAATTTGGTGAAATACCAAGTATCATGTTCTTTTTAAATACCGGATAAGCACCTCCTTTTTTGCTAAGTACTATCCCAATGCGAACTATACTAGATCGTACATTGGGCATTTTTTCGATTAACTTATGTGCTGCCTCCCATTCTTTAGCAAGATCAGCAAGGAAATCATCTCCTTGTTCAGCAGATTCAGTTAGTATGGATTCTCCACCATCTTTATAGATACCAACGGCAGAGCTGCCTATATAGACTTTTAAATCTGGACAATTGATACGTGCTTGTTCAATGAGAAAACTTGTACTTTCAACTCTACTTTTTTTGAGTAGCTCTTTATTCTTTGTTGTCCACCGGCCCTCTGAGATTGTGGACCCCGCTAAATTGATTAGGACATCAATTTGATGGAATGCTTTCGGGTCTATTATTCCTTTAGTTGGATTCCAATGGAAAAAGTCGGTTCGTTTTTTATCCGATCTACTTAAAATACGTACCTCATGTCCTTGATCTGAAAAATGAGATCTCAAAGCTTGACCTATAAGTCCAGAACCACCTGCCAATAAAATTTTCATTTACTTCTATTTTCTAAAGGTGAAAAGGTTTTTGATGCCAAAGAGTTTATGTGTAGAGCTTGAAATTCAAAAAATAAACCAATTTTATCTTCTAATGTTAATTTTTTAAATAGTAAAATGATAGCTACTAACAAATAGATTTAATGGTTATATTGCTTCTAAACCTCTAGGGTTTTTAATTTTTAAAATTCATCCTAATTTACATATAATGAGATTCAACTTAGTTTTCAAATGCTTTATTTCCCTGTCATTTATACTTTTATCATTTTCCTGTTCTAAGGAGACTGCAGTTAAAGAATATCAAAGAAATGGGAATAATGTAGTGGTTCGGGTGCCCTCGGATGTTAGGACACTTAATCCGACTTTTGCTTTTGATTCCTACTCTCTGCTTGTTTTGCGGACAATCAATCAGTACTTGGCTAACTATGACCTAGAGACACAGAAAATTGTCCCTGTATTGTTAAAGGATTTAGCAACTATAAGTGAATCTGAAGGTGTGATGACTTATACTATGGAGATAAGAGAAGAAGCAACTTGGGATGATGGCAAACCCATAACTGCATACGATGTTGCCACATCATTGAAGTTGCTCTTTAATCCAAAAGCAAAGCCTTCTCCTTATAGGCCATATCTCAACTTTATTGATAGTTTCGAGATTGACCCAGCTAATAATAAAAAATTCACGATTCGCTCTTCTCAAAAATATATCCTAGCGGAGGAGGCTCTTTACATGGTAATGCCAATTCATCAGGCTTCTATATACGATGCTAATGGTTTACTTGATGATCTTCTTATTTCTGATTTGATAAATGGAGATTTTGATGCTTCACTTGAGCCTGGTCTAGCTCTTTTAGCAGAGGAATATAATAGTGAAAAATTTAGTTCTGATCCAGCATTTGTTAATGGATCAGGACCATATAGAATGACAGAATGGAAGGCCGGTGAACTAATTACTATGGTTAAGAAGGAAAATTGGTGGGGTGAAGGCTTAGACGGAAGCAATTCTTGGTTCAAAGCTTATCCGGATACGATTTCCCTAAAGCCTGTAACAGATGTGACTACAGCAGTTCAAATGTTCTCTAACAATGAATTTGATGTTGCAATAGCTTTAGATTCAAAAGATTTTGTCAAATTTTCGAAAAATGAATCTTTAATTGAAGAGTATAGGTTTGAAGCAGAGCCGACTAATACAGTATTTTTAGTGTATCAAAATATGAAATCTCCTATACTTAGTGATAAAAAAGTAAGGCAGGCTGTTTCTAAGCTATTTGATTATGAAAACATTATAGCAAACATTTTTGATGGTTTAGGCGCTCGTATCAACAGTCCTGTTGGTGCTTCTAAGCCTTATTATGACTCAACATCTGAAATGATAAGCTATGATCCAGAAGCGGCCTTAGCTCTATTGAATGAAGCTGGTTGGCTTGACTCGAATTCAGATGGTATCCTAGATAAGGAATTAAATGGAGTGCGAACTGACTTGTCATTAAGCTATGTAGTTAGTTCTACTGCTGCTGCTGAGAATATTGCCCTATACTTTCAGCAAGCCGCAAATGATATAGGCATGGATATTGAAATCATCAAGAAAGATCGGAAAGGGTGGTATGAAATCGTTCAACAAAGAGCTTTTGATTTGACTATGAATGGGACAGGTTTTAGTCCAGGATTGGATGATTTTAAACAAATGTTTCACACAGAAAGTAACACGCCATCTGGGCAAAATAGAATGCAATTTGGCAATTCAGAAACCGATGAGTTATTAGATGCTATTATCAAAAATTTTGATGAGGCTAGTAGAACGGAACAGTATATAGAATTTCAAAAGATCCTTGTAGACGAACTGCCACTTGTTTGGCTAATGGCACCACTTAGCAGAGTGGTTATTCACGATCGCTTTGAGGGAGGATCTTCTGGCTTGAGCCCAAATATTTGTTTGGGTTGTATGAAAATGAAGTAGATCATGTATAGCAGGATCCTTAAACGAATATTACTTTTTTATCCAACATTGTTTGTACTAAGTATTTTTCTGTTTATGCTCAAAGAAGCAGCAGTAGGAGATGAGGTACTTTCATTGTGTGGTGAAGAAATAGACGTACAGGATCAGATTTATCAAGATTGTGTGCGTGCATATAAGCTAGATAAGCCAAGCTTTTATATTTCAGTTAATCCGCCTTTTGTAGATACAGAAGCTCTGGCATCTGTATTTCCAGAGGGGCGACGAAGTACATTTGAAAAATTACTTTATGCCTGTGGAGACTGGGATTTAGTGGCAAAATTTGATGAGCAGATAAATGATCAGTTTCGCCAGGTTGAGGGACTCGATGCAGATAGAATCATTGCATTGAAAAGTATAAAGAGCACCTATTTTAGAGGAATAGGTTTGGATGAAACGGAGGGCCTACTCGAACGTTTAGCTCAAATATTTCCCTTAGTAGATTTGGAGGGTTTAAATAAAGGTTTCGAAGGAATTAAAGGAATCAATCCGCATATTTGGCAATATAGGCCTTCAATCGATTTTCATGGTTTTGATAATAGATTTCATGCTTGGTGGCGGTCTGCGATTGTATTTGATTTTGGTCAATCTTTCAGAGGAAGATCTGTGAATGCCCTTATAAAGGGTTCTGTAAAGTATACTCTTATTCTAAATTTGATTGCGTTCATCCTTTCCATTATTACTGCTCTAGGATTTGTGCTGTTTGTTTCTGCTCGGAGTTCAAAAATCCAGCAAAAAATGGATGGTTTAAGCAGTATGTTGCTGGCTATTCCTAGGTTTTGGCTGGCTACCTTGTTGATTTTCTTTTTTGCAAATAATATTTTATTTCCACATTTAAGCTTTTTTAAGATTGGTGTTTCTGGAGCAACAGAAGGCATTTTTTCTTATTTTCAATACTTGAGTTTACCAATCTTTTGTTTGGCATTTCCAATTGTGATTTTACTGTATAAGTTGCTAAGAGAGAATATAAACATAGAGCTTCAAAAACAATATGTGCAAGCTGCTCGAGCAAGGGGACTAAAAGAAAAGACGATATTTAGATCCTATGTTCTTCCTAATGCTGTCAATCCATTGTTGACTGCGATAGGAAGTATGGTTAGTAGATTGTTGGTGGGAAGTGTAATTATTGAATCTATATTTTTTATTCCTGGCTTGGGAGGACTTTTGTTTGACGCCTTTATGTCGAATGATTGGCCTGTTCTATACGCCTTGTGTTTTATCTCTGGTATTATGACACTTGTTGGGTACATTATATCTGATATTTTGTACTTTTTGTTTGATCCAAAATTGAGAATAGGGGGGCTCCAAAATGGTTAAGAAATATTTTTCAAGTATAAAACAACTTTGGTTCAGCCTTCGGTCCTCTAATCCAAAGTTTCCTGTTCGATGGATGTTAGTGATTTTGTTTGTGGGAGTTTTCTTGGAATTTCTTTCATCCGATAAACCCATAGTCGCTAAGGTGGAAGGGAATTGGTATATGCCAGCTATTGGAAATACTCTTTTTGAATTGGGCCTTAATAAACGATATAATACAATTAGAAGATATAAATGGAGCAAGCATGATGCTTTTATGATCATGCCACTTGTTCCTTATGCCTCGACTAGTATTGATTTGAAAAATGCTTCTTATAAGGGACCATTTGATGAACAGAACTACACCTCTATAAGATATAGGCATTGGTTAGGGACAGATAAGATTGGGCGAGACGTGTTAGCTGGTTTATTAAACGGCTGCAGGGTTGTTTTAAAGATTATTTTTTTAGTTGGGATCATATCTGGTTTTTTGGGATTAATTTTAGGCGGTTTTTCAGGCTTTTATGGTGATGACATGATTCGCTGGTCTCTAACTAAATTATTAGCATACTTCCTTGGAGGGATTTTGTTTGCTTACGCATCATATATGCTGCTGAAGCTTCAAATACTTGAGTCTAGTCAGTTGGATTTAAGAACTTTACTCTTTGCGTTTTTAATCCCTGTTGTTGGTTATATGATTGTAGGTCAGTTGCATAAACTTATTTTTGCAAATAAATTGGATGTCCGATTTGGCATTCCTACCATAGCTATTCCTTTAGACAGTATGTTTTATTTTGTGATAGTCTTGCTTACTGCCCTTCCGGTCACTGTAATGTTGTTGGCAATACTGGGTTATTTTCAAACTCCAAGTCTTGTGTTGACTATGAGCTTATTCGGGCTTGTCTTATGGAAGAACATTGCTCGTATTATTCGGGGAGAAGTATTACGAGTAAAAGGAGAAGATTATATTCAAGCGGCTAGGCAGTTAGGTCTTAAGAGCAGGCAGATATTTTGGAAGCATATTTATCCCAATATTAGAAAACAATTTTATGTAGTAGTTGCAACGGTAGTATCTCTAAGTTTACTTATTGAGTCCGCATTGAGCTTTTTGGGTATAGGTATGGCGGTTGGAGAGATAAGCTGGGGTGTTTTGCTTAATCAGGGGAAATTAAATATAGCGGCTTATTGGTTGAGTTTGTTTCCAGGGATATTATTGGTGATCACTGTCTACAGTCTCAATACAATTGCAGAGGGGGAAAAAAGAGACAATTAATTCTTCTTTCCCATTTTTTTATTCATCTCTTTAGGAAAAAGACCAGCACTTTTACTTTTTGAGGGTAATTCGCCTTTTCTATTTGTTTTTACCGTTGCACTCTCTGCCATTTCACATCCATATCCTGGAGAACAGCCATTGAAGGCTATTAAAAAAGCGGCTGAAAGCGTTAGTATAGCTGATTTCTTTAGTATTTTCATCCTTTTAACGTGTTTTCATAAATTTATTGAAAAAAAAGGTAAAATATTGTTAAGCATACCATAAACTTTATGTAATTTGGATTAAATCACTAGTTTTTCCTAATAAAATAAGGGGGTTTGGAATTATTTTAAACTCCTTTTATGTTTAGTGATTGACAAATGATTTTTTATATCTATTTTTTCATAAATCATTGAATAATGAATAAAGGAGATTTGATTAACAAAGTTGCTGAAGAATCTAGTATCACTAAAGCACAAGCTACAACTGCTGTTAACGCAATGTTTAATGCGATCGGGTCAGCACTTCAAGGGAATGACAAAGCTACAATTATTGGTTTTGGTACTTTTTCTGTAACAAAGCGTGAAGCTCGTTCAGGTCGTAACCCTAGAACAGGAGAAACTATTACAATTGCCGCTAAGAACGTTGTAAAGTTCAAGCCTGGTAAAGACCTAATGGATTCTGTAAACTAGATTTTCGCTAGTAAGAAAATAACAAAGGCAATTTGGGGGAAACCTTAGATTGCCTTTTGTTCTTTTAGTACCTAATTTTTTTACTTTTGCATAAAATTTGAAACACTAATAATCAACACTATGTCTTCTATAATAGATTTAGAACGAGTAGCTTGTCAGGTGCGAAGAGATATTATTCGTCAGGTACACTATGCAAGTTCAGGTCACCCTGGTGGCTCACTAGGATGTGCAGATCTTTTTACTGCACTATATTTCAAGGTGATGGAGCATGATACATCATTCCAGATGGATGGAAAGGGTGAAGATATGTTCTTCCTGTCCAATGGTCATATTTCTCCTGTATTCTACAGTGTACTGGCTCGCTCAGGATACTTTCCGGTAGAAGAATTAGCTACCTTCAGAAAACTTGATTCTCGTTTGCAGGGACACCCTGCGACACATGAAGGACTTCCAGGTGTTCGAATAGCCTCTGGATCTTTAGGTCAAGGATTATCTGTTGCCTGCGGAGTTGCACAAGCAAAGAAATTGAACAAGGACGAAAAATCTATATTTTGTCTTATGGGAGATGGAGAGCTTCAAGAAGGTCAAATCTGGGAGGCTGTGATGTATGCTGCTCACAATAAGCTTGATAATCTAATTGGAATTGTTGACTGGAATGGTCGTCAGATTGATGGCGATAATGACGATGTTCTTTCTCTAGGAGATTTAAAAGGGAAATGGAAAACCTTCGGTTGGACTGTTACTGAGGTTGATGGCAATAATATGGAAGCTTTAGTTACTGCTTTACTTGAAGCAAAGAGTAATACCGGAAATGGAGTTCCTCAGGTTATTCTTATGCGCACAGAAATGGGGCATCCAATCGACTTTATGGTAGGATCTCATAAGTGGCATGGAGTAGCGCCGAATGTAGAACAAACGGAAAATGCTCTTGCTCAACTAGAAGAAACAATGGGTGATTATCCTTATCCAGCTCAATAATTCATTCAAAAAAAAACAGTCATGTTATCAGATTATATAGCAAAAGATAAAAAATCTACAAGGGATGGCTTTGGTGCTGGACTTTTGGAGGTTGGACAGAAAAATGATAAAGTAGTAGGTCTATGTGCAGACCTAATAGGCTCATTAAAGATGAATGCTTTTATGGATGCTTTTCCAGAGCGTTTCTTTCAAATGGGGATTGCTGAGGCTAATATGATGGGTGTTGCTGCAGGGCTTGCTACATCCGGACAGATACCTTATACAGGTACATTTGCGAATTTCTCTACAGGTCGTGTATTTGATCAAATTAGACAATCTATTGCATACTCGCATAAAAATGTAAAGATCTGTGCTTCACATGCAGGTGTTACACTTGGAGAAGATGGTGCTACGCACCAAATCATGGAGGATGTAGGTATGATGAAAATGCTGCCAGGTATGACTGTTATCAATCCTTGTGATTATAACCAAACCAAAGCGGCAACGATTGCTATCGCAGATTACGATGGTCCTGTTTATCTTAGGTTCGGTCGTCCAGGCTGGCCAGTATTTATGC
>Ga0206130_10006148_pt1 | contig 13878 bp, 10 predicted proteins | sample Helgoland_Spring_9_FD_148637 | JGI IMG/M metagenome (GOLD analysis project Ga0206130, IMG submission 148637) | Pelagic subsurface seawater microbial communities from Kabeltonne, Helgoland, North Sea - Helgoland_Spring_Bloom_20160512_1 | ecosystem: Environmental > Aquatic > Marine > Epipelagic ... | reverse complement strand
TTTCAAGCGCCCCCTCATCAGTCGAAGTGAGCGGGGCGATTTACCCTTTTTTAGACGATTTAAACGAAACATTGCATCCACATTTTGCAGGCACAAAATATGAGCAATTGTTTGTAGGTAATTTCGTCGATAGGGTGCATACATTCGACCTTTCGCAGTGGACTAGTTCGGTTTGGAACCCGGCAGGCCTATTGCGGTCCGATGAAGATCATCGAATTTATTGTGTATTGGGATATCATATGGCATTGATAGATGAGTTGATGACCCATTCAAATACAACAAATGACATTAGTTATTTCTTAGCGATGTATATGGATAAGCATATACCTTTAATGATTCATATGGAAGATGTATCGAAATATACTAATGAATATTTATTAACGGATTATGGTGAAGGTGCACCAATCCAACTTTATGAACCTTCTGAAGATTTCATATTTCATCAGGGGTTAATACCAAATGTTATTAATTTTATTCCGGAATGTTCTTTCTGGTCTGATATACGTAGTAAAACGAATCCTATTGTTCATGTGTTATCAAAAGGATTACCACAGAGATGCCAGATTCGTAACATGCGTGAAATTTTAAATAAATATAGTAGAAAGCACGAGGCGGTGTATAACTTTATTTTCGCATGTTTAAAATGTTCACTGTTGGGTATGTACAAGTCTTGTACTGTCAGACCACCTTTAAAGATCCGTATACGGTTGTATCGTAAAATTAAATCAATGAGTAAGGCAGAATTTTTACAGTGGATGTTGGGAGATCATCAACAGTTATTGTTTTATATTATAAAGGAGTTTCTTATATTCGGTGTTCAAGATGTTCCCAGTATCTATGCGGAGATCGAGAGGAGATATTACTGGGATAAATTTGTTCAGTGTGTGAATAAAGCAATGAACACGGTACGAAGTAACATAGAAGATAGTAGTAATATCATGAATTTTAGAGGTATTGAAGAGCAGTTAATTACTATCAATAAACAGCAGGTTCATCATTTATTTCGTCCAACGAGACATGTGTTCTGTAATGTGATTATGAACGAATGTGAACGAATAGATGATATTAATTTTGTAGATTATATTCGTGATAAAACTACAAGTGAAAATCGCGAATTGATGTATCAGATGGCCATACGTGTTCCATTGACAAACAAGACAGAATTTGATTGGTTGAAATATTTCAATGTATCAGAAGAAGTTGCAAAAAAAATGAATAGGATTCAGGAGACCTATATTTTAGATGGTACAAAAGGCCCATTAAAGAATTTTCTAAATAGTTTACCACGTTATGATTTTGAATGTGTACGTGATTTATGTGCGGCATTTGATCGTAAATTTAATATTCGTATATTTACATTGCCTTGTCATACGTATATCAATCAATGTAAAGCCATTAGAAGAAAACATTCGATTCCTAATGGTGAAAAAATTCCAGATACAGCAGCAGATACATTTGTATGTTTAGAATGTAAAAAATTCAAGGGATTTATTACGAAACGCGAGAGAGGTAAAATAGTAAATCTTTTTGCGTTCGGTCATTCGAAGGTGTTAATTGATGATGAAACGATGCAGTTTTATTGTGGTAAACGTTCTGACAAGGTAGATTCTAAAAAGAGGAACCAGATGATACCGGAATATTCTTCCTTTATCGATGTGGATATGAAAGAAATTATACGTGCGAATAATATACGCAATCGAAAAAGAATGGCAAAAGAAGAGAGAAAGAAACTTCGAAATTTAGTGTGTTCGAAAACTCCATTGGTAACTATAAACATGTTGGGAGTTGTGTTGCAATTCTATAACAATTTGTATATGGTATGTCAAGTATGTGCCAATTTCATGTCGGTGACTTCGGAGTATTATACTAAACATGGTTCCTATTGCGGTTGTTGTTTACAACATGGTAAATTATATACTTCTGTATCATGTGAATGGTGTAAAGTGAAGAAATCAAACGAGTCATGGTCACCAATCACGGTCAAGGATAATGGTGAAGAAAAATCAATTTATTTATGTAATAATTGTAATAAGGTTTGGATAAGGAATGCAGAGACCATTTTAACATTGGATACAATTAAAAAGGGGTTAGAGCAGAGGTGGAAACGGTTGCAACATCCGGGACTATAAGTTCCAACATCGGGACTATAAATATACGTATAAAATATAATAAACTATAATAAAATGAATATTAAATTTCTAGTGTTTCTCTCATTTGTAACTTATTTATTCACCTGTTTTATTTTGGGCCATTATGAGGCACAAATGGAACAACGTGATAGGGCATTATTTCGATCCATACTTAATTTTGGGTTGTTGGTTGTGATATCGTTTTGTATTCCATACGATAATGTTCCTAGTGCAACAAATCCTCTACATCCAGTGTTAACTTTAACGATATGGGTGGTTATTGCAGATTTGATATTCACTATTACCCACCGTTTATTGCACACACGGCCTCTATATTGGATACATAAACAGCACCATGAGAACAGACCATCTTATTCTACTTCTACTTTCGACGCACATCCTATAGAGTTTCTATTTGGGAATGTAGCAACTGGTTTGGTACCCATGTTAATATGTAAAGGATCTGAATTTACACAATTCCTGTGGATATTTGGCGCCGTGATAAATACAACTATTGGTCATCATCAAGAAGGTCCACATCTAATACATCATTCATTATTGAAATGTAATTATGGTCAGGGGTTTTATATGTGGGACCGGTTATTTGGGACGTATAAATATAAGAGTTAAATTATAATATAATGTATTATTGGTATCATTTGTACTTTCTCCTTACAGGGTTTCTCCTATCTACTAACGAAATGGTAGGAATGTGTATAGCTGTATTGTATGCTTTATTTTTGTGGTTTCATATATGTATAATAACGGTACCGACGCCGTATGATTTCAATACCGGGTCTTTTTGTCCAATCTGTAAGCGTATAACCGGGATGGGATTGAAACACTGTAAAGAATGTAGGACATGTGTTAATGATAAATGGAAACACTGTTATATATTAAAACGATGTTGTGATCCTTTACTACGATATAGATGGATATCACTTTTTAAATTGACAGTGGTATTATTTATCATCTTAACTATTATCAATGTAATGGTAAATAAATGGATACTGATATTAATGCCACTTCATTTATACATGTTAAAATCCACTTATGTAAATAGCAAAAATAGTATAAATAAGAGTCATACGCCCATTAAATGAGTCATATTGATTTTGAAGAAGTGTCTGATATAATAGAAAATACAACAGAATATAATATACAAATGCCCGAATTGGGTATTGAATTTATAGATATAATTTTAGTTTTATGTATGCTATTTTCATTTACTAGATTTATTCGTAGTTTATCGAATTAGTATAATGCGCTGCTACCAGTTTTAATAATATAAGGCCAAATATAATAGCATCCATCAAATAATATCCTGTAAGAGTAACAGCACATGATGAAATAACTAACATAGCGCCCCATATGTAATATCGTATTGAATTTTTATATCGTTGATCAGCATATAACAGCAAACCTATAAGAACTGGTGATATAATAAACAGATAATATAAATCTGTGTCTTCACATTCCATGTTGTATATATTTTGGGACATGTTAGAGAAGACATGCGTTAAAGCGGTCACAATAGACATTAAGCCAATACCATACCATAGAGTAAATTCAGGGTCGTCGATTTCTCTTTCTTTATATCCGTCTTTTCTACCATCAACAAAATATTGATGGGCAGCTCCGTTAGATATAATGTTTGATATTGCGGCACCCATTAAAAGAAGAATACGATCCCAGTCTGTAAAATGATTACACATAGAATCATTTCCCAGTGCTAGTCCAACACCAACAGCTCCCACAACACCGGATAAAACATGTATAAGTGCACCTAATTCAAACCCACATGCGTTTATGTCTGGAATCATAGATTTCAATCCGGGTACAACACCTGTCAGTACGGTACCGGTTAAAGCCATGATAGAAAATGGGTTAGGTTCATACATAACCATATGTATAATGAGAAGAGATATATTTAAAATCCAGAAAATACCTAGAATATACTGATACATTTTAATACTTTAATTATTATATTTATACATTTAAAACACAAACCCATTTTTACTTTTTACTAATTTCATTTGCCTCGTTTTTCTAGCAGGTGTAAATTCCTCCGTTTCCCACCCATGTTTTTCAATGGCGGATTGTGTAAATCCTAAATTTTCCCAGTCTGTCGTAGATGGATTAAAATACGTTTTTATATCGGATAGATTTTTCGTTAACAGCTGTAAGGTTTCACAGTTTCCTCCAATGGTTTTTAATTCCTTTAATCTAAATCCTAATTCATGTAAATGCGCTATGTCTATTTTTAATTCTGATAATTGACTAATGTTTAAACTGGTTTTTAACATATCTGTTGCCTTTAGATTTAATACTTCTGTCATTTGATGCCAATCCAATAATTTAAAATGCTCTGGTTGAAACCCCATGGTTATCATATGATGCCATCTAAACCCAAAATCTAACAATGCCGATGTTTTATATATTTTACTGATGGTAGACCAATTGATACGTTCTTCTATAATATCTTCTGGACGTACGCCTTTTAGTTTCAATGAATCTAGTGAGGTTCCAGATTTTATCATGGTAAATAAGGACTGGTCTGTGAACCATGATAGAAAGGATTTCTTTTTATCTGCTACTATACATCTTCTAGCATCTATGAGTGATTGAATGGCAATAGATCTATCGTCACCTAAATTAATTTGAGCTTCTTTCTTTTCTTCACATAAAGGACAGGATACAGTAATATTTTCTCTAGCATATTTTAAAACACATGATAGGTGAAATTCATGACCACAGTCATAGGTTGCTACATTAGGACGTAAAGTACCAGATTTAGAGATAGAATCATCACATAGATTACATATCATTTAAGTAAATAGAAAATATCTTTTATAGTATATTATATTAATACGGATTTCTAGGTTGAAGGATAACTTCCAATCTATCACCGGGTCTCGCATAAGATGCGGCTTTACCAATTACTCTCTCATTCAATTGTTGATATTTCGCTAGGAAATCTTTTAGACCGTCAACGCCACCTCCACATAATGTATACCCGTTAAGAGCTGCCTTAGCTGCCACTAACGCTACTGCCGCACCCGCCTTCTTAGCTTTCACAGCAGCTTCCTGCTTTTTCACTTCCGCCTGAGCTTTTTTAATATCCTTAGGATCTGCTTTAGCTCCTCCTCCGGTACATAATAAAGCGTCAGCGATTAAACTATCATTATTCCCAGCTTTCACCAAACAAAATCTAATTTTTTCTCTAGGAATACCTTTATCTCTTGTTGTTTTACGGCCTATTTTTAGGTTAAGTCCCAATGCAACTTTATCTCCGGGTTTGATAGTAGTCTCACCTTCATTGATAAGGGTAGTTACACCACCGACTTGAGCTACAAAACCTTGTTCGGAATAAGCTCTGGATGGTTTATATTCTGTGGTGGCAATACCTACAAATCTTACTTTTGACAATACTGCTTCTGCTACATTATCTGGATCATCACCTGCATTTTTTACGTCTTCGTCTGGGAATCCGTTAGCAAATGAGAAGCAATGTGTGTAACCATCGTGGTACATACCTGAGGATGCTAAACATACAAGTAATTCTTGTTCTTTTACATCGAAATTTTCTTTTTGTGTTCTTCCCAGTGAAAGTCTAGGGTTTGGGGCGGAGGCATTTGAATGTGCCATAGCCATGGTTTGGTCATCGTAACGGACATTTATATGGAAGCCGGGTCCAGCAATTCTGTTTTGTCTGCGATTGAAACTCATACTGTGATAATTATATAATACAGGATAATATATTAAATAGGTTATTTTTTTAGTTTGTAATAGATTATATCATTAATATTTCAATTCGTGGCAATAGTGTGTATTGATCTGCTTCACGCAATGCTCGTAAGATAAATGATTTTGACGGTACTTTTGCAACCGCATGTGATATAACTCCTAATGGTATCCTATGAAGTATTTCACCGTCTGATTCTTCAAACCCACGAACTTTACCATTCACAGTACCACAAATTTGTACTATACTGTTTTCTTGTATTAAAGCGCTAGGTAGTAGAGTTCCTTCTGGTTGAACATACATTTGATAGGTGCTTCTGATATCTTTTAATTTAACTGCTGCTAATCCTACATGATCACCTCTTTTTAATTTATTACCAAATATGTTTGCAATCATAGCTCTCCCATACACGTCGCAATTATATAGTTTTTGTAACATACTATTTGCCATCATATCGTTTCTCATAATGCCAAAAAATTTCCATTTTTCTAGTAAGTCTGGTAAATCTTTTGGCAACAGTTTATCTTGAAGTCGTCTACTGACATCTGCTGGATCTAATTGAGCATTTTCTAGTAAAAAATTTAAAGTTGGCAAATCTGCCGCGGTACACATTTGTGGGTTACAATCCGCATCTGCAACAAAAATTAATGACCCTTGTTTAAAGCCTCGTTCATACCCTTGTGACCACGGCCTGACTAATAGAGGTAAAGAAGCAGTGGTATTACTATCATATGTGATTTTTGAATTCGACAGAGTTGGGTTACGTAGCTCGGCGAAGGAAGGGGGCGCTGTGCTTCCTGCTCTTGGACCACCGGGGTCACGTAATGATCCTGTTGTCGCGGCGTTATTTAATCCGGAATCTGGTCTTCCTGATAATGAAATCATACTTTACATATATGTTATAGATATATATAGTCCGATTTTAATATTTTATGAGAATTCATAGGGTTTTATACTTCCTGCATCTTTCTTCTTCATTTTTGCCAATGGCCCATTGTAATATTTAATTAACTCTAGTTTATGTTTTGATAATTTCATCCAGTCTGATAATGCTTTAGGATTCAGTGTTTTTTTACCAGTTCTACTGTTAATCGTAGCCACTTGATGTTTACGAAAATGTATTTGCATATTATTACAGGCCAAAATTTCTTTAGATATAATATCTTGAAGATTTAATTTATGGAGTGAATAATGAGCCCTTAGTTGATCAACGGTTATTTCCGGGGCATCTAGACCTTGATTTAAAAGAGGTTGGCGTACTTGAACATCATAAAGACTGGCCAATGTTCTATAAATCTCCTCTGATGAAGTAGTACCGGTCATGCCTTGTTCCATCTGGTTCATTCTATCGATTACAGTAGCATCCGCTTGTGAATATTTACACAATGGACAATCATGTTCCTCGTTTTCTTCTTCGGTAAGCATATCACATGGTTCCTCCATTCCATCGTCATCGTCAATATCGTCGTTAGGGTTAATGGATGCTAAAGAGTCGAATATACCGCCTCGATTCATTTCTATACATAGATATTGTATATATACGTTAATATCTTAAATTTTTATATTTGTCTCTACCTTCTATTATCGTGGCGATTGGTTCTTTCTTCGGTTTCACTTCTATTATCATGGGATTTAACACCGTAATTTTTTTATTTTTTGTGGTTGGGTCTTTTGTAGGATCACTATATCTTAATCTAACTGCTTCTTGAACATTATCGAAACTATACATAAGGATAATAAGGCTGGCTGCAATACCTAATATAAGCGTTGTTAAATGAAAACTAAACCCCTCGTAACTAGTTATTAATTGCATGCTGGGACACGCCATTTTGTCACAACATTCAAACTGATTTCCGGCATCTATTGCGATTAAAAATATCGGTGGTAGTACGAATGTAACTAAACCAATGAAGGTCCATGATTGCATGACTTTTTGATACTCCTTTAATTGATATGGTTCTTTCGTTACATAATAATATGAATATAATCGAGGCATGCATGATAAGAGTAATGCCGCATAAAGCATGATGGTTGCTACATGAACACCGCCTATTTCATCTGTTATAAAACACCCACTGTTTTGTGATGCTCTGAACACATTGACCCAATACATAATAACACATATCCAAACAAATACTAAATTTACTGGGATGATACTATCCATTTTATAAATGGGTTTGTTAATATATATAGTCTAATCATCCTGTAAATCGAAAAAGCCGCCCAGTTCTCTCTCGTTGTTTACCACTTTTTTTTCTTCCAACATAGATTCTACGGTTGGGTTAAAATCCATAGAATTAAAGCATATGCCGCCACATTTTGTCTTTAAAATGGTTAACCATACAATAAATGCATGTTTAAAACTCCGACCTTCCGGATGTTTATATATCTTTCCTCTGAAATATACATCGTATTTCCAAAAACGGATTAATATAAGAGGAACCGGTGATCGTTCTATTCCAGCCATATGTCTATTCATATCTGCTTCCCAAACCGTAAAAACCTTTAAAAAATCAACATCGTAGTTCGATCTAAAATGGGCATGTACCATTCTAGCATATAATATTTCTCTGATACTATCGGATGCGATCATGTCCTCATATTCTTTATATGTACATATGCGCGATAAAGAGGTTGGTAATCCAGCAGGCCAACGCATATATAAAATGGCATAATTACTAACTTCATCACCTAACTGATCATGAGCCCCAATTGCATGATCACCGTAATTGATAATAATATTCCACATGAAATCTGCAACACCGTCTCTAAATCGTCTCGTGAAAATATGCTTTTTTTCTACTTCAATCCACTGTAACCAGTTGGTATCGTCCACATTTTGAACGGCTATTACTTCCTCTGGCCATCTCGTATATTGTATTAAGGTTTGTTGAAACCAGTAATACCTAGCTAGTCCAGCCATCACTCCTAATTCGTTTGCTCTGAAGTAATTACTGGCTTCATCATTAATAACGATGACATCTACATAGTCTTCCATATCTAGGGTCTCTTCGCCATGCATGAAAATAGTCATTTTAGCGGAAACTCTCCATATAATTTCTAACAATTCATACAGTTCACGACACGGCTCTATATTTCTCCAACGTAAAGACATGACATCTAACATGTCTAACCATGTACTCATTTTCCATGTTTTAGTATCACGGTCTTGATACATACGTATTCTATTCTTTACACAAAAATTATGAACATCTAACGGTATTTCTGGATATTCTGATCTATATTGCATCTCCACCATTGTCATAATTATGATATAGATTAACATATTATGAGCCCAACCATATAATCTACCCGGTATTGGTACATACAAACGGTGAAAATGTTTCATGAGATATGCATGCATTTTATTACGTTGTTTTATTAATTTATCATCGGGTATATCATCATGACCTAATGCCGCATTCAAAAGAACATCGTACATATCAATTAGGTATAAATACATATCCGTTTCATCATCTTTTAATTGAAATTCCAACGCCTCGTCTATAGTTTGGATTCGATATATAGTCTTGTATGCGGTTTTAAACATTTTATACATGCATATCGGTGGATATACTCATAAATGAAAAAAGGAGTATATATTGATTTAATTTTTCATTTAAAATGATAGGAACTATTACTCAATATGGAATTTTCACTCTTTTAGGAGCAGCAATAATTTTATTATTGTCTTTTGTGGTTGAAAATGGAATCAAACAGGTTGATGATATGTTAGTACCTTGTCAACACGGTACACCATTTATTCAAGGAAAGTGTAGGTGCGACGGAAGTCCATTTAATGGTACCTTCTGTTCAAACTGTATGTGTGAATACGGTTCTTGTTCATTAGAACCAACTACACCGTTTCCTGAAAACGATTTTGGTTGTAGATGTCCCACCCAGATGAAACGTTTTGGGTATTTTTGTGATTTATGTAATACAATTGATGCAAATGAATCTTGTAAAGGCGATTGTAAACCCGATTTTTTTGGACCTAAATGTGAACGAATTTGTTACGCCAATTTAGATTTTACAAATGATAACAGTGTTTGTAATCTTATGAGATCCAATGGGGGTCATTGTAGCACTTGTCATGGTCATGGAACATGTGAAGATGGATTCTGTGAGTGTGATGACAATTATTTCAATGATGGAAGGGATGAATGTGTTAAAACTTGTCCTGTATCGGCAAATGGTCAAATATGTTCAGGTCATGGAAATTGTAAATTATTTGGTAATACACCAGCTTGTGTTTGTGAAGATGGATGGAATGGAATCACCTGTAATATACCGTGTCCCGGTATTGAAGAAGCAGGCTTATCTTGTTTCGGCCACGGTATCTGTAATGTTGATTTTGATGCGGAGACCGCTACCTGCGATTGTAATCAGAAATTTAGAGGATTAGATTGTTCTATAGAATGTCCCGGCGAGGTTGTAGCCTGTAATGGCCACGGAACTTGCGACGATGTAGGGATGTGTATATGTCAAACAAATGTACAATGGTCAGTACCTTCATGTAAATGTTCAGATGAATTGACTTGTAATGGAAGAGGCACCTGTACGGCTGGAGAATTTTGCGCGTGTTTTGGAAATTTTGCAGGAGAACACTGTCTTGAATGTAAAAAGAATTGGCACGGAGAAGAGTGTGATTTATATTGCGATCCATATTTGAAAGTAAATGTCAGCGATAAACTAGAAAATCAATGGGGATGTTTCGGTCATGGAACCTGTCTAGAACGTTCAGGAAAAATGGAATGTACATGTAATTTAGATACCACCATCACCTTAAATTTGGGCGGTGCGATAAATGATTATAATTCTTATTATGATCCCGAAATGAATTGTGGCGAATGTTTATCAGAATATTTCCCTAAACAGAAAATTGTAAATGATCATGGACTGCCATCCGATTATACAGTCCCATGTGAAGGATCATGTAATCCAGCAACCTGTAACAACAGAGGAACATGTAATCATAATTATGGTATACCCGGTGAAAATTTATGCGCTTGTGATATTCCTCATCTTTCAGATGAATCATTTTGTACCTCATGTGAAGAAAACTGGTATCCATTAGATTTCAGCAGAGATAATTTCTGTAATAAATTCTGTATCGCATCCGGCGAATTACCATCAGAATGTGATGGCACTATCGACTGTGTACAATGTAATGGTCATGGAACCTGTTCAGATGATGCAGAGTGTCTATGTACAGATGGATACTCTGGAGACAGATGTCAAATTTATTGTGCCTCTGACAATGGTGTCGTTTGTGGTGGTCATGGCACATGCGAATCAAATGAAATTCAACAATTAATGGAACACGAATTTGAAAAAGAAGGTGGTATTGCAACCTATTCTTGTACCTGTGATCCTCAAGATCCAGTAGATGCAGATTCTAGAATCGATTGGGATGAAAAATTAGCACAGGGATTAGTTAATGGGACATTGGATCCACCCCCAGATCCAGAATTTTTTGGTGAAACATGCGATTACTCATGTGTAAAACCACCATGGGAAGCATCCGATGAATGTAATGGATTAGGAAATTGTTCAGTAGTAACGATAAGAGATCCAACAGATTTACATATCCCATGTTTTAAAGATAGCGACTGTACAGATTCCACAACTATAACACAAATACTTTCTGGTGATGCTACATGGAGTAATACAAAAGGCCCATTCTGTCATAAAACAGATGATATTTTAGGATGTGATAAGAGTACAGACGATTGTTATGAAATCTTATTACATCATCGACCTAGGAAAATGAGATCCGAAGATTGTATTGTAGGAGATGGATTTACAGAAGTAACCAGTGGTCCAGCAATAGAATCTCCATTTAAAGAAGTTATCACCGGTCCAAACGACAATATGATAACCGAACAAGAATGTGACGATTATGCAATGGCTGCTGGATTGTATTTTAGCACACAAACCTCTGGTAGTCGTCCAACCGGTTGTTGGCTATACAATACACCATCTCCTCATCAAATATATTATAATTATGCTCCCACTGGAGGAGACTGCTCTTCATTACAACCGTGTCTACAAAAACGAACACGTGTTGAAGTTACAGTGGGACCACCAGATTTATCACTGTCACAAGTTGAGTGTGAAGCATATGGCAGAGATACATCCGGTCTCTATTGGTATAGTGCGCTTGATCAAGCTTATAGACCGAAAGGATGTATTCGAATTAATGTAAATCAAATTTATTATAACACAGGAACTTCAAGCACAGTAGAATGTGATACAACGAATAATGCACATGTCTCATGCATCCAAAAATATGATGCGAGTGTTTATGTTAGTAAAACTGAATGTCAGGAGTATGCTGATAGTGTTGGAGAAACATTTATACATGTGAACAACGAAAATCAACTGCCCGGCTGTTTCAATCCATCAAATGCAAACGTAATTTATAATTCGAATTTTGACAATAATATAAATTCGGATTGTTCAGGAACGCCATGCATCCAAAAAACGTCATGTTTCAGTGCATTGGAGTCGTTAGATTGGCATAACTATTGTGAAAATGTTATGGAGAAAGAACAACCAGATCTTTTTAGTTCATGTAAATCTGTAGCTTCGTTATGTAAACCGTTAAAATATGCACCGGGTGATATGTATGCGGAAGATTCGGGAGCACCGGATTTATCATTAACTAGAAAAGAATGTCTAGATTATGCTACTTCGATAGATTCCGTTGGCGCAACATTCGAAACTACAACAAATGGTTATCCATCCGGGTGTATCAAACAGATAGTAGGCGGAAGTAACTTCAATAAAATAAATTATAATACGGGTACAGGTGATTGTTCGCATGTGAATGTGAATTGTATTCAAAAACGCGATATATGTATGCCAATGGTACACATGACAGATGGTATCGATGTATCATATAAATTAAATTTGACGTATGAATACGATAAACGCCAATATCCATTTCTTATAAGCAACGAATATAGAACGACGATGGGAGCACTGGAACACGATGAGGCAGAAGCCTACTTTTCAGATTTTGCTCATGATGTTGACATGAAATTACCTACTGATTTTTGTTCGAAACATAAAACAAGGTACCCAGAATTTAATTCCGTCCGGGAAAATAAACAATATCTGTGCAATGGATTAATAGTAGACACAAAAACATGTGATGGTGTATTATCAGAATCTGCTAATAATTTCTATAATCCTTTCACCGTAGAGTGTCCGAACAGTGTAGAAACTTTTTCAACATATCAAGATGCTGTATTAAACAGAGAATATGGTTGTAAAATAGTCGAAACGCAAAAAGATCATGTATTTATTGATAACAAGGAAGAGATGGGACGTCTACATGTAGATAGCGTATGTGATCATATTACGAATAAATTTCCATCCTGTAAATATCCATCTCCATGTGATTTTAACCCATGTTTAGATGGATATGGATGTGCGAATTCTGGTACAAAAGCAATATGTAGTACTACAGGGAATATAAACAGTACATGTCTAAAAGGAACCATGGAACGATTATCATATACTTCTTATTCGTGCGATATAGTTGTGCCAGATACTACATGTCCTATAGATAATACTTTTAATACAAATGTAGCACAACACTGTATTGATAATAACCCGATCGTCTCTCACGTGGAAACTATAGGTGAAAATGAAAATAAAGCACTTACCGGGGCAAAATATATTCATTTTGAATTTAAAGCAGAGGATTTAGTTAGTACCTCCACCAGATTAGAATTTTTAAGCGGTACAACCGATGTTGTGACCATTTATGTACGTCAGGGGCAGATTCAATTGAATGAAGTCGAGTTATTACAGGCATGTCCACTTACAAACCAACAGTGTAATGACGCATGGGCTTATGAACCTGATATTTGGTATCATATAGAATTAGAAATAAGTGCAACAACCGTAAAGATGACGAGGAAAGATACCGGTATAAGTTTAGAACGAGACTTACTAAGTCAGAATACAATAACCAATGTAGAAACAGTCTCT
>Ga0206130_10006146_pt1 | contig 13886 bp, 7 predicted proteins | sample Helgoland_Spring_9_FD_148637 | JGI IMG/M metagenome (GOLD analysis project Ga0206130, IMG submission 148637) | Pelagic subsurface seawater microbial communities from Kabeltonne, Helgoland, North Sea - Helgoland_Spring_Bloom_20160512_1 | ecosystem: Environmental > Aquatic > Marine > Epipelagic ... | reverse complement strand
TAATAAAAAGAAGAAAGCTTACTTAGTCTTATCAAGATTAGTCCGTCCAGAAGTATAATTATACAAGGCTTTTACGGTCATTGTGCTAGTCGATAAAAAATTACTTAACTCACATTCATTGTAAAACAAGCGATTGATATAGACTTTTACCAAGTATTAATTGGTGAAATAAATAAGGGTCTTATGCTATCACTTACAGGTTTATCTTTTCTTAGCGCAATGGCATTACTGTTAATTACAGAATTAGTTTATGGTATTGTTGTTGATAAGCACTATTCAGTTGATCCTTTTAATGGTACTATTCCTTTATCCATGAGAGGTATAATTCTAAAAGGCCTGTACACAGTTTTTTGGATTGCCTTGTTTTATTTATGTCTCATTTATATTCCGGGTAATCAATGGTTGGTAGTTCTTGCTTATTTGCTTTTAGAGTTTGTAGTTTATTGTTTTGATCGCATGTGTAATAGCCTAAGTCTACTTTTTGTTAGTGAGCATAAAAGCACTGCTAGGCCAATGTATTATCTATCTATTACTTTCAAAATATTACTTTTAGGACTTCTTAGTCATTTGGTATTTTACTAAGACATAATCAGTCATCTACTTATTCTCAATCAAAAGGAATTTTTATGCTATCTCAGCTTGCTCCTAATTTTTAAGTTTAGTTGTCTATCCTACCATTATTGAAGTTGTTTAGAATTCTAGAGGAATTAGATCTTAATGATAAAAATGATACTTGTACTAGTATTTGATCTAGTGTTTAAGGTCGTGTTTGAAGAACTATTGATGAAGTAGATTCTATTATAGAAAAAATCGTTTTTGTCAATTGCTTAATTATTTTATTTTTAAGTGTACAATTTCTCAAACAACTAAGAAATAATTAATGGATAACAACCCGAATTCTAATGGTAAGTGTCCCTTCCTAAGTGGAACACTTCATCAGAGCGCAGGCGGTGGCACAACCAATAAAGATTGGTGGCCTAATGCCCTTAACTTAAATATATTAAGGCAACATTCTTCTTTAGTAGATCCTATGGATACTGATTTTGATTATGCTGAAGCATTCAAATCATTGGATTATCAGGGTTTGAAGAAAGACCTAAAGGATCTTATGACAGATTCTAAGGATTGGTGGCCGGCTGATTATGGACACTATGGGCCATTTTTCATTCGTCTATCTTGGCACGCTGCAGGTACATATAGAATTGCAGATGGAAGGGGAGGAGCTGGAACTGGTTCACACCGTTTTGCACCTCTAAACAGTTGGCCTGATAATGCAAATCTAGACAAAGCAAGATTATTACTTTGGCCGATCAAGCAGAAGTATGGTAAGAACATCTCTTGGGGTGATCTATTCGTACTGGTGGGTAATGTAGCATTGGAATCAATGGGACTTAAGACCTTTGGATTTGGAGGTGGCCGTGCAGATGTATGGCAACCAGAAGAGGATATTTATTGGGGTACTGAGACAGAATGGTTGGCAGATAATAGATACGAAGGTGATCGCGAGTTAGAAAATCCACTTGCCGCTGTGCAGATGGGATTGATATACGTTAATCCAGAAGGGCCAAACGGAAAGCCAGATCCAATTGCTTCAGCTCGAGATATAAGGGAGACCTTTGGGCGAATGGCAATGAATGATTACGAGACGGTTGCACTAATTGCAGGAGGACATACCTTTGGAAAGACACATGGAGCTGGGGATGCTTCAAAAGTAGGGAGAGAACCAGCCGCAGCGCCAATAGAGGCTATGAGTATGGGTTGGATGAACCCGCATGGGACAGGAAAGGGAGGTGACACGATTACTTCTGGTCTTGAGGGAGCATGGACAACTACACCTACCCAATGGAGTAATAATTATTTTGAAAACCTATTTGGGTACGAGTGGGAATTGACAAAAAGTCCAGCGGGAGCACAGCAGTGGCGTCCTAAGGGTGGAGCAGGTGCTGGTCTAGTGCCAGATGCACATGATCCGAATAAGTCTCATGCACCATTTATGCTAACAACAGATATCGCTCTACGAGAGGATCCTGCATATGAAAAAGTATCTAGACACTTCTTTGAGCATCCAGAAGAGTTTGCCGATGCTTTTGCACGAGCTTGGTTCAAATTGATGCATAGGGATATGGGACCTAAATGTTGTTATCTAGGGCCTGAAGTACCTAGTGAGGACCTGATTTGGCAAGATCCTGTGCCAGCAGTTGATCATGATTTGGTAAATGACCACGATGTAGCAGATTTAAAAAAGCGTGTTTTAGCTTCAGGTCTTTCTGTTTCTCAGCTAGTTTCCACGGCTTGGGCATCTGCATCAACGTTTAGAGGTTCTGATCGAAGAGGTGGGGCAAATGGCGCACGTATTCGCTTGGCTCCTCAAAATAATTGGGCAGTAAATAATCCATCTCAGTTAAATGAAGTTTTAGGGGTATTAGAAGGAATTCAAAAAGAATTTAATGCTTCAGGCAAAACGGTTTCATTAGCGGATTTGATAGTCCTTGCAGGATGTGCAGGTATTGAGCAAGCTTGTTCTGCAGCAGGTAAGACGGTTTCTGTTCCATTTACAGCGGGTCGTACAGATGCAAATCAAGATCAAACAGATGCTCCTTCTTTCGATCCTTTAGAGCCTCAGGCTGATGGATTTAGAAATTATGTGAAAACAAAGTATAATATCAGTCAAGAAGAAATGCTTGTAGATAAGGCTCAGCTTCTTGGATTGACAATCCCTCAAATGACTGCCCTAGTAGGTGGTATGCGTGTTCTCGATACGAATTGGGATGGTTCAGATACTGGTGTATTTACTAGCAGACCAGGGGTGCTAAGCAATGATTATTTTGTAAATGTATTGGACATGAATGTAAAATGGCAGCCAGTAGATGAGCATGAAGATAAATTTGAAGGTACAAACCGTGTAAGCGGTCAAAAAGTCTGGAATGCAAGCCGAGTGGATCTGATCTTTGGATCAAATACGGAGTTAAGAGCTGTTTCGGAAGTGTATGCATCCTCAGATGGTTCTGATAAATTTATCCGAGATTTCATTGCTGCTTGGAACAAGGTAATGAATGCCGATCGATTTGAACTTTAGATTTTTTTTGATTATAAAATAAAAAGGTGACTCATGAATATGAGCCACCTTTTCTTTTACCAAAAAATTGTTGTAAAGTTTATTCTTATTGTAATTCAGTCGATTCGTTTGAATAGACTCTTATGTAATCTATTTCCATAGTTCTTGGCCAAATTGAGGCATCTACGCCATGTTTACCACCCCAGTTGCCACCAATAGCTAAATTGAGAATTAGATGAAATTTTTGATCAAAAGGCCAGTAGGCAAAATGATCTTTTGCTTTATGAAAAGTATGGTAATGATGTTCATTTACATACCAATCAATTCTATCTTCTTTCCAGTCTATTGTATAGGTATAATATTCATCTTCGGAATCCAGGATTTCAATACCTCCAGATTTTTGTGTGAATATCATCCCATTAAAAGCTTCTGTGTGTGGTGTTCCAAATATAGAATCTCTTTCAAATCCTACATGTTCCATGATGTCGATCTCCCCACTTTTAGGCCAATTGCCATATGTATTGTGAGTGGGTAACATCCAAATCGCAGACCAAGCACCTAATCCACCTGTGACTTTTGCCCTAACATCAATTTTTGCATACTTGAAATCAGCCTTGTTTTTGCCGACTAATCTTGCTGATGTGTAGCCTTTAGAGCCCATAGTTTGTTTATGTGCTTCTATAGTAAGTATGCCGTTTTCGACACGTGCATTATCCAGGTTTTTCTCAGTGTAGTATTGAAGTTCATTATTACCCCATCCGCACAATTTTGGGCAACCATCTCCTACGTCATAACTCCATTTAGTAGAATCGGGCAATCCATTGTAATCAAACTCCTCAGACCAAATCAATTTGTTTTCTGTAGCACCATTCTCCTGAAGCAATAAATTACTTGTGAGGAGAATGCTGATTGCAGCAATACATATGATAAGGAATATTCGAACTCTCATTTATTAATTATTCTGTGTTTAATTTAAATTGATGGGGCTATTAAACCCCATCAATTCATTGAAATAATTATTAGTTAGCTATTAGTGAGAAAGTCCAGAATGCACCTCCTGTACCACTAATATCAACAGAAATAGTAATTATCTCATTAGTACCATCATTTACGTAGCTCATCACTTCGTAAGTAACAGATCCGTTTGCTACAGGAGGTCCTGCAGCATACTCACCGCCATTGTAAGCCTTAGAAAGACCAATGAATGCTCCTGTTCCAGTTACAGTAATAGTAGCTGCGTCAGTACCATTTGATTCTACAACAGAGAATGCGTGGTCTCCTGATGTCCATGCAGCAGCATCACTAGGAATAGCAGCCTCATCAGTACAACCAGCAGGATCTACACCGTGGTAACCTTCCGCCCAGATTGCTCCTGTTGCGTTATAAGTGAAGTTACCGTCCGTATCAAAGGTGTACTCATCATCAAAGTGACAGTCTCTTACTGTGATGTCATCAACACTTGTTGCAAACCAGTCTCCACATCCTTGACATGGTCCAACCATCATTGCACCAGCAATTGGGTTAAGTTTCCAAGTCTTAGTATCGTTACCGTGTAGTTTAGCAATGTTGAAAGTAGAACTTGATATAGTTAGGTTAGCACTTGCTTCTGCAGTTCCGTTAGCATTCGTAGCCGTAAGTGTAACAGCATAGATACCATCAGTTGCATACGTGTGAACAGGGCTTTCTTCTACTGAAGAGTTTCCGTCACCGAAATCCCATGTATATGAATCAGCACCAGCTGATGCATTTGTAAATGTAACTGTACTTTCATCTATTAAAGAAGAGAAAGAAGCCGATGGAGGTGCACCAGGAAGATCTGGCTCATCTGCAGGATCATCATAAGAAACTAGTACGAATCTCCAGTAACCACCTGCTGCAACAAGATCAGTTTCAATCGTTAGATAATCAACTGGTCCATCAGTATTCAAATCAACAACTCTGTACGTTACTGATTGCTGAGGAACAGTGTATTCGCCTTCTGTACCTACTTTAGCTAATGCAATGTGTGCACCCAGTCCGATAACAGAAAGTGTAGCTGCTTGAGCATCATATTCAAATGTGAAAGATCCAGATCCAAATGCTGAGATATCCTCACCATCAGGATTTGTCATTGCAGCTGCATCGTTTTCATCAACACATCCACCCGCTACATCGTCATTCCATACACCGAAGTCAGCGTATACAGTACCTTCATAAGCTTGGTAAGTAAATGAACCGTCAATGTTGAAGATATACTCTTCTTCCATTAGACACTCACGGCTACCGATTGGCTCGTTTAGACCGTAAGCCCACCAGATTTCAGAGAAATCAGCAGGTCCTACCTGCATTGGGTACTGCTCATTTGTCAGGTCACGATTAAGTTTCCAAACTTTTGAATCTTCACCAGTCAATTTCTTTAGTTGACTATCTGGGTCAACAACAAGAATGCTTTCACTTGAAGAACCAGTACCTCCAGGGCCTGTTGCTGTTAAAGTAACTGTGAAGTTACCTTCTGCAGTATAAGTATGGCTAGGACTAGCATCTGTACTTGTAGCACCGTCGCCGAAATCCCAAGCATATGAATCTGCATCTTCAGATTCATTTGTGAAGGTCCATGTAAATGAATCAGTTGCATCCTGTACAGGAGTGAAACGAGCCTTTGGAGCTTCAATTGTAGAAACTACCTCGTCATCATTACTACATGATGAAAAGAATCCTACAGACAGTATTAAACTGCAATAAATTAGATATTTAACTTGTTTCATAATTAAAAGTTTAGTAGTTGTATTAGATTTTCACCCTGCTTAAAAAATCAGGGTATGCTTATTAATAGCCAGGATTTTGAGTTAAAACCCCGCTGCTTAAATCAATTTGTTGTTGCGGTATAGGGAATAGTTCGTGGGTACCTGATTGGAAACCTAATGGTCCAAGTACTTCATTCGCCCTTCCTTGTCTTACTAAATCAAAGAATCGATGTCCTTCAAGACCAAGCTCAACTCTTCTTTCGTGTAGTATTGCGTCAAGCAGCGCCTGACCCGTTGCAGTAACATCTGGCAAAACACCAGCTTCAGCATTTCTTCTTGCACGTTCTCTTACTAGGTTCAAAGAAGTCAGTGCAACAAGTTCTTGTCCATTATGATATGCTGCCTCAGCATGCATAAGTAGTAAATCCGCATAGCGAATCAAACGATCGTTTGGCTCTCCATTCATATTTGGATCTCCAATGTTTATTTCTTCGTGTTCGCTTCTGCTAACAAAATATTTTTTTGAATAGTAGTCGTGATCAAATCCAGTAGCTGCCTTGGTGAATACACCTCTGTCACCTAAAGTGTCTCCTTCCATGAATACGGAAGATTTCAGTCTTGGATCACCTTCTTCGAATTCGTCTACGAAATTTTGTGTTGGAAGATTAAAGCCCCAGCCTCCGAACTGACCTCTTGGTAATTGATATACAACAGCAAGGTTTCCTTCGTTAGCTCCATTTACGGACCCCCAGTAACCTCCTCCAAAAGGGGAGCGTTGGATTTCAAAAATAGACCCAGGACCATTTTCTCCAGACCTTACAAAAATGTCTCTATAGTCTTCATCCAGTGAATATTCTGCTGAGTTCACAACCAACTCTGCATTGGTTTGTGCTTCTAACCATTCTCCTTGATATATGTGTGCTTTTGTAAGTAAAGCTAGTGCAGCTCCTTTTGTTGCTCTTCCGGTCTGAGAAGAATTATAGCCACTTTTAGCAGGCAATTGGAGAGCAGCTTCTGTTAGGTCGCTTTCAATTAGACTCCAAATTTCATCAGCAGAACTTCGAGCGGTATTGTATTCACTAGGAAGCAACAGCTTATCTACTTTAGGAACTCCACCATAAGTTGTTACCAACTCAAAGTAATAGTGTGCTCTAAGAAAGTATGCTTCCGCTATCAATTGACTTTTAAGGTCTGGGTCAATCTGGTCATCAGTCATACCACCCACATTCTCAATGACTAGATTTGCACGATATATTCCTATATATTTTGCCGTCCAGTCAGCGTTTGTGTGGATGTTGTTCGCTGTTCCTTGAAATACTGATAAAGCTTCAAGCTGCGGTTGATCAGCTACACTAGATCCTCCTTTTATAGCGTCATCTGATGCGAAATCACCAAAAAACCATCTGAAGTGGTATACACTATTTGTGTAGTTGTATTGTAATGGGTCGTATGCAGCTGTGATTGCAGCAATAGCATCTTCCTCATTTTGATAAAAATTACTCTCAAGTTCTCCCAATATTGGAAGCTTGTTCAGTTCTTGCTCACAGCCTGTGAATCCGATAACAAGGATTGCTAGGAGCGTAAAGGACTTAAGTATATGTTGGCTTAATTGTTTCATAATGATTAGAATTGAATGTTAATACCTCCCATGAAGATTTTGGCCTGTGGATATAGTCCTCGGTCAACTCCATAATTAAGATTGGATGAAATACTGTTATCGTAAGGATTTGCCTTTCCAATCTCAGGATCTAGGCCAGTATAGTTTGTGAATGTTAACAAATTCTGTGCCGATATATAAACTCTGAATTTTTCAACTAAGAATTTTCTAGTAAATGATTTAGGTAATGTATATCCTAGTTGTACTGTTTTTAGACGCAAGTATGAACCATCTTCTACGAAATAATCAGAGAATCTAAAGTTCTGATTTAAATCGGTAATGCTCATAGCTGGTTGATCCGTATCTATATTGTCAGGAGTCCAGCGATTAAATCTTGCTGATGGCAAGTTCGATACAAGGAGGTCATAACGTGTCGTAGCATTCACGATATCGTTACCTACTGTTCCCTGAAGGAAGATGTTTAAATCAAATCCTTTGTAATCAAGACTTGCGGTTAACGCAATTACAGCATCTGGATATGGATTTCCGACCATTGTTTGATCTAGGTCTGAGATAATACCATCTCCATTTATATCTACAAACTTGAAGTCGCCTGCCTCTGCTTTTGGTTGGATTTCTTCTCCTGCAGAATTTAGGTATTCTTTAACTTCAAAGCGATTTTCGAATACACCATCTGTAACATATCCATAGAAGAAGCCAAGTGGCATACCTTCTTCCATTCTAGTCGTATTACCACCAAGTCCTTGGTTATAACCGGAAGAGAATGGTGTAGTGAAGTCACCCAGGCCAGTTACTGTGTTTTTTATAAATGTTGCATTGGCTGCAATGTCTATATTCAATTGACCGAAGTTATTTCTATATCCTACAGCAAATTCCCAACCTTTATTCTCCATGCTTCCAATGTTTTGGAATGGAGGGGATGAACCATTAATACCTGACCCTGCTGTTGCAAGGATACTCGCAGGAATAAGGATGTCATCTGTTTTCTTAATAAAGTAATCTACAGTAAGTGTTAAACGGTCATTAAAAAGACCAGCATCGAATCCAAAGTCTGTCTGTGTACTAACCTCCCATTTTAATTCTGGGTTGGCAGGTACAGTAGGTGCAGAACCCACAGCAAGTGTTTGGTCAGAACCAAAGACATAGCGAACAGGATCAATGATTGTAGTGAAGCCATAATCAGATAGAGAAGCTTCATTTCCATTCTTACCCCAACTTGCTTTCAGTTTCAAGAAGTTTAAAGACTTTAGGATGTTATAATCCTTAGTGATTAACCACCCTGCAGATACGGCTGGGAAATTAGCAAATTTGTTTTCTGCACCAAATCTTGAAGATCCATCTCTACGCATAGAGGCCGTTAGGAAGTATTTATCTTTGTAGTTATAGTTTACTCTTGTAAAGTAAGAAAGTAAAGCAGATTCAGAGATCCATTCTCCTATACTTCTATTGTCCATATTGCCATCGTTGATATTTTGCGCGGCAATAAATGCATCTTCAGGGGTATTCACAGGTAAGTCAGCAAGACCAACATATAGGCCTTCTGAATTACGCTCTCTAAATGATGTACCCACTAAGGCAGATACTGTATGTGTTTCTGCAAATGTCTTATTGTATTCTAGTAAATTTTCTACAAGGAAATTAGTCCATTTAAGTTTTTCCTTTGAAACCGAATTTTGGTCAACTCGTTCATGGACAAATGTTCCTGTAGAATCTAGATTGTAAGATGGACCAAATCCGAAATTTTCTGCAAAGGTTATATCCATCGATGCATTCGTCTTGAATGTAAGTGCTTGGCCAATTTTTAATTCTTGTCCAATAAGTCCAATAAGTCGATCAGATGTGAAGGTGCTGTACGTTTTATCTATTCGGTTAACAGGATTCTTTACATCTCCTACTACGTACGGGGAGAAGTTGAAAGATCCGTCATCTTTATATACGCTGGTGATTGGATCTATATTCAACGCAAATGCGACAGGAGACGAGAATTCATTGTTCTCTGGAAGTGCATTTCTTTTGAAGCGTGTATAGTTCACATTTGTAACAATCTTGAACCAATCCTTAACTTGATTGGATCCTTTAAAACGCGCGGAGTATCTTTCAAAGGCAGATTTTTCACCACCTACAATTCCATCTTGCTTGAAATAACCACCAGTAACTCCATATGTAGTTTTGTCACTTCCTCCAAGGAAAGAAAGTTGATGACTTTCGATAGGTGCAGTTTGGAAAATCTCATTTTGCCAGTTCGTACCCTCGCCTAATGAAGCAGGATCTGGTATATTCAATGGATTGCTTTCGTTTGCCTCTAGAATTAGAGTTGCATACTCCTGTGCGTTTAGCAAATCTACAGTCCTTGCTACTTCTTGCTGACCTCTGTATCCGTCATAGGTAATAGTTCCTTTAGAACCTTTTTTACCCTCTTTGGTGGTTATGATTACAACACCGTTTGCTCCAGATGTACCATAGATTGCCACAGATGCAGCATCCTTTAGTACACTCATAGATTCAATGTCACTTGGATTTAGGAAGTCAACACCATCTACCCACACACCATCTACTATGTATAAGGGATCACTATTTAATGGTGTTCCTGTTCCTCGTATTCGAACAGATAATGCATTCCCTGGTGAGCCGGAAGATTGAGTAATCTGAACTCCTGAGGTTCTTCCTTGTAGTGCCTGTTCCAGTCTTAGGTTTGCTGTTTTACTGATGTCCTCAGCGAGAACCACAGAAACAGCACCGTTGATTTCACTACGCTTTTGAGTGCCGTAGCCTACAACAACAAACTCGTCTAGTATTTTATCTTCTGTTTCTAGAAGAATATCAATAGGATTTGTGTCAGTTATTGTGATTTTCTTTTCTCGATATCCAGTGTAGGATAGGATAATGGTTTCGTTGACAGATACTTCTAAGGTGAATTTTCCATCGAGGTCCGTGACTGTTCCCCTGCTGGCTGTGTTGTCAACAAGAATGTTAGCACCTATAATAGGTGTCTTGTCCTTTGCGTCTAGAATGGTGCCTTCAAGTTGGAATGTCTGCCCCGCAAGGCCTGCACTCGCTAGTAAGAGTAGCACACAGTATAAATATTTGTGCATGTGGTAATGTGTTTGCAAAAATTATGTAAAAATGCCCTAGTGAAGCATTTTAACTTGTTGGGTTAATTTATTATTAATTTTTTTTTAAATAAATTTAATAGCTACTTCACTACTACTTGCATAGGAAGGGTTGTACTGCAAGACTACTTTTTTGTATCTTACTACTACTGCATTATTACTCAAAGTCCTTAATTGACACTGAATTATGACAATTAGATACTGCTGTTTTAGATCATTTAGCCTTTTGATACTACTTTATTTAGTGTTTTCATCTTCTACAAGATTGAAAGGGCAGGGTATTAATATTGGCGTACCACCTATTTTGAATTATGTGAAAGAACGGTATGAGGCTGGCACGCATAATTGGGATATAACCCAAGATAATAGGGGCGTTATTTATTTTTCGAACAACGAAGGTCTTCTAGAATTTGATGGTTCTGAATGGAGAACCTACCAGTTGGAGAATCAGACCATTTGTAGATCAGTAGCTATTGATCAATCTGGAAATATATTTGTTGGAGGACAGGGAGAGTTTGGTTGGTTTATACCTGATTCACTAGGACAACTCAATTATCAGTCACTGATTGATCTTTTTCCGAAAGGCCAAGAAAATTTTGAGGATGTATGGGATATCATTGCTTTAGAGGATCGCTTGTTTTTTAGGACTTCACGTAAGATTTATCAGTTTGTTAATAATAAGATCAGAGTGTATATCCTTGAAGATGATTTGCTGTTTATGGGGCAGGTGGGTGAGGAAGTATGGGTGCAAGATAACGCGGGCAACCTCGTAAAATATTACGACGATCAGTTTGTTCCGGTATTGGATAGTAAACTCGAAATAGGGATCATTACTGGGATTGTTCCATTTGATAAAGACCGCTACTTGATTTCTACCCTAAAAAAGGGACTTTTTGTTTTTAATGGAAAGTCTATTGAGCGCTTTGAAACTAGTCTCAATACTTATTTGAAACAGAATAGAATAACCTGTCTTAGGCGATCTAATCATTCTGCTGAGATACTCTTAGGGACCATGCTTGGAGGAGCTATAACTATGGATTTTGAAGGTCGAGCAATTCGTTTGTTTAATAAATCTGTAGGGCTTCAGAATAATAATATAAACAGTGCATTTTTTGATCAGTCTGATAACTTATGGCTTGGCCTCAGTAATGGGATTGATTATATAGAGTTGAATTCGCCCTTTACCTTGATACACCCTGATGGTGAGTTAGAGGATCCTGTGTATGATGTGGATCTTTATAACGATTACTTTTATGTAGGTACTTCAAATGGACTTTATAGTATTCCATGGCAAGAGTATTATGATCCTCTGTCCGATGTTCAATTTGAAATTATTGAAAACTCATTGGGACAGGTATGGGGCATAGATGTCGTCGATGATTTCTTCTTATTTGGTCATCATGAGGGAGACTTTAGTGTGCAAGAGAATAAAGCTATACCTATTTCTCCTGGTGTTGGAGGATGGAAGTATTTAGAGTTTGGAGACGATAAAATGCTGTCTGGGTGTTATACTGGATTAAATTTATTTAGTAAGAGTAGTTCCGGGTCTTGGGAATTTGACTATGCCTTAAGAGGCTTTAATGAGAGTAGTCGTTTGATTCAGGTTGATTCAGATAATAGTATATGGGTCGCCCATCCATACAGAGGAGTCTTCAATGTCCAGCTTGTTCCGGGAGAGGATTCAGTTACCTTCAAGCGCTTTGATTCGATTGATGGATTAAGTTCTGATTTGTTGAATGACGTTTTTAAAATTAATGAAGAAGTTGTTTTTACTTCGGAAAAAGGGGTGTATCGTTTCAATGAGGGATCTAATCGTTTTGAGCCATATGAGGCTTTTCAGAATCTTATTGGGGATGAATGCAGAGTAAAGGAACTTACAGAAGATAAAAATAATAACATCTGGTTTGTAGCTGATGAGGATGTTGGAATGATCCATGTTAAAGAAAAGGGATTGGTTAAGGATTTTGAAGTGGAGTATTTTCCTTTTTTAAAAGATAAATTACTCGGTGGTTTTGAAATGATTGTACCCATTGATGAGCACAATATTTTTTTTGGCTCAGACAAGGGGCTTTATCACTTTGATCCTTCTAGGGAAGTTGTAAAAGATTCTTTATTTAGAGCTTTTATCACTCGAGTCAATTATAAAGGTGATCTAGTTTTTGGAGGAAATTATTTTGAATCGGGAAAACACCTATTTCATCAGTCTGAAGCGCAGATTAAAACTTTTGAGCATAAAGATAATGCATTTCAGTTTTTGTATTCTAGTAATTTTTATCCAGATGTGCAGCAAGTCAAATACAAGTATATGCTTTCTGGTGTTGACCAAGATTGGTCTGAATGGACTGACAAGAAGGTTAAAGAGTATACGAATCTTTCACCTGGAAACTATACGTTCAAACTGAAAGCTGTGGATAAATACGGAAATATAAGTCCGGCACAGGAATACTCCTTTATTGTGAAAACAGAATGGTATGCAACAAGTTTTGCAAATACAATTTGGGTTATTTTAGTCATATCTTTTGCTGCGTTGATTTTTTTATTACAAAGAACTTCACACTCTAGGGAGCGCCAAAAACTTACTTCTGAACAGAAGGAAATGGAACAAAAGCATAGACAGGAGGTCAAGGATTCTGAAAATGCAATTGTTGAGTTGAAAAATGAAAACCTTGAAACTCAAATCCAATTTAAAAACAAAGAATTGGCCTCCACTACGATGCATCTGGTTCAAAAAGTAGAGATGATCAAAACACTTCAAGCGGAGCTTAATAAAATCACAACCTCGGATAAAAGCATCAATGACTTGAAAAGAGATGTTTCAAAATTGATTAGAATGCTTAATGCTGATGAGCAACTTGATAATGAATGGGAACAATTTGCTTACCACTTTGATGAGGTTCACTCTAATTTTTTGAAACGGATTTCTGAAGAGTATCCTCAATTGAAGCCAAACGACCACAGACTTTGTGCATACCTGCGAATGAATCTTTCAACCAAGGAAATTGCTCACTTATTGAATCTGTCCGTCCGTGGAGTTGAGGCTAGTCGATACAGGTTGCGTAAAAAAATTGGACTGGATACGGAAGAGAATCTTACTGAGTTTATGATGCGCTTTTAGTTTTAGTCTAGAGGATTAGTAATCACTTTAAATAAATATTATGTACTTGAGTCTATTGTCAAGGCCTTTAATGGTTCTATTGTTGGTTAACTTAATGCTCTATTCTTGCAATCCTAATGAATCAGATTTAAACAAGAACGATAGTGAGAAGAATGTATCTGCAATTAGCATCAAGCAGATTGTAAATACCGAAAATGCTCCGGAAGCACTTGGACCCTATAATCAGTCTGTTCGATTTGGAGATATGGTATTTATTTCTGGACAG
>Ga0206130_10006145_pt1 | contig 13887 bp, 14 predicted proteins | sample Helgoland_Spring_9_FD_148637 | JGI IMG/M metagenome (GOLD analysis project Ga0206130, IMG submission 148637) | Pelagic subsurface seawater microbial communities from Kabeltonne, Helgoland, North Sea - Helgoland_Spring_Bloom_20160512_1 | ecosystem: Environmental > Aquatic > Marine > Epipelagic ... | reverse complement strand
ATTTCCGATTGATCGGGATGCCACAGCACAGGCACTTGGGTTTGATCGTCCTTCTGCAAATTCGCTCGATGCGGTAAGTGATCGTGATTTTGCCTTGGAGTTTTTGAGCGCAGCATCAATTTGTGCGATTCATCTAAGCCGTTTAGCAGAAGAACTCGTGATTTGGTCATCTGCACAATTCCGGTTTGTGACTTTGTCAGATCGTTTCTCGACGGGGTCTTCCATCATGCCACAGAAGAAAAACCCTGATGCAGCGGAATTGATCCGTGCGAAGATTGGACGGATATTCGGCGCAAACACAGCGTTGATGATCGTGATGAAGGGTCTCCCCTTGGCCTATTCAAAAGACATGCAGGAAGACAAAGAGCAGGTGTTTGACGCGGCGGATAACTGGATGCTCGCGCTGGCGGCAATGGATGGCATGGTGCGCGATATGACGGCAAACCGTGAAAGTCTCGCTGCGGCTGCGGGGTCTGGTTTCTCCACTGCGACAGACTTGGCGGATTGGTGTGTGCGTGCGTTGAATATGCCGTTTCGCGACGCGCATCATGTGACGGGATCTTTGGTAGCCTTGGCTGAAAAAGAGGGCTGTGACTTGCCTGATTTGAGTTTGGAGCAGCTGCAATCTGTTCACGGCGAGATCACGGAAGACGTGTTTTCTGTACTGACAATTGAGGCCTCCGTGGCATCGCGCACGTCCTATGGGGGAACCGCTCCCGTGCAAGTGCGTGCCCAAGTGGCGCGTTGGCGGGAGATTTTGGCATGAAACGGCTTGTGTTCGGTTTGACTGTTGTTGCGTTTGTTGCGTCTTGTGGAGCTGACGGGAGGCCCACAAAACCCACAAAACCGTTGAAAGAACGGCTTGAGGAAAGAGCCGCCGCCGCACAAGGAAGCGCTGAACAGGAACAAGACAGCTGAGTTTGAGAAGGAGACCACGATGTCGCCCCTACGTTTGATCTATCTCGCGCTTGCCGTTTGGGGCGCGATCCATCCTATGTTTTATTTCATTAAGTGGTTTCAGGCCGAGGGCTGGAACATCATGAAAATGGTGGATGCTTGGCATAGCAACACGGCGAGTTCTGGGCTGGTTTGGGATCTCACAATTGCTGCGGTTGCTTTGACGGTCTGGATCTTGGCGGAGGTGTTTACGCGCCGCAATTGGAGTGCGCTGATCGCGATCCTTGCAACCTTTTGCATTGGTGTCAGCTGTGGTTTGCCTTTGTATCTGTTTTTGCGCACCCGTCCTGTCAGATGATCGCTTATTTGGGGATTTGGAAACAAAAACGCTGTATTTGATCTATTTTCCTGACTTTGGCCTTAATCTGCCCAAATTTAAGCACATTTGAGGGTCGTTTTTCTCTGTAACAGGCAATTCACGCAGAGGAATATCCCATGAGCAGCATCGACGCGTCGCAGATCCATAGCAACAAAGTGCTTTTGGTGGCGCCAGATAAAGCGGCGATGCCGGCGTCCAAGATGATCGGTGAGATCGCACGCAAGTTTGGTGTCAGCCCAATCAAGCAAATGCGTGAAATGTTCAAACTGGATCGTAAGGCGGGCATTTCGTTTGGTGAGTATTACGCAGCACAGCATTACCGCACGGATTTGACTGCGGAAGAAAAGCTTCAGTTTGTCGGTAAAAAAGGCAGCTATCAGCTGAACCTGCACCTTTCGCCTGCGAAGCTTGGCGATAAGCGCTCATTCATTCTCGACAATGTGCTCTACACGACGATGCTGAAAGGCATGAACCTGCCCAAAACAGAAACCCAAGCGGTTGCCCATTCCGAGCGCGGCTTCGGTGGGATCAACACGCTGCGCGCACCTTCGGATGTGTCGCGGTTTCTGAAACCCGAAGCGATTTATCCGGTCTTTGCAAAACCCTTGGAAGGGTCGAAATATGTAGGCTCAGCCTTATTGACGGGTATCAACGCTGCCAAAGGTTTGATCGAGATGGGCAATGGAAAATCGTTCGACGTCGAAGTCGACGCCTTCGCACATGAGGTGATCGCAGATTATCCCTAAGGATTTACGTTCCAGAGTTCTGTGCAACAGCACAAAGCCGTCTCGGCTTCGGCAGGGCAAGCCGTGGGAACCATACGCGTTGTCACAGTGATTGAAGAAGGCGCGCCGCGTGTTCTCTATGCGGTTTGGAAAATCCCATCCCCGAAAGCGATGTTAGATAACTTCTGGCAATCCGTTTCTATGCTGGGTGCGGTTGATGCGGAGACTGACAAAGTCAGTAATGCTATCACTGGCGCTGGCCTCGACCGTCAAATTTTTGAGCAACATCCGATCTCTGGCAAGAGCTTTGCCGGTTTCCAAGTACCGCATTGGGATAGGGTGAAAGAAGTCGCGAATCAAGGTCATAGCCTTTTCCCAGAGTTTGGTATTTTTGGTTGGGATATCGCGGTTGGCGAAAATGGTTCTGTGATTATCTAATGCAATGCGAACCCGTTCCATACGCTCTATCAATTGCCTCATGATCGCGGCATCAATAATGCTGATTTCGCTCCCGTGTTTGATCGTGTTGAGGCGCGTAAGCAGGCGATCTTGAAAGAGCAGACCAAGTAGATGAAGTAGCTTCGCAAAGAACAGCAGGTTCAGGAATTGGGGGCGCTGCCCCAGTCTCAGCAAGCTGAGCCTACCCCAAGGTATATTAGGACTGAAGAAGCGGGGCGTGGCGATAGTGATTGAATGCGCGCGAGTTTGTCATTACTCACGCGCGCATGGATCATTTTCTTTACAGAGATGGCGCTTTGCACGCCGAAGATGTCCCGCTGAGCGAGATTGCCGCAAGCGTGGGCACACCGTTTTATGTGTATTCCACCGCGACTCTAGAACGTCATTTCAAGCTGTTAGACGACGCGCTTGAAGGCACAGAGCACCTTGTATGCTATGCTATGAAAGCAGCATCCAATCAGGCAATTCTCAAGACGCTTGCAGCGTTGGGCGCTGGAATGGACGTCGTTTCTGGTGGGGAATATGCGCGTGCGAAGGCTGCAAGCGTGCCAGGCGAGCGCATCGTGTTTTCCGGCATCGGGAAGACGCGTGAAGAAGTGCATCAGGCGCTTATGGGTGGCATTCGCCAGTTCAATGTGGAGAGCGAACCCGAGATGCAGGTCATTTCGGAAATTGCGACTGCGCTTAATGTTATCGCACCGATTACCATTCGGGTGAACCCTGATGTTGATGCGAAAACCCATGCGAAGATCGCAACGGGAAAGTCTGAAAACAAGTTCGGTATACCGATTAGCCGTGCGCGCGAGGTCTACGACCTGGCCGCGTCGCTTCCGGGTCTCAAAGTGATTGGGATCGATGTGCACATCGGCAGCCAATTGATCGATCTTGCGCCGTTTGAAGCCGCTTACAACAAGGTCGCAGAGCTGACTGAGCAACTTCGTACCGATGGGCATGAGATCTCTCGCTTGGACCTCGGCGGCGGGCTTGGTATCCCTTATGCGCGCTCGAATGAAGCACCACCGTCGCCGACGGATTACGGCGCGTTGATAAAGAAATGTGTCGGGCACTTGGGCTGCGAGATCGAGATTGAGCCGGGTCGTTTGATCGCAGGCAATGCGGGGCTTTTGGTCAGCCAAGTGATCTATGTGAAATCCGGTGAGGATCGCGAATTTCTTATAATTGACGGGGCGATGAACGATTTAATCCGCCCGGCCATGTATGATGCTCACCACGATATTGTACCTGTGGTGGAGTCAGAAGTCGGTGTTTTGCCGATACCTTATGACATCGTTGGGCCTGTCTGTGAGAGCGGTGATACGTTTGCCAAAGGACGGCATATGCCGCCCCTGAAAGCGGGCGATTTGGTCGCGTTCCGTTCGGCTGGTGCATACGGTGCTGTGATGGCGTCAGAGTATAATACGCGCCCCCTTATCCCCGAAGTTCTGGTCAAAGGTGATCAATTCGCTGTCATTCGGCCTCGTCCGACCTTTGACGAAATGATAAATCGAGATACCATCCCTGAATGGCTCTGACGCGCATCCCCGCGCGTGATGGGCGGGGAGCAACGCATGGGTCCTGAAACATCCCAGTATTCAAAGGTGATCGCGCGTTTGCGTGGCCCGCTTTGGATGACTTGGGCGGGGATGACTGCGGAGCGCGCCGCGCGCGCGTTGTGGCCGCTTTGGAGCATTATCATTGCGGTGCTTGCCGTATTGATGTTGGGCTGGCACGAGAGTTTTCTAATTGAGGCGGTTTGGGGCATAGCTGTTCTTTCCGCAATTTCTGGACTTTATTTTTTGATCCGTGGCTTCATGCTCTTTCGCCTTCCAAACCGCATGGAAGCGATGGCACGGCTCGATAGCAGTTTAGCTGGTCGCCCGATCCAAGCACTGATGGACACGCAAGCGATCGGGCCAAGCGATGAGGCCTCTGCGGTGGTCTGGCGGGTACATCAATCGAGAATGGCGGCGCGGACAGCCGATGCGAAAGCCGTTAAGCCAAAGGTCCGCCTTGCCGCGCGCGACCCTTTCGCGCTGCGTTATGTTGCGGCTTTGCTGTTTGGGGTTGCTGTGTTGTTCGGCTCGCTCTGGCGTGTGGGCACAGTCACTGAGATTGCGCAGAACAACGGGGCTGTGATGAGCGGTCCGGTGTGGGAGGGGTGGATTGAACCGCCTGCCTACACAGGCAAACCCAGCCTCTATTTGAACGATCAAGATGGGCAAATAGATGTGCCCGAGGGCAGCCGTATTAGTCTACGCTTATATGGTGAAATAGGCGCGTTAACCGTCGCTGAAACCGTTTCGCAAAGGATTGAAGGCACGGGTAGCGCAGCTGATCCGGGACAAAATTTCATAGCACTTACAAGTGGAACACTGGAAATTGCCGGGCCGAATGGGCGACTTTGGGATATTGCGGTCACGCCTGACACGCAGCCGCGCGTTGAAGTTGTGGGCGCGGCGGAGAGGGGGGCGGATGGTGTCATGAGCTTGCCGTTTGTTGCCTCTGACGATTATGAGGTTGTCGGCGGATCAGCAGAAATAGCGCTGGATCTGAATGCGGTTTCACGCCGCTATGGGCTGTCGGTTGATCCAGAGGTGCGCGCCAACATCGCGCTTGACTTGCCGCTACCTATTTCCGGCGATCGTAGTGACTTTGCTGAAACTTTGATCGGGAATTTCTCTGAACATCCCTTTGCGAACTTGCCTGTGAAACTGTCAATGACGGTGCAAGATGCCAAGGGGCAAAGCTCTGACGTGAACACCACGCATTTGATTTTGCCGGGCCGTCGCTTTTTCGATCCGATGGCACGGGCTTTGATCGAACAGCGTCAGTGGCTTTTGTGGTCGAAAGATAACGCGGATCGCACAACACAGATGATACGCGCGATCTCGCATCGACCCGATGATGTGTTCCGCTCTAAGACCACATACTTACGGATGCGCATGATTTTGCGACGCTTGGAGACGCAAATCGCGTTTGATCAGTTTACAAAAGAGGCGCGCGATGAAGCGGTGGTCGCGCTTTGGGACCTCGCGACTTTGATCGAAGATGGCGATGTTGAGGACGCATTGGAGCGGATGCACCGCGCGCAAGAGCGCCTATTAGAAGCGATGAAAAACGGAGCGAGCGACGAAGAAATTACAGAGTTGATGGATGAGTTGCGGCGCGCAAATGAGAACTACATCAACCAGCTACAACGCGAAACTGCGCGCAATAGTGAGACCCAAGAGCGCCAGCAAGGCATGCGAGATGATGCGATGCAAATGACGCAGGATGATCTGCAAGATATGATGGATCGCATTCAGGAACTGATGGAAGAAGGCCGCATGGCCGAGGCAGAGCAAGCCCTGCAAGAGCTGCAAGAGATGATGGAGAACATGCAGGTCGCTGAGGGCCAACAAGGCGAAGGCCAGCAATCTGAGGGTCAACAAGCCATGGAAGGGCTTGCGGATGTGTTGCGTGGTCAGCAAGGCTTGTCGGACCAGGCATTCCGCGATCTTCAAGAGCAATACAATCCGGGCGCGCAAGCGGGCGAAAGTGATGGCAACGAAGGGCGCAACGGCGGTCAGGGCCGTGGTCAGTTGCACGAAGGACAATCTGGCGAAGGTCAGGGGCAGGGCGAGGGTCAATCTGGTGAGGCCAGCGATGGACAGCAAGGCGAAGGCCAAGGTTTGGCTGAGCGTCAAGAGAACCTACGCCGCGAAGTCGAGCGTCAGCGTGGTGCTTTGCCCGGCGCTGGATCCGAGGCAGGTGACGCCGCACGCGAGGCACTGCGCCGTGCAGAAGACGCGATGCGCGGGGCGGGGGAGGCTTTGCAGAGTGATGATTTACCCGAAGCGATTGATCGACAAGCCGAAGCGATGGATGCCTTGCGTGAAGGCATGCAAAATCTAGGTGAAGCAATGGCTAAAGCGGAAGGGCGCGAGGGTCAGCAAGGCTCAGCAGACGGGCGCGAAGGCGGTGAGCAACGTGATCCTTTAGGTCGCAATCCCGGCGCGACAGGGCAAGCGGGCACAGATCAAGGCTTGTTGCAGGGCGAGGATGTGTATCGTCGTGCGCGTGAACTGCTGGACGAAATTCGCAAGCGCAGCGGCGAGAGCGTGCGACCGGAAGTCGAACGCGATTACCTTCGACGATTACTGGATCGATTCTAAGGTTTGGTTGTTTCCGCAGCCTTTTGATCTAACCACGCAAGGCCGCCGTCAACAGACTCGCCTAACCAAGTGCGCGCATCCTCAACCAACGTACTATACTGCGCCATATAAGGTTCAGAAGCGGGGACAAATTCTGTAATTTGGGGGCCAAAAATGTAGGCACCAACGGCGGCAGCGCCAAGCATTATCATCGTAACGAAGCCGCGTCTGAACCTGCGACCTTTGCGCTCAATACGCGTTGTCGTTCCGGGCAAACCTGCATCATCTGCTTCGGCCAGGCGGCGACGCTCACCAGATGAGCGCAAAGTCGAGTTGATTTCTTCGATATTAGGCAGCAAATCGCGGCGCGATCCGGCAGCTGCGGTCACTGCGGCGACTGCAACTTCGTCTGGCTCAGGCTCACCACGCATACGCGCCATCCGCTTGCGCGCTTCGCGTGCACGGCACTCGCGTTCGTTTTTTGGTTTTGCTTCCAGTCCAAGATCAGGTTGTGTTTCCAAAGGCGCGCCCTGCTCTGCGGCGCGAGCTGCGGCTTCGAACTCCGCCTCTTGGCGCAAAATGTCGGAAATCTCATGGTCCAGTTCTTGCCACATCATCGTCGGTGCGTCTTGCACAGGTTCGGGAGCAGGTTCAGGTTCTGGCGGTAGTGCGACAGGTTCTACGCTGGCGCGATCCACCTCATCCGCAAGGCCTGCATCATGATCGGGACGCGCTTGAAACCACGTGTTTGAGCACGCTGAACATTGGACATCGCGTCCTTCAGTCGGGATGACTTCCGTTGGAACCTCATACTGAGCCCCGCAATTTGGACAAATCAAACGCATATCACACCTTGCCTTCTGGCATATTCAGCAGACCAAAAACGGCCTTTCCAGCGCATACCATATGCCGCGCAGGCAATATGGTAAATCCCATACGCACGATCGTGCGACGAGTGATTGAAACCGCGCGCGCGTTGAGGCAGAACAAGGCACTGGTTTGTCGTCAAACGGCAGCAGGCAGGAAAGGCCAGAGCTTGATCGAACTCCATACAGTTGCCCATACCTACAGCGGTGAAGTTCCCGGCGCGGTCTTGGATAACCACGCACGGTGGCGCGCACTTTTGGTGTCTGCGGCCAGCTCACTTCGGGTGCTGGGCTGGATTTCGATCATTCTGATCGCACTTGCGAAAGGCGCGATTATTTCACTGGCCGCGAACGCCGCGCTCGCAGTCAACGCGCAAGTGATCGCTGTTATGCGGCTCGTGGGTGCGCGCGATTCCTACATTGCACAAGCGTTCATGCCGCGCTTTACCCCGCGTGCCTTGACGGGCGCGGCGATAGGCACTGTCCTTGGTGTGGTTGTTTTGTTGTTTCTTCCCAGCGCTTCCGAAGAGGGTGGGTTCTTGACAGGACTTGGCTTACAAGGGGGGCATTGGCTTCTGCTTTTTTTGATCCCTATTCTTGCGGCTGTCGCCACGTCCCCTCCCACGCGCCTTGCCGCGCGAAATACCCTACGGAGCCTCACATGAACAAAAAGAAAAATCCTGTGCAATGGCTGCGTTCGCTTTTGTTTGTGGGACAAATCTATTTCATGATGCTGATAATTGGTTTGCTGTTTGCACCTTGGGCGTTGTTTTCAAAGCGCGGTGCGCGCACCTGTTGCAAGACCTACAGCCGTTGGGTTTTTTGGACCGCAAGCTGGATGGTGGGCTTGAAGATCGAAGTGCGTGGCACACCACCGACGGAGTCGGGATTGGTTGCAGCCAAGCACCAGAGCTTTCTAGATATCATGATGATTTTTACCGCTATTCCTGCGGGCAAGTTCATCATGAAAAAGCAAATCCTGTGGACGCCAGTGATTGGGCAATATGCGAAGCTGTTGAACTGCATCGCCGTGGATCGCGGCAAGCGTGGGGCGGCGATTGAAAAGATGGTCGCGGATGTAAAGGCAGGCTTGGTCGAAGCGGGTCAGCTGATTATTTACAGCCAAGGTACACGCGTCGCACCGGGTGCGCAGAAGCCTTACAAGGTTGGCACGGGCGTTCTTTACGAACAGATGGGACAAACATGTTATCCCGTTGCAACCAATGTTGGAGTGTTTTGGCCGCGCACAGGGATTTACCGAAAACCGGGTGTGGCCGTTGTTGAATTTCTTGAGCCAATAGATGCGGGCCTTACGCGCGAAGAGTTCATGGCTTTGCTCGAAGAGCGGGTCGAAACCCGCTCTAACGCGCTGATGCGTGAAGCGGGTTTCGAAGTTTAAACGCTCACGCGTGAATTGCGCCATTACCGCAAGCAAGCGCTGCTTCGCGCACGGCCTCTGAGTAGGTCGGATGCGCGTGACAGGTCATCGCCAAATCCTCTGCCGAGGCTCCAAATTCCATGGCAACACAGACTTCATGGATTAGATCACCCGCACTTGGTCCGATGATATGGGCACCCAAAATGCGGTCTGTGTCTTTGTCCGCGAGGATCTTAACAAAGCCGTCGCCCGCAAAGTTCGCTTTGGCGCGACCGTTGCCGATGAATGAGAACTTGCCAACTTTGTAGTTTTGGCCAGCATCCTTGAGCTCTTGCTCTGTCTTGCCCACATTCGCGACCTCGGGATGCGTGTAGATCACACCGGGAATCACGCCGTAGTTCACGTGACCATGCTTGCCTGCGATCTGTTCTGCGGCGGCCATGCCCTCATCCTCCGCTTTGTGCGCGAGCATTGGACCATCAATTGCATCGCCAATCGCGTAGATCCCCTTGATGTTGGTTTGCCAATCGCTGCCCGTTTTGATCTGGCCACGTTCGGACATTTCCACGCCCAAGGCGTCTAGGCCGAGACCATTTGTGAACGAACGGCGCCCTGTTGCGACCAAAACCGTGTCCGCATCAATAATGTGTTCGCTGTCATCTTTGCGAAGTTTATAGGTGACCTTTGCTTTGGTCTTAGTGGTCTCAACCCCCTGAACCGCCGCGCCAAGCACGAAATTCAAGCCCTGTTTGCCCAAAATCCGTTTGAAGGTTTTTTGCACTTCTGCGTCCATTCCCGGCGTGATCGCATCGAGAAATTCAACGACCGTCACCTCTGCGCCAAGACGTGCATAGACAGAGCCAAGCTCTAAGCCGATGACACCCGCGCCAATGACAACCATTTTCTTCGGTATTTTGCCAAGCTCAAGCGCGCCTGTTGATGTCACGACCATCTTTTCGTCCACCTCGATGCCGGGCAGTGATGAAGGTTCTGAACCTGACGCGATGATGATGTTCTTCGCATTATGTGTCTCATCACCAACTTTGACTTTGCCGGCCTGGGGAATGCTGCCCCAGCCTTTGAGCCAATCGATTTTGTTCTTTTTGAACAGGAACTCGATACCTTTTGTGTTGCCCTCAATCACTTCATCTTTGTAGGCGAGCATTTGGGTCCAATCCACCGAAGGACTTTTGCCCTTGAGACCCATTTTGGCGAAATTATGCTGCGCCTCATGCAATTGATGGGAGGCGTGAAGCAGCGCCTTAGACGGGATGCAGCCCACGTTCAAACATGTGCCACCAAGCGTGTCACGCGCCTCAACACAGGCAGTTTTTAGCCCCAATTGTGCGCAGCGAATTGCGCTGACATAGCCACCCGGGCCGGAGCCGATTACGATAACGTCATAGTCAGACATGATGTGTCCTTTTTGGGTTTGGTGGGGTGGGGCGTTGCCCCCGTCTCGGCAAGCCGAGCATCCCCCAGAGTTTATTTGGCAAAGCGAATGTTAAAAAAGCGTGGAAAGAAGCATTGCAATGGTGGCAGCCAATCCAACGAACCAGATGAGCGAGCGCCATGGGGCAAGGCCGAAGACATATGCCAGAATATAGAGAATACGCGCGCCAAGATAGGCGAATGAGCATAGCATCGTGATGTCGCTGGATTGGTCCGTATAAGTGACGACGACCACGGCGATTGTGAAAAGGATCAGCCCTTCAAAGTGGTTGTTCATTGCCCTTTGAAGTCGGCCTGCGACGCCAGTGAGTTCGATGGGTTTATCACGTGGACCCGCTGCTTTATAGACGCCAACCTGACTGATTGAAGCGATTGAGTATGCACAAAACTGCAAGATTTGCAGCAATGCCGCGAGCGTAAGAGTTATGAGTTCGGGTGTCATTACTGTGAATTCCTTGCGTGCGGTTTGGACCAAGCATTGATCTGCGCTGGTGTTAGAAGCGTGTCGGCGCGATGCTTGAACAAATCACCACCTGATCGAAGCTAATCACATGATTATATGCGAGCCATTCAACAATGAAGAGCCCCCCATTGCGCATACAGGCCATCACGGCTGTCTTCGCTGCTTTAGTCATGTAACAGCAGCCTTGCATTTCGGGCAAATAACCACGTTTCGATCTAACGGATCACGGGTGAAATGCGCGATATGATGCAGACGCCGCAAGGGGGTCTGACCGAGTCTGCTGTGTTGCCCAACTTCGACGACCCAATTCACCTTGGCGCTAAAGCCACAATGCGGGTAGGTCAGCGTTTTGGGTTCCAAATAGGCCATCGCGGTAGGTTACAGATCCATCAAAAGACGGCGAGGATCTTCGAGCGCTTCTTTGACGCGCACAAGGAATGTTACCGCGCCTTTGCCATCCACGATGCGGTGATCATAGGACAGGGCAAGATACATCATCGGGCGGATCACAACTTCACCATTGATGGCCATGGGGCGATCCTGGATTTTGTGCATGCCAAGAATGCCCGACTGTGGCGGGTTCAAGATCGGTGAAGACATCAGCGATCCGTAGACGCCACCGTTGGAAATTGTGAAGGTGCCGCCCTGCATTTCCGCCATCGATAGTTTGCCGTCGCGCGCGCGCGCGCCTTTTTCGGCGATTGCTTTCTCGATGCTCGCAAATGACATTGAATCTGCATCGCGGATCACGGGAACGACCAGACCTGTTGGCGTACCCGCCGCAATACCCATGTGGACAAAGTTCTTGTAAACAACGTCAGTGCCATCAATCTCAGCGTTTACTTCGGGAACTTCGTTCAGCGCATGAACACAGGCCTTCGTGAAGAAAGACATGAAGCCCAATTTGACGCCATGTTTCTTAAGAAACAGGTCTTTGTATTCATTGCGAAGGGCCATCACCTCGGTCATGTCAACTTCGTTGTAGGTGGTGAGCATGGCTGCCGTGTTTTGGCTTTCCTTCAAGCGCCGTGCGATTGTCTGGCGCAGGCGTGTCATTTTCACACGCTCCTCACGCGAGACATCGTCGGCACTGACAGGGGCACGCGGCGCGGGTGCAGGTACGGCAGCGGGGGCAGGAGCTGCGGAGAGCGCTTTGGCAACGTCATCCTTCATAATGCGGCCATCGCGGCCAGAGCCTGTGACGGCATCGCGCGAAACGCCCGCTTCGGCCATCGCTTTCTTCGCGGAAGGCGCGTCTTCCACGTCTTTGCCACCTGCGCTGGTAGTGGGTGCGGTAGCTGCCGCCGGTGCATCACTCACGCTGGCCGTCGCGCCGCCAATGATGGCGAGCTTGGCTGCAGCATAAACTGTTGTGCCTTCCGCGGCGATAATTTGAGACAAAACGCCAGCAGCTGGTGCAGGCACTTCGACGGAGACTTTGTCGGTTTCCAACTCACAGAGCATTTCGTCCTGCGCGACCGTGTCGCCGACTTTTTTGAACCATGTGCTGACCGTTGCCTCGGTCACAGATTCACCCAAGGTTGGGACCATGACATCAACGCTTGCCGCTGGACTGTCTGATCTCGCTGCGGCTTTCGCAGGTTTAGCGGGTGCACTCACGGTACCGGATACTTCAATGATGGTCGCGAGCAGAGCATCAACGCCAACAGTTGTGCCTTCTGAGGCAACAATTTCGCCCATAGTGCCTGCGGCTTTTGCAGGCACTTCGACTGTAACCTTGTCAGTCTCCAGCTCACAAAGCATTTCATCAACAGCAACGGCATCGCCGGGCTTCTTGAACCAAGTGGCAACGGTGGCCTCTGTGACCGACTCGCCCAATGTTGGAACGCGAATTTCTGTGCTCATGGGTTACTTCCCTTTCCGTGTCAGCGCATCGTCGATGAGTGCTGCTTGTTGTGCTTTGTGAATGCTGGCCAGACCCGTTGCTGGGGAGGCACTAGCCGAACGACCCGCAAAGACAGGGCGCTCATGTTTCGCTTTGATGCGGTTCAAGACCCACTCAAGGTTCGGTTCCATAAAGGTCCAGCCACCTTGATTTTTGGGCTCTTCCTGACACCAGACCATTTCCGCGTTCTTGAAGCGACCCAATTCTTTGACCGCAGAGTTCGCAGGGAAAGGATAGAATTGCTCAAAACGCATGATGTACGTGTCATCAAGACCGCGTGCGTCGCGTTCTTCGAGCAAGTCATAGTATACCTTGCCTGAACACATCACGACGCGCTTGATCTTGTCATCGGCAACCAGTTTTGTGTTCGAATTGCCGTATTGCGCATCATCCCAGAGGACGCGGTGAAAGCTGGATCCAGTCGTAAACTCTTCCGCTTTGCTGACGGCCAATTTGTGACGCAGCAGAGATTTTGGCGTCATCAAAATCAGGGGTTTTCGGAAAGTACGGTGCAACTGGCGGCGCAAAATGTGGAAGTAGTTTGCCGGCGTCGTGCAGTTCGCGACGATCCAGTTGTCCTGACCACACATTTGCAAGAAACGCTCAAGTCGAGCGGACGAATGCTCTGGTCCTTGGCCCTCGAAACCGTGAGGTAGAAGGACAACGAGACCCGACATGCGCAACCATTTGCTTTCACCGGAACTGATGAACTGATCGAACATAATCTGCGCGCCATTGGCGAAATCACCAAACTGGGCTTCCCAAAGAGTCAGCGCATTTGGCTCCGCCATTGAGTAACCATACTCAAAACCGAGGACCGCATATTCCGAGAGCATGGAGTCGATGACTTCATAATGCGCTTGGCCTTCGCGGATGTGGTTGAGTGGATAATACCGCTCTTCGGTTTCTTGGTTGATCAAACCCGAGTGGCGCTGCGAAAACGTGCCACGCGTACTGTCTTGACCCGCGAGGCGCACGCCCATGCCTTCGGTTAGCAATCCGCCAAAGGCCAAAGCCTCGCCCGTGGCCCAATCAAAGCCCCCGCCACTTTCGAACATTTTCTTTTTTGCATCGAGCAAACGCCCGACTGTTTTATGCAGCGGGAAATTGTCTGGCGTTCTGGTGAGTGCGGTCCCCACTTCGGCGAGTGTTTCTGGCGCAATCGCGGTTTCACCGCGCTGGTATTCGTCCTTGCGGCGATCCAGATGTGACCACTTGCCATCCAGCCA
>Ga0206130_10006137_pt1 | contig 13904 bp, 13 predicted proteins | sample Helgoland_Spring_9_FD_148637 | JGI IMG/M metagenome (GOLD analysis project Ga0206130, IMG submission 148637) | Pelagic subsurface seawater microbial communities from Kabeltonne, Helgoland, North Sea - Helgoland_Spring_Bloom_20160512_1 | ecosystem: Environmental > Aquatic > Marine > Epipelagic ... | reverse complement strand
AGACGTGGGCGTTGGCTATGATAAACTGAAAACGCTGACAGATGCGATCAACGCCTCCGGAGCAATTTCCTATATGGAAGTTGTTTCAACATCTGATGAAGAAGCCATTAACTCAGCAAAAATAGCCGTAGAACTTGGCGTAAAACGTTTGTTAGGTGGTACTCAGGTCAATGAAATAACTGAAATAGTAAATGGAACCGGTACCTCATACTACCCATTTCCGGGATTTCCTGAAGGTCATCCGACTAAGCTAGGCGGGACCGAAGTGGATGTCGAAAATCATTGCCGAGACTTTATGGACAGGAACTGTGCTGGATGTGACATTCTAGCTTATCGTGCGACAGAAGCCGATCCGGTCTCATTAGTTCGAGCGGCCCGTCGAGGGCTTGGCGATGGCTATCTAATAGTTGCTGGTTCAGTCAATGATGTCGATCAAATTGGCAAAATTGCAGCAGGTGGAGCTGATGCCTTCACAATTGGAACTGGTGTATTTAATGGCTCTTATGCATCTCGAATGGGGTCAATCCGGAGCCAGTTAAAGGCTGTACTGGAGGATTGTTCCAAAGTCGCGGCTCAAACAAGCGCAACTTAAGTGGCTCATCTCGAAGCAACTCCATGGATTTCCGTAAGAAATGACTGACTTACTTGATCGCCTTCTTTCTAAACGCCTACCAGATCCCGATGGTACTGGGATGCTGAGCGTCCCAATTCGTTCAATCGTTATCGATCAAGGTTTGGCAAGATCTGCATTTGATCTCATTAAACCGCTCGAGTTTGGATCGCACATTTTCGTGATATGTGATCCAAATACTCGTTTAGCAATGGGTGAGAGCATCATAGCTAACTTACGAAGTAATTTGAAGGTTACTGAATTCGTTCTGCCTGAGACACCTCACCCTGATGTGGAGACCATCGATCTGATCATGGGTCAGGTTACAGATCCATCAATTTCAGGTGTTATTTCAGTTGGTTCAGGCAGTATTTGCGATTTGGGGAAAATGGTTTCGCATAAGCTTGATCTACCTTACGCAGTTTTTGGGACCGCCCCTTCTATGAATGCTTATACATCTGTAAATGCCTCGATAACGGAACACGGGCATAAAAAGACACTTGCGGCTTCAGCGGCCAGAGGCGTCTTTTTAGATCTAGACGTATTAGCCGCAGCACCACACCGGCTAATTGCTTCCGGCTTTGCAGACTCCATCTGTCGTACTACAACTCAAACTGACTGGCTAGCAGCACATCTTATCTTGGGTAAACCCTATCGTGCAGCACCGTTTATGCTACTGAGAGAAGAAGAAGATACCCTTGTAAATCGAGCTAGCGCCCTACTCGAAGGTGATGTCGAAGCGATTCGTGTATTAGCTAAAACGCTCGTATTTTCAGGACTTGGAATGACAATTTGCGGTGGGTCTGATCCAGCCAGTCAGGGTGAGCACCTAATTGCGCATGTAATCGACATGCTTGGCGGTTCAGACTGGCCTCTCAGCTATCACGGAGAGCAAATTGCAGTAACTACACTTACTTGCTCTGCATTACAGGAACGCCTATATCAAAGTAACACGGCGCCGTTAATCAAAGCCAACAAAGAAACTAAAGAAGATATTATTTCTGTCTTTGGTCGAGAGCTTGGCACATCCTGTTGGAATTCGTTTAAACGCAAAATGATTAGTGAAGAAGCAGCAGTAGAAGCAAATAAACTTTTGACTTCTGATTGGCCCGGGATTCGGTCCCAGCTGAATCAGGCCATGCGACCAGTAAAGCAGATTCGATCTTGTCTAGAGGCGGTCAAGGCTCCAACAAGCCCAGGTGAGATTGGTGTTCCTAATGAATTCTATAAAAATGCAATCGTTAACTCGCGACTCATTAGGGATAGATTCACATGTCTCGATTTTGCATCGTCCTGTGGCATTCTTGAGCACGTTGCAAATGAGACTGTGCGAGCATGAGGTCGCTTTTAGAATTTCCAAAAGATGAATTACGATCGGTACGTGCTGTTCTTACTGATATTGATGATACATTGACAATTGCAGGACGCCTACCTGCGTGTTCATATCAAGCCATGGAGAATCTCAGAAATGCAGGGATTATTGTTGTTCCTGTTACTGGACGACCAGCGGGTTGGTGTGATTTGATCGCTCGCCAATGGCCTGTCGATGGAGTTATCGGTGAAAACGGCGCTTTTTGCTTTCGCTATTCTGATGCTGATCGCAGAATGCATCGTGATTATGCCAAGACCAAAAAACAACGCGCAGATGCCTGGAAAAAGCTTGAAATTATTAGGGACCGTGTCTTAGCAGAGGTACCAGGTGCCGCCATATCGGCAGATCAACCTTACCGAGAGTCAGATCTCGCAATTGATTTTTGCGAGGATATTCCACCACTGAACGCTTCAGACATCGAAAAAATCACTGCAATTTTCAAAGAATATGATGCAACCGCAAAAGTATCTTCAATTCATGTAAATGGCTGGTTTGGAAGTTTCGACAAATTAACCATGTCACGCTCGTTTCTGGAGAAGACCTTTGGAATTTCAATAGAAAGCGACAACAAGCAGATTATCTTTGTCGGTGACTCACCAAATGATAGTCCGATGTTTGACTTTTTTAAAAACTCCATTGGGGTTGCTAACGTGAGGGAATTCGAGGAAACATTACCTGCCCCGCCTACATGGGTTACAAACAGTTACGGTGCTCATGGATTTATTGAAATTGCAAATATGATCCTCAGCGCTCGTTAACAATAAATCTTCCAACGCAAGAAATCGCCGTATTATTAGGATTATGGCAACTGACAACACGAAATTGAAATAACCCATCATTAAAATATTTCTGGGTGCTATATAAGTATGAGTAATTATCAAGACTTATTTTTAAACGAACGACTCTGTGATCAAACAGCTGAGCCACTGGCTATGCTGACTTTTACGTTTGCTGTATAAAAGCTGTCTAAAAAATCTTGAGAAGGTTCCTCATCGGTCACTAAATCATCAATCTGATCAAGGCTACAAACAACCTCGGCTTGGCTATTACCAAATTTTCTTCGGTCAGCCAGTAGAACTAACCGATCTGCTCTCTCCATCATTGTGCGTTTGACCCAGCAACCACCCGGACTTACGTCTGTGACGCCTTCGATCGTAACCCCTCCCGAACCTATTATTGCAGTGTTTGCGTTGAATTGACGAAGAAACGCCAGGGTGGCTGGACCCGATACGGAAGCATCATGACTTGTGTAATCTCCAGGACACAGAACAGTTCGTATAGATTTTGAAGCCCCTAAGGCTCGAGCAACACTTATGCTATTTGTGATAATAGTGAGTTTGTTCGGAACATTGTCGGGAACTGATGCCGCTAGTTGTGCTGCGAACGCGGTGGTTGTTGATCCTGCATCGACCATCAGCACTTCATCAAACTTAACTAGAGAGAGAGCATGTTTCGCGATACGAGTTCTCTCTTGCCTAAAAGTTCCCTCACGAACGTCAAACGTGGGTTCCGAACCCAGCGGATTAACCGCTGCTCCTCCATACATTCGATCGACCAAGCCCTTTCTCGACATTTCATCAACGTCTCGACGGACAGTTTCTGTTGTGACACCAAATTCTTCGGCTAATTCTGAAATTCGAACGGTTGGTCTAGCCTTCAATTCTAGTAAAATACGCTGGTGCCGCTCGTTTTTCTTCATTATTTCAGCGTCTCTCTAAAGTTAAAGATTTTGCAAGGGACCAAATATAGGATTACGGACAAAACGAAGTTTCTTACAAGATATGAGAAAATCAGAGGTGACACAACCCGGCGAACTTAGTATCACAAAGGAACTAAATGCAACTCTGTTTAGTTATGCAGCAGGAAGCATCAGCAATTAGTGCAGCAGAGCTGCTCGTAATTGAAACGTTTCAAAATACACTTTCGATGTCATCTAATTTGTGGTTGAACTCCAAAGATAGTGCCGCTGGAAACGCGATTGCATCAATCCTAACATGGGTCACGTACATAAGAGTCACCGCAACGCTAGAGTGCATAACAAAGGCCAACGCTTCTCCTATCATAGAGGCGGTAATGAAGTCACGAGCCAGATAATTGGCTATCTCTGGTAAAAACTTGCTATCGCTGACCGGATCCATCGCGTCTCTTTGAAACTGCCAAGATATCAAAATTAAGGCGATACCAATTAAAGTTCGACCCAGTTGTCGCCTTTTCTTGTGTTTGGCTTTTCGATCAACTAACCCCCAATCGCCAGTAGCATCGGGATAAGCAAATCCATCTTGAAAGATAACATTTGAATGAGTAGCGAAGCACCAAAGTTGCCTCCTAATACAATAGCTAGACCGCTAGAAAATTTTAGGTATCCACTAGCTATGAAACCTGATGCGAGCAAAGCAACAACTGCTGAACTTTGCAGTAATATTGTCGACATGACACCAGTTAAACTCGATCTCGCCAAGTTTGCTTTTTAGTCACAACTTTGCGAAGAGTTGCGCCTAAACTTCGCTCAATACTATTTCTCACCATCTTAACAGCTAACAACGGCAACATTGTTGCGCCAGCCAAATAATCAGAAAACTTATGATCGCCATTTTTCACTTGCCTTTTTATAATATTCCGTTGCTAACGCCTTCGATTGTTTTGCAAATTAAGATCGTTAATCGGGGAGCGCTCCAAGTGTAATAAGCTTGTAATCAACAGCTTCAGTCTCGGTACAGACGGAATAAATGTACCCGTAACCGATTTAAGATCGTAAAAACCGTACCTTAAACGAACTCATCAAACTCTGCTTTATAAATTCCTTTGTTCAATTCCACAATCTCTCTGTGACAAGCAATTTCGTGACCACCTACAGGCCTTTGGATTGGAGGGATTTGCGTGTTACAGACACCTTTGATGGACATAGGACAGCGATCTGTAAATGAACAGCCAACAGAACTCACAGTGACATCTTTAGCTATGCCGCTGCGTGCTTCTTCTGTCGCAGTTATATCTTCAAGCCATCCTTGACGCAGTTCCGGGACTGATGAAAGCAAAAGTTTCGTATAAGGATGAAATGGTGGTGACAATACTCGAGATGTCGGCCCTTGTTCTACGATACGACCAGCGTACAGAACCACGATACGGTCTGCAAAGGCAGCAACAGTAGAAAGATCATGACTGATGAATATATAGGAAACGCCAAGCCGCTTCTGCAGGCTTTCAAGCAACTTAATAACCGAGGCGGCAACGACAGTATCTAACGCCGACGTGACTTCATCACAAAGAATCACATCAGGCTCTGCTGCCAACGCCCTCGCTAAATTGACACGTTGCTTTTGACCTCCCGATAATTCACCAGGAAAACGGTCAGCGAAATCGCTAGACAATTCAACTAGTTCTAGCAATTCTTCAACACGCTGGTTTCGCTGTGTTTGAGTCATCTCATGATAGAATTTTAAAGGCCTATCAAGGATTTTACCAATGGTCTGACGTGGATTAAGGGCAACATCTGCCATCTGAAAAACAAATTGAATTCTCTTTAAATCTTCTCGGCTGCGTTTTCTATAAGTTCCATCTAGCACAGATCCTGTGAGAGTTATTTCTCCAGTGGAGGGAGGCATTATACCTGAGATCACTTTTGCTAAGGTGCTTTTTCCACATCCAGATTCTCCTATGACACCTATGCTTTCCATTTTGTCTACAATAACGCTAACGTCGTTTAAGATGGTAAGTGGGCCATAGGCTGCAGATATTTTTCTCACCTCTAATAAATGTATGCCTTCCTGTTGATCCTTCTCTTTGTAGATGTGAACGATTGAGGGTGTTTGGCGAACCGCGGACATCAAAGTCTTAGTGTATTCGTGTTTAGGATTGTTTATTATCTGTTCAGTCCGTCCCTGCTCCACCGCCTCGCCGTTATTTAGTACAACAATTTGATCTGCAACCTGCGCAACAACAGCCAGATCGTGTGTAATGTAAATCGCTGCAGTATTTTCACGCGAAATGATCTCCTTAAAGGCTTTAAGCACTTCTATTTGAGTAGTGACATCTAATGCGGTAGTCGGCTCGTCCAAAACAAGTAAATCAGGCGAGCACGACAATGCCATCGCAGCCATTAATCGTTGAAGTTGTCCACCACTTACTTGATGAGGGTAACGTTTCCCGATCGTTTTAGGGTTCGGCAGTTCTAGTCTATGATATAGATCAATCACGTGCTTGATTGCTTCATTTTCTTGCATCAAGCCGCAGAGTGTCAGCGCTTCGATCACTTGTTTGTTTAGTCGTAGCGATGGGTTGAACGAGGCGGCGGCGCTTTGTGCTACATAGGCTATTCTTGTGCCTCTTAGTTCGCGACGGCTCTGCGTATCTAATAACATCACATCTTCTCCTTTGAGAAGCACTTCTCCTTTTGAAATACGACACCCAGGACGTGCATATCCCATGGTAGATAATGATATTGTAGATTTTCCCGATCCGGATTCTCCAATCAAAGCCAGCACTTCACCCTGCTTTACGGAAAAATTAACCCCTTTTACAATCGGTATATAATCTCCGCCAGGCGGGCAACCCTCAACCCAAAGATCTCTGACTTCTAATAGATTATTCATCCCATCAACTCCTCAGGTATCATTGTACTTGAGCGATGAAGAAACCAGTCAACTAACAGATTTACCGCAACTGACATTGACCCGATACACGCTGCGGGGATAAGTGCAGCTGGCGAACCATACAGCAGTCCCTGAAGGTTCTCTTTAACCATCACTCCCCAGTCTGCACCTGGCGGCTGTACACCCAGCCCAAGAAAACTCAGCGAGCTTATGAACAAAATTGCAAAAGTGTAGCGGACACCTAATTCAGCCGCCAAAGGCGCAATTGTGTTGGGCAGAATCTCATGGAACATTATCCAATTTACACCCTCACCACGTACACGCGCGACCGTGACATAATCCATAACCGAAGCATCTAGAGCCAGCGCGCGTGACAAGCGAAACACACGTGTTGCATCGATCAACGCAACTGTTAGGATAACCACAGGAAGTGACGTCCCTACCCCACCAATAATAATAAGTGCTAGCATAATTGATGGGAACGCCATAATAGCATCCACTATTCTACTAAGAATTTGATCGGTCCAGCCGGGTGAAATCGCTGCTGCGAAACCTAAAATGATGCCGGTCGTAAAAGAAATCAACGTAGCGATCAAGGCCATTCCCAAAGTCATCCGCGCACCGTAAATGATACGAGATAGTACATCTCTTCCAAGGTAATCGGTTCCAAGAAAGCTGGCTTCTTCAACCAATTTAAAACTTTCGAATGATACCATATCCGCCTTATCAAATGGCGCCAAAGCTGGAGCAAATACAGCAACAAGTATCCAAAACATAATAATCAAAATCGACATCCAAGCCACCGGGGTAAGTCTAAGATTATTGTACTTTTTTTTCTTATTTTGCACGCTTTGCGAAGCGATCGCATTATTCGTTATCACTTTTGAGTCCTCAGGCGTGGATTGCTTAAAATCGAGAGAACATCTGCGAAAAGGTTCAATAACACGTATGTTGCGCAGAAGATCATCCCACAGGCTTGTACTAAGGGGATATCACGGGTTCCAACCGCTTCAACCATAAGCCGGGCAAGCCCAGGATAGCCAAACGCTGTCTCAACTATTACAACACCTGCGACGAGATAGGCAAGATTGAGTGCGATCACATTGATGATCGGAGAAAGCGCATTCGGGAAGGCATGAAAGAGAATGATACGCCAATTCAGCACACCCTTCAAAAGAGCCATTTCGATATATGCTGATGATAATACGTTAATGACGGCGTTACGGGTCATTCGTGCCATATGTGCAAGCACACCAAATGTTAGCGTCATAACCGGAAGCGCAATAGAGGTTAGAGAACTCCATAGAGATTGATCAGGACGAACATTTGGAACTGCTGGTAACCACCGCAATTGGACAGCAAAGACAAATACCAAAAGAGTAGCCACAAAAAACTCTGGCAACGACATCATGCATAAAGTTCCAATTGAAATGGACCGGTCCATCACGGTTCCAGCACGCATTGCAGAAACTAAACCCAGTGTAACTGCGAGAGGAACTGCAATAATTGATGTAACTGCCGCAAGTCGTACCGTATTCCAAATTCGGTCATTAATCAGTTCGGAAATCTCTCTGCCACTACCGAGTGAAACACCAAGATCTCCAACAAAAAGTCCACTAAGCCAATTCCAGTACCGCAAATATGCCGGGTCGTTCAAACCCAGCCTCTCACGCATTGCAGTAATTTGCTCGTCCGGAGCTTCTTTTCCCAAAATAGATTCAGCGACATCCCCGGGAAGAATTTCGGTGCTTGCGAACACAAGCAATGAAACAATCCACATCGTAAATATCCCTAAAGCCAAGCGGCGTACAATCAGAAGTGGCATAAGATACCTTTCTCGCCGTGTAGTCGAACGATGACGATATCACCTTGCCCGATCTGCCTACAATTGTGGAGTCCTCAATTAAAAAGCATAAATCGGGCAAGATCTTAGAAAATTATTATCAAGATAACCAGACAGTCTCCGCGCCGAACTGATCGCTTAGACCGCCACTTGGATGCGGCTCTACGCCCATAAGATTTGCCGATCTGCCGTGAAGATAGTCAACGAAACAAGATACTAAATCACCACCATCTTCATGAACAATCATCTGCAAATCGCACCAGATAGCTTTCCGTTTAGCGTCATCCAGCTCCGCTCGAGCTTGTTTAATCAACTGATCGATCCTTTCATCGATGAATTTTGTTTCATTTCCTGGCGACGTTGTCATGTGAGTAGTTGCATACATTAGATCAGCGGTCGGACGGGCATTCCAATGGGATCCAAAAATCGCATATTTTTCTGCAGTATGGCTCCAATATCCGTCAGGCGGCGTCTGATTCACCTGCACCGTAAGTCCTGCTGCAGCAGCTGTTTGCTGGAATACAAGCGACGTTTCAACGTTTCCAGGCCCAGCTGTTGTTGAAGTGTACATATTGACAGTCGCATTTTCCATTCCGGCAGCTTTTAGATGGAACTTTGCCTTGTCCGGATCATAAGGGCGAATTGGAATATCCGCACAATACATCGGATCAGATGGTGCAATTGGATGGTCATTGCCTATCTGACCAAAACCTTTATACACACCTTTTAGTACTCTTTCACGATCCTGTAGATATTTTAACGCAAGTCGGAAGTCATGGTTATCAGTCGGTCCGCGATTGCACATCATTGCGTTGTATACCTTTTGTCCGCCCTTCGCGGCAATGACTTCAACGCTGGGCGTCATTTCAAATAGCGGTATCGATTTGGCATCAATACTGATTGCCATGTGAATCTCACCGGCAAACAAAGCGTTCATTCGTGCCACCGGATCTGGAATACTGAATGTCTCGACTGCGTCGGCGTGAGGCAGGCCTTCCTTCCAATAGTTTTCGTTCCGTCTAAAAGTTGAACTGATACCGGCTTTAAACTCGCCCATTTTAAACGGACCCGTACCAATTGGATTCTCAAAATCAGCATGGCCCTCTGGGATAATCATTGCGCGCGGACTCGACAACGTGATTGGAAATTCAGAATTTGAGCTACTGATTTTGATCCTTACGACATTGTCTCCATCCGCAGAGATTTCCGTGATCTGTTCCATGAAAGCTTTTATGCGGGATTCTGTATCTGGGCCAAGGTGGCGTTCAAGGCTATATATCACATCAGCTGATGTAAGCGTCTTGCCATTATGGAATTCTACCCCCTTACGGATATTAAATGACCATAGAGTAGCAGTTGAATCTGCTTCCCAGCTTTCAGCAAGTGCTGGCTCTGGCTTTAAATCGTTGCCCATACGCACGAGAGGATTGTAGATTTGAGTGCAGCGTGCAGCCTCCATGTTACTATTTATCTTAATCGGGTCCATACTTTCACTTGGATCTGAACTTTCCATCGCAATTCTAATCATACCACCCTTTTTAACAGTTTCAGCACTTGCGATTCCCGGTAGCGTTCCAGCAATGGCAGCACTTGCTCCCATACCAAGCACACGTGAACCAAATTGGCGGCGCGATATTCCATTTTTGAATTTTTCGTGTCCCATAGGACCTCCCTTATTTGTTATAAAATAGCCATTTTCTGACTTTTCATTGTTTTTTAGTTCGTCATCTTAGCTACCAGACAACTTCTCAATTCGAAGTATCCTCCAACAGCCATAAGACTAGTCGTTACCAGTCGGCGGGAGCCAATTTAAGAATTTTGTCGCCAACTATGTTGTAGTTACCACATTTTATGACAGCCTTGCAAAGAGTTTATGAAGTTTTTGTGAAATTATATAATTAAATTTTCCTAAATTAATCGTTTCAAAGTTACATTACTTATCTAAATTTATACTATTTCAGTCCTTCCAAAATGATGGATAAGTTGCAAATGAGTTTGTTAGAATTCAATTACATAACTCAAAATATCTATGTTTTATAAGTTAATTTTATAAATGAGGAAAAATAGCAATGACGATCGAAATCTATGCAAGAGGTTTTCAACCCGTTTGATTCAGATTTCCATAAAGCGCCCAAACATTACATAATTTCTAAAGTTGGTAAGAGCCAAGTTTTTTTCGGTTTCCACTTGACATGAACCAAAAAAATTATCCAAGGTTACGCTGCAAAGCAGTTGCCGTTCGCGCCATGCAACGTTCAATAAATTGTTTACAAAGGGTCGTTTTACATGATTACAAATCAGATTTTACTAATTAGTCATCACCCAAGCATTGAACATCGAATCGAAAATAACGCCTAGTTTTAGTTGGGAATGTCGTTGAACTCTTCACACATCGCACCTAATTTGAAAATAATTTATCTAAACAATTATTCCATATCAAACGCACGGATACGCTCATGAAGTCAGCAGAGAATTTAGACCACATACGGGGCGTTATCATCGATATGGATGGTACAATTTACATAGGTGAACAATTATTCCCTTGGACTATGAAATTTCTAGCGTCGCTGGAAAAAGCGGGTATCCGTCGATTATTTCTCACTAATAATTCAGCTAAAAGTACGGTCGAATATGCATCCAAACTACGCCGCCTTGGGATTAATCTTAAAGACAGTGAGATCTTAACAGCTGGTTGGGCAACGATGCACTACATCAAATCCGAAACAAGCTACCAACGCATTTATCTTGTTGGAACGCCCGGCTTACGAAAGGAGCTTGAAGAAGGCGGTTTAACAGTAGTGAATGGCGATTGTGCGGAATATGAAGGCGAAAAACCAGATGCAGTTGTACTTGGATTTGACATGTCAATAACATATGCAAGGATACGCAAGGCGGCAGAACTCATTCAGCAAGGTATTCCATATATAGCGACGCACCCAGATCAAATATGTCCAACAGAAAGCGGCAATCTACCAGACTGCGGATCCATGATTGAGTTGCTTGTTCCTGCTACAGGCAGGCGCCCACTTATTATTGGTAAACCAAATACCAGAATGGTAGACGCAGCGCTTTCTCGTCTTTCCACGTCTGCTAGCCAGACAGCTGTCATCGGTGATCTACTTCCAACAGATATGAAAATGGCAGAGGAAAATGGTCTAACAGGCATCCTAGTAATGTCTGGAGAAACATCCAGGGAAGATCTTGAAAACAGTACTGTTATACCAGATCTTGTTTTTGAAAACACCGGGGAATTAGCAGACATGTTGCAGATCCGAAACTCTGAACCCTCCAGTTAAAAACCAATAAGGACTGCAACTATCTTCACAACCAAAATGTATGTGCTTTAATTTAGTCGGGTGGAAAAGTAATAGCGGAAGATTATACCTCCGTTTGATCTGCGCTCAACAAAGAAAGAAATACTTGGTTAATTTGGGAGAAAACTATGGCTGGAGCGGATATGCCACTCGAGGAGCAACTAAGATATCTAGAAACATTGGCGAACGAGGCTCTGAACTTATGAGATTTACCCAACGGGGCTACTGCGCGACTGATCAACGTGTCGGAGAATGCAACTTATCTCGTTGAAGCATCTAATAATTTTAAGGCCATCCTGCGTATCCATCGTGAGAATTATCATTCACATCGGGCCATTGAATGTGAGCTGGAATGGCTGGAAGCCTTGAATGCAGCAAAGATTATTCCCACACCAGGATATTATATCGGTAAAAACGGTAATCCAATTCAAAAACACCATGTCAAAGGCTTGCCCAGTCCACGTTACATGGTGCTGTTCCACTTTGTTAAAGGCCAAACACCTTGTGAAACTATTGAGATGACGGATCGTTTTGAAGAACTAGGCGCAATTGCTGCACGGTGTCATAATCACGTCCTGACTTGGCAAAAACCTAAAAATTTTGATCGACTCGTTTGGGATGTCGAAACCGTGTTTGGAAATACGCCCACCTGGGGAGACTGGCGCAACGCACCGGAAGTTGACTCAAAAGTACTTGCACAACTTGAAAAGGTAGAAAAAACGATACGAAAACGACTAAAAATCTTTGGCAAACCTCAGACGCGATTCAACCTAATTCATGCCGATATGAGGTTAGCAAACTTGTTAATTGAAGAACACCTATCTGCATTCTCCATTGGTCGGATGTGCCATGTGATGGACATCAGCCCTCGTGGTTTGCGCGCGTTCCGCAGTCGTCCAGCTAGCCGGAGGCAGCGATCTGATCTGGTTACGCTTGCGCATATCAAGGAACAGTCGCGTCTCAGTCTGGGCAGCTATGGCAGGCCACGGATAACAGAAGAGCTGAAAGAAATTGGCTTGGATGTCGGCCACCGCCGCGTGGGCCGGTTGATGCGTCAGCACGGCATATCCGTGGTTAGAACGCGCAAACACAAGGCGACAACGGACAGCAATCATAAGTTCAACATTGCGCCAAACCTGCTGGATCGTAACTTCACGGCGGATAAACCAAACCAGAAATGGGCCGGTGACATCACTTATATTTGGACGCGCGAAGGATGGCTGTATCTCGCTGTAATACTGGACCTGCATTCTAGGCGCGTGATCGGTTGGGCGGTGAGCAACAGGATGAAGCGGGACCTGGCGATCCGGGCATTAAACATTGCCATAGCCTTCCGATCGCCGCCAAAGGGCTGCATCCATCACACGGATCGCGGGTCGCAATATTGTTCGCACGACTATCAGAAAATCCTGCGGCAGCACGGCTTCAAAGTGTCCATGAGTGGCAAAGGAAATTGTTATGATAACGCAGCCGTCGAGACATTCTTCAAAACCATCAAAGCGGAATTGATCTGGCGCGATACATGGGAAACCCGTAGGAATGCGGAGATGGCCATCTTTGAATACATCAACGGCTTCTACAAACCGCGCCGCCGTCACTCAGCATTGGGCTGGAAAAGCCCCGTCGCTTTCGAAAGGAAAGTGGCTTAAACGAGCACTTGGGGCGGCACTAAAGCGCGACAGGTCCACCGCATCTGCTAAAGGCTTGCCTTGACCCTGTAGAACTTCAACTTGGCGAAGCTTCAGAACAATGTCTCTTGGTTTCTCACGTTTACCACCCATTGGTAGGTTCTCCTGTAGTGGGGATATATGTATCCCAGTGAGCGGAGCACTCTCAGGGGGCTATTCCAATAAGCAACAGAACTCCTAATGATGACAACCTGCGCTTGTTTAGGAAGTTGCATTTTGGAAATCCTTTTTTTCTTTGCGCAGATTCAAAATGTCAGTGCGGTTGCGGTGCTCCTTTGGGGTTGTACCGAATTTAAGCTTATAGCCTTTGCTGAAACTCGAGGATGTCTCAAACCCGCATGCCAAAGCGATTTCCGTAAAGGACATGTTAGTTTGTTCGATCAGTTGACGCGCTCGATTTAGACGAAGGTTAATGTAATATCTGTGCGGTGGTTCAAATCCGTTGCGACAAAATATACGCTGTATCTGACGCGTTGAATATCCAAGTC
>Ga0206130_10006135_pt1 | contig 13906 bp, 12 predicted proteins | sample Helgoland_Spring_9_FD_148637 | JGI IMG/M metagenome (GOLD analysis project Ga0206130, IMG submission 148637) | Pelagic subsurface seawater microbial communities from Kabeltonne, Helgoland, North Sea - Helgoland_Spring_Bloom_20160512_1 | ecosystem: Environmental > Aquatic > Marine > Epipelagic ... | reverse complement strand
CATATCCTTAAGTCCGAAAATACTGGTAAGATCTGCATATCGTCCACCTCCACCTAAGCTTCCCATGTTTACGTTGAGTCCAACTACTTCAAAGATTGCCCCAGTATAGTAATTGAGGCCTCTTGCTAGGCAAGGGTCAAATACTACAGCATTTTTCATAGTTTTTGTAGAAAGGTACTTGTAGACTTTTTTGAGCTCTGCAATTCCTTCCATCGCAAGTTCTTGAGTATTTAGAGTCTTTTCAAATGCCTCCAAATCCTTTTGACCAATAAGTTCAAGGACGGTAGTCGCCGCTTCTTTAGGGATTCCCCTTTCGGTCATTTCAAGGATCACCTTTTCTGGACCAATTTTATCTAATTTATCAATAGCCACAGTCATGTCTTGGAATTTATCTTCTACTCCAACAAATGCTGCAAGTCCTGCAAGGATCTTTCTATTATTGATACGTATTTCTACGTCTAGACCAAGGGCATCAAAGATCTCATCATATATAAAGCAAAGCTCTGCTTCATAGGTGAGCGACTTCGAGCCAATTATATCTACATCGCATTGGTAGAATTCTTGGTATCTGCCTTTGGCAGGTCGATCTGCTCTCCAGACAGGTTGTATCTGAAATCTTTTAAATGGAAATGCAAGATCGTTTTGGTGCATGACTACGAAGCGGGCGAAAGGCACGGTTAGATCATAGCGCATTCCTCGTTTTGAGATGGAGCTCGTCAGCTTACTCGAGTTCTTATCTTCAAGGGCCTGTTGATCTGCCTTCGCTAAATAGTCGCCATTGTTTAGGACTTTAAATAAGAGTTTGTCCCCTTCTTCCCCATATTTTCCGGTAAGGGTTTGCAAGTTTTCCATTACAGGTGTTTCAATACTATCAAAACCGTATTTTGTGAATACGCCCCTGATGATATCGAAGATATAATTTCTTTTTTTGACCGCTTTAGGGCCAAAATCCCTTGTACCTTTAGGAATTCCAGGCTTCATATTTTTTTATTTAAAATGCAGACTTGAATTGTTTCAAGAAGCGAACATCGTTTTCAAACAGAAGACGTATATCGCTGATCCTATATTTTAGCATAGCTTGTCTTTCGATACCCATTCCAAATGCAAAGCCTGAATATTTTGAAGAATCAATGCCACAATTCTCCAGTACCTGTGGATCTACCATGCCACAACCTAAGATCTCCAACCAGCCTGTTCCCTTAGTGATTCTATGGTCAACCTCATCTTTTAGTCCCCAGTATACATCCATCTCTGCAGAAGGTTCTGTGAACGGAAAATATGAAGGTCTTAGACGGATTTTTGTGTCAGGACCATACATCTCCTGTGCAAAGTATAACAGTGTCTGTTTCATATCTGCAAAAGAAACACCTTCGCCAATGTAAAGTCCCTCTACCTGATGGAATTGGCAGTGCGATCGTGCAGATATCGTTTCGTTTCTATAAACTCGACCTGGAGCAATGATACGAATTGGTGGCTCCTGTCTGGTCATACATCTTGCCTGTACGGAAGAGGTATGCGTGCGTAATAGATTTACAGTGCTGTCCTTTAGGTAGTAGGTATCCTGCATATCTCGAGCCGGATGATCCTCTGGCGTATTCATTGCCGTGAAGTTATGCCAATCATCTTCGATCTCACGCTCCTCTTCAACCATAAAGCCTATACGCTCAAAGATGTCTATGATCTTATTCATAGTAACACTTATCGGATGATGCGAGCCGAGATTCATCGGTTCTGCTGGTGCCGATAAATCAATATTCGCTAAGGTTTCATCTGCTTGTGCATTCTCTAGCGCATCTACTCCTTGTTGAAAGGCAGCCTCAGCCGATTGCTTCGCCTCATTGACAAGCTGACCAAATTCTTTTTTTCTTTCATTGGGGATGTTCTTGATCTCGCCAAAGATAGGTTTGATCACATTTTTTGAGCCCAGATATTTAATTCTGAACTGTTCAACTTCCTCTTTTGTCTTAGGTTCAGCAGCTTTTATCTCAGCGATCAGCGCATTTACCTTGTCAAATATTTCTTGAGCCATCAGGACTTTTTTTTCATTCATTCAAGCAACCCAAAGTTCTATGAACAGAACTTAAGGTTAATAGCGAAACACAAATTTAGTTTTTTCCTAAAATTATGAAAAGAAGAAAGTGCCTAAGCTTTAATTCTTTTCTCATTTATGGTGTTTTTTTTAGTTAAAATGTATTTTGGGCTTCTTGAATTGCATTATATAAATGCAATATGCTCATAAACTATATCATTTTGAGGAAAGCTTTTGTAGGATCACTAAAATATCTGTTTACTTCTCTTGAAGGACAATTACTAGGATTATTCAGTATTATGCTGATTTCTTTGGTGTATTCGATGGAGTTTCTTACTTCTCAGGCGATGTTTTTTTTAGCAGCTGTTGTGTTGTTTGAAAACAAAAAAGAGGCTAAAGGTTTTGGTTTACGTAAAGGGAATTGGCAGCGGCTAAAGGCACATAAGTTTACTAGTCCATTCTGGTTAATAACTATTTCTTTCTTTTTGGTACTTATTTCTTTGCTGTGGTCGGAAAATCTCAAGGTAGGTTTTCGGTGGATTCAGCTCAAGATCCCATTTATTGTTTTCCCTCTGCTGTTTATGATGCTTCACCGAATAGAAAAAGGGCTTCTCCACAAACTCTTTTATTTTTTGCTCATACTTATGACAGTAACCTGTATCCCTGTGCTTACAAATTACTTGATGAACTATGAATCTGTGAATCTGCTCTTGAGTCAGGGTCAGCATGTTCCAGTTCCTTCAAACCATATTCGTTTTAGCATGCTAATGGCTCTGTCGATTGTATCTGGTGGGTATCTTTACAAAGAAGCTCATATGTGGAAATACAAGCAGGAAAGATGGTTTATTGGATCGATGCTTGTTTTCCTATTGTTCATGATTCACTTGTTGTCTGTTCGTACTGGAATAGCATTGTTGTACGGTATGTTAATGTTCATAATTCTAACGGGGTTTTTAAAGCGGGGAGGTTTATTGAAAAACTTATCTTTCGTTATCCTTTTGCTAGTCGGGCCTGTTCTGGCCTATAAGGCTTTACCATCTTTAAAAAGTAAGATCAATTATTCTTTGTGGGATTATGGTAAATATAAGGAAGGAAGAGCAGCAAATTATTCCGATTCTGAACGAATTATATCTATTCAAGCAGGCTTAAATGTCTATAGATCTGCACCCATGATAGGCGTAGGAGTAGGAGATCTAAAAGATCAACTCAAGGATTACTACCTTTCAAAACATCCCAGTCTAAAGATGAAGTTGCCACATAATCAATTTGTTACGGTCGCAGCTACCTATGGTATATTTGGATTGTTATTGTTTATGATTAGTATCCTTAGTCCAGTGTTTTACCGAAAAAATTATAAAGACACTTTATTTCTTGCCTTTAATCTCTTTATGCTCGGGTCTATGCTCTTCGAGAGCACATTGGATACGAATTATGGGATTACAATTTATTTAGTTTTTTTACTGATAGGACTAAAGATTCTAGATAAGAATCCTGCCTAAATGTATGTTTTGTATTGATTTCTGCTGTTATCCCTCGGTATTGAATTCCGGAAGAGGATACCTATAATCAGGCCAAATGCAAAACCTCCGATATGAGCCCACCAGGCAACATTAGATCCGTCATTTGTCAATGATTCCACTCCTCTCAAGTATTGCTGAACAATCCAGAATCCAAGGAATAAGAAGGCAGGTAACCTAAATGGAAATACGATAAATAGAAGTTTTACTTTTGAAGTTGGAAACATGACCAGATAAGCTCCCAAAACAGCCGAGATTGCGCCACTTGCTCCTACAAGGGGTGTGAAATAGCTACATGCATCAGAGATTCCATTGCAGGGAATGGCATTGCTGCAAATACTGCAACAATTGATTTGATCAAAATTTACGCCAAAATACATATGGGCTAATACTGCTGCAATACCTCCAACAATATAAAAAAGAAAGAATTTTCCACTTCCAACAGTAGCTTCAATATTGTCTGCAAAAATCCAGAGAAATACCATGTTGCCAATTAAATGCATCCAGGAGCCATGCATGAACATACTACTTAGGAGGGCATACATATTTTGCCCATCTCTGATATCTGCTGGTATAGCCCCAAGCTCGCAGACCATCATTCCATCAAACCTTGTTTGCCAAATAAAGATCAGTATGTTGATCACAATAAAGCTATAGCTTAGAATAGGCGGTTTCCCTCCACGTACATTTTCATCTCCAATCGGTAGTAGCATAAGTTATTATTTAACGATAAGCGTAAGCTCTGAAGAACTGGCACTCATTTATTATTTTTTCGTAGAATTTTGTATCACCATACTGGTCTAAAAGTAAGTTGTAATAATTTCCAAATTCCTCCGGAATATAGGGAACAGTATTACAGCACTCGGGTTTTTTATATGCTTCGGAGTGATAGAAATCAATCAATTCACATTTGGCGGCCATATAACAAGCCTTAGCTGCTTGCTCTTTATCATTTGCAGCCTGCCGAGCCATGTCGAAATAATAAGCAGCAAGACCTAAGTTTTTAACTTCCTTGTTGCTGGAATCTTTTATTTGACCGTCCCAATGTATTACGGACCTAAAGTAATCCATAACTTTCCAGGAGTGACCATAGTAACTACTATTATATATACCAACACCTATTTTTAGATAAAAGGCAGCATTTTCTTTTTCTTCGGCCTTTAGTTTGTATTGCAAATCAAGTATCTCTTCTATGAATTCACCTCGATTAAAAAGATCCAAAGTGTCTTTGGAGTGTGGGCATTCATGGCAATCTTTAATGGTAGCTCTGAATGGGTCATAAATCCCAAAATTGTCCCAATTGGGTCTTGGTATCATTCGATAACTTTCCATTGCAGCTTCAAAGTTTCCTTCCTGCATATGATGCACTGCCAATAGATCATAGAGTTCATCTGACATAATAAAATCGGTTCCCTGTGCCAGTAATAATTCCTCCAGATTATTTAAGTCTCCTCTTTCAATGAGTTGAACAAGGTTTTTGATTATATCTTCAGGTTGTTCTCGTTTCAAATCATCATAGGTCTTATGGCAGAGATAGGATTTTCCTATGGCACCTTCCTTGTCATATAAGCTGCGAAGTTTGTCTCCAAGATACCTCGGGAAATATGTATTGGAATTAAAATACGAATTGTTTCGGATAAGAGCGTAGGCAAGGTTTTCTGTTTGTTCATCTGCTATCTCAAAAGCATCTATGATTTGGGCAAGTAAGAATATTTCAACCTGATCTTTTAGCGTGGAATCCTCTGTTGAGTTCACAACTTTTCTAAGTGCTATACTTGCTGACCTGTTATCGCCGGTTAAAAGTAGAACATAGGCTTGAGCGACTTGCCAAACTTCCAGATCTTCAACCTTCTTTTCAGCAATCACCTGCATGATAAATGTTCGCACATCGGTTGCGTATGACTTAATGCCTGATCGAGGAATATTCCTGCTTTTTAACTTTGCTTTTGTCTTGTTGAATGTAATCCCAAGAAGGTCTTCCTCTAATTCTTCAAGCTCTTTGATGAGCAATATTCTAAGGTACTTATTCTTTGGGTTTAAGTCATAAATTGCCTTCATAGCACCAAGTGCTTTTGACCCTTTTTCATTCGCTCGCATTGTGTGTAGCAATGCCCGTTCATCATTGGTCTTACAAAAAGTCATACAAGTCTCCCATTCTTCTTCACTCCTTATCAAGAAGGATCGAAGGGATGCATCTTGTAATTCTTTGCTATTATCATAAACCTTGGAAAATAGGAAAGAGGCTTCAGGAAACTGACGGGTATGCCTTAATGCTCCAGCTTTAAGAGACAGATTCCAATAGTAAATCAGGCTTTTTTTACCGTCAAATGTTTTAACATCGAGTTTTGGCATCAAAAAATCAAATAAGTCAATGGCTTGCTTATAGTTTTTGGAATAATGAGCGAGTCGAATGATCTGGTAGGCATACCTCAATCGGATATACTGCGATTTACATTTTTTGAACGATTTTAGGCCCTCGGAAATTAGTTCTTGCATTTGCAAACCGTTCTTTCCGTTATTGGACCAGCCTGAATAATCGATCACATGTGGCTCGCATTTTTTACTAAACAGAAGATACTCAACGGTGTCTTCGCATTTGTTCTTGTAAAGGTATTGAATGAAATAATTGCCCTCCATATGGTAGGGGATAGGCATATTCTTTACCTTGATATTTGTTAGTAATTTTTCGTAATCTGATGCTGAGAAATCATAAAGTGCGGATCTGATTTCATCTTCTTCTGCAGAAGCACAAACAGCCTTTTGCCACTCCTTGATATTGTTCATGGCAGAATCTTCTATGCGCTCCCGGTCCTTAAATAAATACTTATTATGTAAGCGTTCTAGAATTAGATCTTGTGCATTGTCCGTTCCTATAATATTCCTGTCTATAAGATTGAAGGTGTATGGTTCGGGGATGTTGTAATAACATGCAAGGCCTGTTTTTTGGGGAAATAAAAACAGGAGGGTAAAGAAGAGTGCCAGGCTAACTTTATTTGATCGAGGAGCAAAGGTCTGCAAGCTTGTCATGAGGGTATTTTTTGATGACTTTTTCATTTAGATGGTAAAATAATAAATATTTGGATGTCTTTAAGCTTGTGTTATTTATGATAGTAACAGCTTCTTCCAAATCCTTAAAATTAATAGCTTCCTTTCTTATAAGGTCTCCTTTGTAAAGGTAGTGCCCTCCAAAGTATTGGTCACTATCTATTACAAGTTCTTGAGCATCCTCAACAGGATCGAAATAAGTGTTTGAGGTTTCATTGATGATTTTTGAGAGTTTTCCATCCCTGTAGACAAGCAACCATTCAAATAGTGGTAATGCTATATCTAATTCAAGTCCATATTCAGTTCCTGCCGGAAGATATGACTCAAGAATCTCTGAATTGAAAATAGAATTCTCTTCCTGTACATCTTTTATATCACCCATGTTGTAACACATCAAAGTTCCTTTGTCTACAGGAGGGATGCCTGTCCTGGAAGCATATCTGATTTGATGTAATCGTATCGTTGCACTTAAGCTGATACGCTCAGGCATTTTTGCTTTTAGTTGTTTTAAGAAGTGGAAATAGATAGCTCTGCTATTTTCAGTCCAGTCGCAGTCTATTTGTATTTCTTTCCAACTTGACTTAAGATCAAGTTTTTGGATTCGATCAATAAGTTTTGTTAATACCTTTTCTGCAAGGTCTTCAGTGTCTTGTTTGTTTAGCTTAAGAAAGCAAGCATTGGTAATAAATATGCAGCTACTAAAAGACCTGTTTTTTAGGAGACTAGTATCAATTTTTGCCTCACCCACAGGGTTTATTGTGCCGTCTTCAAGAGCTAGATCGAAAAACCGATAATGCAAATGATCAATATTCAGCTTATCCAGGTAGTTTATCTGGTCTTCTGAATTCTGGGGAATTGATTTCCAATGATAAAAGCCGGTAGTTAATTTTTTGCTTTTTTCTTCACACCCAAAACTGATAAACAGAAATAGAGGTAAGACAATTCTTAGGTATTTCATTAAATGATTCCCTCCTTTAATAGATCATGTATGTGGACAATTCCTTCGTACTTATTGTCTTTTATAATAATAAGTTGAGAGATACTATTTGTTCGCATAATTTGAAGTGCCTTTACCGCAAGTGTATCTGAGTTAAGTGTTTTAGGACTAATACTCATGATATCTTTGGCGCTTAAATTAGAAACATCAGCATTGCTTTCTAACATCCTACGGAGGTCTCCATCTGTAATAATCCCCTTGATTGCTTGTTCTTTATCAACAACCACAACACAACCTAATCGCTTAGATGTGATTTCAAGAATCAGAGCCCTAATATTTGCATCTTCCTGTACAGATGGTTTTTCGTTGTTTGGATAGATGTCTGATACTTTCAGGTATAATTGTTTTCCTAAGGAGCCTCCTGGGTGGACTTGTGCAAAATCTTTTGGTGAGAATCCTTTGGCTTTAAGTAATGCAGTAGCTAGTGCATCTCCCATCACGAGTTGTAGTGTGGTGGAGGTGGTGGGGGCCAGATTGTTAGGGTCTGCCTCTTGATCTAAAGGCGTGTGGAGGATGTGGTCTGCATGTTTTGCAAGAAATGATTCCTTCTTAGATACCATGGCGATTAGTGGTGCATTTAGTTGGCGGATAAGCGGAACAAGAGCTTTGACTTCAGGCGTTTCTCCACTTTTTGAAATGCACAGCAGAATATCCCCATCTCGGATCATACCTAGGTCTCCATGAATGGCATCTGCTGCATGCATAAACAAGGCAGCTGTCCCTGTGGAATTTAGGGTAGCTACAATTTTTTGCCCGATAATCGCGCTTTTACCTATACCAGTTATTACCAGTCTGCCTTTTGATTTGTAAATGAGCTCCACTATGGCTAAAAACTTTTCATCAATTACATCGATAAGTTGCATAATAGCCTGATGCTCAATTTTAATCGTGTTTTTAGCAGTTTCTAATATTTCTTTTGATATAATCACGTGTATTTTTTTATTTTTGTACGCTTTTTGAAAGAGTATATTTTAAACTTATGTTAAAGTAGTACCCTAATCTATTGATTTTTAGTTGGTTAAATTGTAAATTCGCTCAAATTTTAGAGAGCTACCATTTTAACCTTCCATAATCAAAAGCGAAATTTATAATTTTTTGATCAATTTGACTTTTAAATTGATCAAATATAACCGAGTTATTTATCTCCGGCATTGCCTTAGACTTTGGTAATGCATTAAAGATAAATTGAATTATTATGGTTTTGGAATCACTTGACCTTAGCAAATCCCTTCTTAGAAACTTTGGTTTCGACAAATTTAAGGGAGAGCAAGAAGAAATAATAAAATCTGTTTTAGAAGGTAATGACACGTTCGTAACTATGCCTACGGGCGGTGGTAAATCTTTGTGTTACCAATTACCTGCTTTGATACTTGATGGCACAGCCATTATAGTGTCACCTTTGATTGCCTTGATGAAGAATCAAGTGGATAGTGTGCGAGCTTATGTGAATAATGATGAGGTTGCGCATTTTTTGAATTCTTCGCTGACAAAGACACAGATTAATAAAGTAAAAGCTGACATCAAGGCTGGGCAGACTAAAATGCTATTTATAGCACCTGAAACCTTGACGAAGAAAGAAAATATAGACTTTTTGAAGTCTGTAAAGATCTCTATGGTGGCTGTGGATGAAGCGCATTGTATCTCAGAATGGGGACATGACTTCAGGCCTGAGTACAGAAAGATCAGGATGATGATCAATGAAATCTCTGCGGACATTGCTATCATTGCACTTACGGCAACAGCTACTCCTAAAGTTCAGTCTGATATTATAAAGAATCTGAGCATGAAGAATGCGAGGCATTTCAGTTCTTCATTTAATCGGACCAATTTGTTTTATGAGATAAGACCAAAGGGTAAGAAGGAAAATGTTTTCAAGAACATCGTTCAGCAAATCAAACAATTCGAAGGGAAGTCTGGAATTATATATGTTCAGTCAAGAAAGTCTACTAAAGAGATTTCTGATCTTTTGAATGTGAACGGTATCAAAGCCGCTCCTTATCATGCAGGTCTTGATGCAAAGACTAGAAATAAGGCACAGGATGATTTCTTGATGGAAGAAGTGGATGTAATCGTGGCTACTATTGCCTTTGGAATGGGGATTGACAAGCCAGATGTTCGTTTTGTAATTCATTACGATATTCCTAAGAGTATTGAGAATTACTATCAAGAAACTGGACGTGCGGGAAGAGATGGTATACCTTCAACTTGTATTTCATACTACGCATACAAGGATATACAAAAATTAGAAAAATTCCTTAGAGATAAACCTGTTGCAGAGCGAGAAATGGGTGCTCAATTACTACAAGAAGTTATTGGATACTCAGAAACATCTGCCTGCAGAAGAACTTATTTACTGAATTACTTCGGTGAAAAGTTCGATAAGGAATCTTGTAATCAAATGTGTGATAATTGTAAATCCCCTCGTGAAAAGGTATCCGTGGAAACGGAGTTGCAGACTGCCTTGCAGGTAGTAGCAGACCTTAGAGAAGAATTCAAAATAAAGACACTTGTAGATTTTGTTTTGGGCAACGAGACAAAGGATATATTGGATTACGGTTTTTCTAAATTACCGACTTTTGGATCAGGTAAAGATAGAGAGCCAATCTTTTGGACATCTGTATTTAGTCATGCCCTATTGAATGGCTTAGCTAAAAAGGAGATTGAGGAGTATGGGATCATTAAGTTGACAGATGCTGGGCGTTCTTATATCAAGCAACCATTTGCACAGGAAATTCCAATCAATCAGGATTTCACAAAGTTGACAAGTGATTTTGATGTAGAGGATACTGGCAAAGAGTCTGTCCTTGATAAGAACCTTTTGGTTTTGTTGAAGGCACTAAGAAAGGAGATTTCTAAGCAAAAAGATCTTCCTCCATTTGTTATCTTCCAAGATCCTTCGCTTATTGAAATGGCTACAAATTATCCAGTCACAGAAGATGATCTTGCTAACATATCTGGTGTGAGTAAAGGTAAAGCTATTCGTTATGGCGGTAAATTCCTTGACCTTATATCCAAGTATGTATCTGATAATGAGATTATGCGTCCGGATGATTTTGTTGTAAAGCAGGTAGCCAATAAGTCTAAAAACAAGGTCAATATCATTCAGTCTATTGACAAAAAGATTCCATTATATGATATTGCAGATGGAAATGCATTATCGATGGAGGAATTGCTGGAAGAGATGTATGTGATTGTTAATGCGGGTACTCGTTTAGATATCAACTATTACATTGAAGAGAATGTAGATGAATATTCTAACGAGGATATTACAGATTACTTCATGGAAGCAGAAAGTGATAATTTGGACAAGGCTTTTGATGCCCTTTCAGAGGATGATATTACACTGGAAGAAATTAAATTGGTTCGAATTTCATTTTTAAGCTCCATGGCTAATTAGAAAACATGCAAATTTGTATAATAAATGGTCCTAATCTTAATGAAATAGGAACTAGAGAGCCGGAAATCTATGGTACTTTGACTTTTCAAAGTGCCATGGATTCTTGGTCCAAGGATTATCCAGATATACAACTTGAGCTCTTTCAGTCGAATCATGAAGGAGCTATAATCGATCATATTCAATTAAGAAAACAGGAGGTTTCTGCATTCATTATAAATGCAGGTGCTTACTCACATACCTCCATAGCGATATCCGATGCGCTTAGATCTGTAGATAAACCCATCATCGAAGTCCATCTTTCAAATATTTTCAAGCGGGAAGAATTTAGACACAAAAGTCTTATTGCACCGCTCGCAGAGGCTTGTATAGTTGGCATGGGTATGCAGGGCTATAAAATGGCAATAAAGTACCTTTTGGAAAAGGTTTAGAGGCGCATATCGATAATCCTTAATTTGTATTTTTTTCCAATATCAAGAGTCTTGTAGCGGAAGAGTCTTCTTATGCCAAGTCCTGCTAAGATTGTGCTACCTCCAATTATTGCATCTCGCTTTGAATAGGTAAAGGTTTCATCAAAAATGGAGGCTGCTCCTGCATAGAAAGACCAACTGACTCCAAATGTAAAAAGCCCATTTCCCAGAGGTGCAGACCAAGAGGATCTGCTATCTTCTCTTATTAGCTTGATTTCTGAAATAGAATATGCTTGGTCAGCGAACACCAAAATATCTGACTCTGGAATGATCTCAATGAGTTCAGAAACTCTCCATTCCTCATCACCTGCAATTTTAAAGACCAGTTCATGGCCAGGATAAATTCTCTTTCCATCGGGAGAACCCAGGCGTTCCATTTTTACAAATAATTGGGCCTGGGCACAAAAGGGAATTATTAAGAGCGCAGATAGTATAAGGTTTCTTAATTGCATATCATTGGTTTAATAAAATGAGTCCTTTGGGACTTATTTGGTTTGTTCCTCCCTAGAAAGATGTAGCTTTTTGAAGCATTTAGCAAACGCATGATCTAACTTATTTATGCTTAGCATTTCATTACTAACATAGATGAAGAATACGACAAAGGTTTTCCCATCTTTCTCCCAACTTTCCTGAAATAGAGTTTTTTGATACCGCAGCGCTTCTCGCATAAGCCGCTTAACTCGATTTCGGTCTACGGCTCTTTTAAATTTTCTTTTGGACACGGAAACCCCTGCTTTTATTAGTTCATCAGGCGATTCACGGTCTACATATTTATAAATTACACGGAGAGGAAACGCCTTGATTAGCGCACCATCCTTAAATAAAAGGTCTATAGCTTTCCTACTCTTTAAATGCTCCTCTTTAGGATACTTTCCCCTGCGGTTCGTTATCATATCTTTTACTTTGATAGCTCAAAGATATGGAATGCGCTCAAATATGGGGCAGTAATTTTCATAGAGTCCTTAATACTCGCAATTATTTTAAGTCGCTACATAGATCTTATGTAAAAAAAAGTATGAGTAAATCAGAAAGTCAATTTTTAGAATGGTTCGAAACAAAAGCTCCGAGATTGCTGAAAATGGACCCCCGAACATTAAGTTTAGATCAACTGCTGTCTTTAATTTTGGATGAGCATGAAATGGAACATTCTAGTCTCATCTCAGACCTTATGAAAGTATGTAATGGTGACATAAGGGTATTAAATAATGTACCAATCGAAAACTTTAAAGAACTAGGATTGTCTTTTGAAAAGGCGGATCGCTTACTCGCTGCACTTGAGCTTGTTAATCGTGGATTAGGCTCGGAAGAATCAAAAGATATGATCTGTAGTAGCTCCGATGCATTCCGATTAATTCGATCAAGACTCAGCGGATTGAAGCATGAAGAATTTTGGATTATGATCATGAATAGGGCAAATCATTTGATTGGGCTCCACAGGGTTTCTAGTGGTGGCGTGTCGGGTACGGTAGTCGATTCAAAGTTAGTTTTTTTAAAACTACTACAGTTTTCTGCATCGTCCGTAATTTTTGCACACAATCATCCTAGTGGCAACCTAAAGCCTTCTCAAGCTGATATAAAGTTGACTGAAAAATTAAGGAAGGCAGGTGATTTTTTAGATATCGTAGTCTTAGATCACCTAATCCTTTCAGACGAACATTATTTTTCATTTGCGGACGAAGGATTAATTGTGCCAAAATGATAGACGAACAAAACTTCTAATAGTCAAATATACAGATGTGGATTATTATCAAATAAATTTATCTTTGAGGGCTCTGACTGAGAACCAGAGTTATGAAACACACTTATGGAAAAGAAAAGCAGCATAGACTTTAAATTATTAAAGCGTGTCTTGAGGGAGGCATTACCTTATAAGTCACTCTTTTTGGTAGCATTTAGTTTTGCTATTCTGCTTGCCGTTCTTACAACAGTCCGGCCCTACTTGATCAAAGTTATGGTGGATGATTATATTTTTCAATATGATCTGCAAGGTATGACTCGCATTCTTATTCTAGTATTGGGCGTCCTTATTTTGAATTCAATTATTCAGTACCTGTTTATTTACGATATAAACTTGCTGGGCCAGTCGGTAATCAGAGACCTGAGGATCAAAGTTTTCAATCATATTAACTCTCGTAAGCTCAGGTATTTCGATACTACTCCTATTGGAAAATCTACAACCCGAGTGATTAATGATATTGAGACAATCAACTCTATTTTCACTCAAGGAGTAATAACTATAATTTCAGATCTATTGACCGTATTTACGGTCTTGACAATCATGTTTGTTACCTCTTGGCGTTTATCATTAATAATAATGGTGACCATGCCCATCCTTGTATACGCTACCTACATATTCAAGGAAAAAGTGAAAGCCTCGTATACAATAGTTAGAAACAAGATTGCGGAGATGAATGCCTTTTTGCAAGAACGGATTTCTGGTATGCGAATTGTTCA
>Ga0206130_10006130_pt1 | contig 13915 bp, 10 predicted proteins | sample Helgoland_Spring_9_FD_148637 | JGI IMG/M metagenome (GOLD analysis project Ga0206130, IMG submission 148637) | Pelagic subsurface seawater microbial communities from Kabeltonne, Helgoland, North Sea - Helgoland_Spring_Bloom_20160512_1 | ecosystem: Environmental > Aquatic > Marine > Epipelagic ... | reverse complement strand
AAGACCTCACTTTTAATAAACGCTATTCTGTTTTTAGCCCCATCTTTTTCAGGATAAACAGTAGAGAAATGAAAAGTCATAAAATCACCCTCCTCCTCTCCCTGATTAAATCGATAATGCATGCAAGGCCGCAACATGCCCTCTGCACCGATCACGTCAAATAGCAGACTTAAAATTCGTTGCTTTGGCGTTTCAGGGGAAAATTTTCCACCATTGGTACTTTCATAATGATCTATTATCGCAACGCCATCACGGATAACATCACCATTGGGAAATTCGATAGTGGGTATCCCACGTCGACCTCCAGCCTTTGGTAGTACTACATCGTAAAAGTATGCTGAGGAGTGCGGCTCGATAAGCAATTCCCTCTTTGATTAAGTAACTACGAGCTCGCCCCGTATAAAGAGAAAAAGCACCGCCATACAATGTAATTGGATCCATCTGTATTTCCTTTAACAGCTAAGCTAAGCTCTGCTCTGCTCGCTTAATTAATCATTTTTTTAGTTTAATAATAAGAAGGATTACTAACTCATTCCTGGGATAGCGCAGAAAAAGTCACTCTCAACCTTAATGCTCACAGCGGAGTTCGCATGGCCCGCTCCGCCCCAATTTGGCATGACCATTGAATAAAGACCGATTCCTCCGGCGACCATAACCAGAATATTTTCAGGCTTGGGTATTCTTGGATAATCACCCTCAGGATTGTCTTTAAAGGCCTTACCAAACTCTCCACCGTAGCGGATATGCTCAGATTTGGGTGCATGCGTTAAATCCCATAACCTCTTTTGAATCGATTCACGAGTATGGTCAGCTCTAGCAAGAGCATCAGCATGTTTAGGGCCTAGACACACTAATACCGTACCAGAAGCGAAAATAGCATTATTGGTGGCAAGATTTGCCAAGCCCACAGACAGTATATGAAGAAGTTTCTCTGCATCCTCAGGATCATCCGCATCATCACTGTACAGGACTGAATGTGGTGCCTCGCAGCCTAATAATGTCACGACACTGTCGGATTCCTCGAACCCTAAACTCACATGAAGAGGAGGAAATGGTGACTCTTCCTCAGCCTCAGCAATGCAATAGGTGAACTTTCCCGGATGTCCATGTATAGCCATATCCGAGACGCCCGGCCTTCCTCCACCAATATTGATTAAGCATAGACGCAGAGCCCTACCAATACTTGCATTAGCTCTATGGCCTGGTCCCAACGCCCCATAACCTGAGGCAACGGGCCCGCAGGTATGGCGAGCTGTCCCATTTACTATAATCAAGGGAGCGGTGCAGTGAGTTGTTGCCTGCAACTCGGAGAGATCGAAAGCTGGTTCCGCCGCCGCCTTTACCGCCGCAATAACCAATGGCATATAATCAGATTTACATCCGGCCATGACCGCCGCCACTGCAACTTTTTCAACGGTAGCAATCCCCATAGCCGGCCCTAGTTCACCAAGCACCATGTCTCCATCTAATCCACTTGCGAGAATAAAATTTACAACTCGATCACTTGTCGGAATGACAACAGGCAATCCATCAGTGCAATCCATTTCATGGAGTTGCTCCAACGCCTGCTCTTCATTTTCAGCTTCTAAAAAATCACTCATTCTCAAAACTATCCAATATTGTCTCGACAACACTATCAGCAATCGCCGCTATCTTAACCTCACCCAGTCCTGCAACGGGGTGGGGCAATTTCACCCTTGGGATATCGGGCATACCTAATGATTTGGCAACAAAAGTTCCTTGACCCCAAAAATCGTCAGTAATAAGAGATACCACTGGCATTCCCTTCTTTGCAATGTTGTATCCGTCACGCACGGTGCCGGTAGTACAGCTGCCTCAGTGTCCGTAACCTGCAATTGCGATAGTGCTACTTGAGGTTATTTCATGGAGCATTTCATCGCTAGCGGGGTTACCTGGATTACCTTTATTCCAGAGATTTGTGCTTATTTTAGGTAAGCGTCTCTCTATGGCTTCACCTAACTTTTTAAAAAACAATTCTGAATCAGGGAATCCGTTCGCAAGCAATGCAACAGAAAGCCCTTCTCCCTCATTTTCACGAACATTTTTTGACAGTTCGTATGGCTCAATGGGAGTTGCCACCTTGCCTCTTGGATCAATAAATTTAATCATATTTGCTCTCCTAACTATTATTACTTAATTATAGCTGACTATATCTATATATCAATTCAATTTCTAGTTTTAGCTATTTAATTTAATTCTGGGGCTGAACTCCCCTAGAAAACGCAGCAATTGAGGCTAAAGTAGATCTCGTTAATTCAGGGATCGTATCGGGCATCGCTATCTCAGGCACATGGTCAGCACCATTAATAACCATAGCTGTTGCATCAACACCAGCAGCTCTCAACTTTTGCGCAAATACCACTCCATCGTCACGAATTAAATCCAGTTCATAGTTAAGGATGATATGAGGCGGCAACCCCCGCAAATCTGAATCTTTCGCATAAAATGGCCAAGCTAAAGGATTTTTTTCATGCTCATCGTTTGGGTCATATACTTTAGTCATCATTCTAACCAACGGTCTATTCCCCATATAACCGTAATTTTCTCTCCAAGACGGTAAATTGGGAGGTAATTCCGGGCCATAGATACCTATGATCATTGGCGCCAGAGCAAAGACCCCATCTATTTCATTCACCCAACCTTCTTTATTAGCCTTAATAGCTGTTGCAATGACTAAATTACCACCACCAGATTCACCAGTAAGAACGACAGATGAAATTCCAAGAGTATTCCGATTGCTATGCGCCCAACGCACAGCGGAGGCACAGTCATTGAGCCCGGCAGGAAAGGGTTGATTACCTTCATGTAGGGTTTGGTTAGCAAATTCAACTCCAATGACCAGAAGCCCTTGCTGCGCTAAAGTTTTTCTCCATCTAATCGATAATGGCGCCGTTGCGGATGAAAATGACATACCTCCGCCATGAAAATGCAGGAGACAAGGTATTGGGCCAGAATATTTTTTCGGCTTGTCAACATACAGAGAGATTTTATGTCCAGTCGTTCCCTCAATAGTCTCTCTAGAGGAAGTAATATCAGGAAAATAGGGCATACTGGCCTCTTGTTGGGCGCTTTTCCCTTTTAACATGTCATCCATCCATTGAACCATTGCAAGTGAGTCTTCGTAGGTTGGATATATCGAAAGCTCTACTGGTGGAGCCTCTGGGAGCAGTGGATTAGCAATATAAGCATCCCTGATTCTCCTATCCAGCCTGGGGTCATCAATCATATTCATATCTGGATTTCCAAGCTTTCCAGGTAGCATAAAATCTAATTCTTGCCCAATATTCTTAGATTTTTTAAGTTCTGATGATGCCACGAGACCTCCCTTTAAAGTTGCAACTATAGCTAATAATAATCTGCCGAGAGACGCGAAAAATTGTCTCCGTCCTAAAGGCCGCAATAGTCTGTTCTTGTTATCGTCTACCAATTTAATGACTCCGCAAAAAAAAGCCAAGCATATTTACTCTACAAATATGCTTGGCAGAATGTTTCGAGAAGTCTCTACCTGGTACCGAAGTGCCTAGTTATTTCAATCCCTATATGCCTTGGCATTCCCCAAGCAGCATGACGTCCATACTGACTGTCACCAGTAGACATATCTGTGATATAAGCTTCATTTGTTGCATTGTTGACAAATGCCCGCGCTGTCACTAACTGATCTGCAGTCTCGAAATTAGCATTTAAGTTAACGACAGTATAAGCTGCCTGCGAATCATCTATCTGACCAAATTCTCGGAAATAGGTTCTTGACCGATAAGCAGTATTTAGGCTCAAGGCCAGTCGCGCGCCACTATCGAACGTCATGTTCCTAACAATTCCAACATTGAGACTTGTTTCTGGCGCCTTATTCAGAGGATTTCCTTTATTCTCTAGAGCACCAGCATCACCTTGCAATGCGTCGGTATTCAAGAAGGTTCCATAAGCCGAATCAAGAAGCGTCAAACCTGCACTCAGTGTCCAGTCATCCCCGATATTGGACATCATTTCCAGCTCGAAGCCGTCAATCGTCGCATCACCTGCGTTAGCAACAATGCCTACAATTCCGATTACTTGAGAGACCTGGAAGTCTGAATAGTCATAGTGGAACGCAGCCGCACTTAGCGTCGTAGCGCCATCATGCAATATAGCCTTATAACCTACTTCATAAGACGCAACTGTTTCAGGATCCCACGGAGGGTTACAATCAGACTCATTAATCCCACCTACCTTGAAGCCTTCGGAGTACGATGCATAGACCATGGAATCTTCTGATGTGTCGTATTCAATAGAGGCTCTTGATGTATTCGCTGACTCTGACCAACGAGTCTCTACTATACCACCGCACAGATCAACTACCGGATCGGGCATACCTGTAAAGAAAATTTGTCTGGAATGACGCTCGATCATATCCTCATCTGTTTTTCGGAATCCTAGGCCCAACCGGACATCCTCCGAGAGAGAATAAGTCACATCCACAAAAGCGGATGTCGATTCGGTATCGTTTTGCTGTTGCAATATTTCAAACCGACCTGGCAAAGGAAAAAAAGCCGGTACAGGGAGACCAATAATAAAATCACGACTACGCTGATCATCCATATAAAACATACCTGCGATCCAAGATAGGCTATCAGTTTCACCAGATACATTAAGCTCCTGAGTAAAGGTTTCTGTCCAGGTTTTCATATATCGCTGGAACAGCCCTACTGATGATCCATCTGCAGGACCCTCAAACTCATCTTCCCAATCTTGGCTTCCCGTAATCGACTTGATTGTTATGCCGTCTAACTCCCAATTGAGCGTCAGGTTTTTAAGATCATACTGCCGGTCAGAATCCGCATTGCCCTTGTTATAGACTTTCCAGGGCTCCTCAGTGACTAGGGTCCCATCAATTGGTAAATTCGTCCTCGAATTTGCATACACCATATGCTCTTTCACGATGCCATGAGGATCCATTGGCCCGCTCATGTCACTTCGACCAACAGATAATTGCGCATCTAGACTATCGCTTAACTGAGCTGCCAGATTCACACGAATATTGGTTTTTTTACCCATCATGTGGTCATCGTATCCAGGCATTAAGTTTTCTACCCAGCCCTCTCCCATATCAAGATGGCTAGCAGCTACTCGAATCCCAACAGTATCAGAAATCGGTCCGCTAAAAACAGCCTCGATAGAGTTATGCTCATAATCAGCAAAGCCTACTTTAACTGAACCATAAACGTCATCTGTGGGTTTTGCTGTAATAAAGTTGACCGCTCCACCATTAGAATTTCGGCCATATAAAGTACCTTGCGGCCCTCTTAAAACTTCTACCCTCTCAAGATCCATTTGTGACAACTGAGAACTTGATCCATTTGACTGGACGATACCATCAACTGTTACCAATACTCCAGGTTGGTTATTGAATTCTCCAATACCTCGAATAGCAATTGTCTTATTACCCAACTTTTCGCCATAGTGCATACTGGGAACAGCGAACTGCAATTCAGACAATTGTGTGATACCTCGAGATGCTAAGTCTTCTCCAGTAAGTGCGGTAATTGCACTTGGAGTTTCCATTACTGAAGAGATTTTTTTCATTCCCGTCACCAAGACCTCTTCGATCTCGGCACTTTGCGTGACTCCTGGTAATGACAGTCCCGCGATACATACCAATGCTACCGATTTATACATAGAATTGTAATTCATTGCTTTTCCCCTTTTGATCATAAGCACTTAAGTACTTTATTATAGCTGCATATATTTATATCAGACACTTGAGTATAGCTCACTATATATCTTACGCAAGAGTTTTCTTTACCGAAAACAGGGCTATTTTGATCAATACTAAATCCGTCGTATTGCCTTTAAATCTCTCTCGAATCTTCGGCCGGCATAAATAAAGATAGGGACTGCTAATAACGAAATAAATGCATAAGTAACTAAAGTCATTGAATACGGTTCGGCCACCCCTGCTGCCGCAAGGAAATCGATTATAAATCCAGCAGTGGTCGCACCTAACGCTGCGCCTAAAACTTGTATCATAAGCACAGCAAAACCAACCACCATTCCTCTTTGATTCGAGGGGACTAAATCCTGAATAGTTCCGAAAGCCGGACCATAGAAACAACCGATTTGAAAATATAGCGCAAAAATGCCCACCCAGAACCACATATTACTTGGATCAATAACTCTACCTGTTATTATGAGAGGAGAAAGCACTAACATAACAAGCGCTAAAAAATAGGGTCGCCCAATTCCAGTCCAGCGCAAAAAAAGATCTCCCCCGATACCCCCAACTAAATTACCAGATATACCTGCTGCTATAGCAATCCAGGCGGTCATTTTTGCAATTTCATTCCTATCAAACCCTCTCTCTTGAACGAACCATAATTGATCAAAAGTTGAAGCTCCCAGCGCTAAGGCGAATACCGTTGAACCCAGAATTGTTGCCGTCAATGCGGGCGAGGCCGAGAGGAGCTTGCGTAAATCGTTAGTAATTTTACCTACAGCTAAACCTCGCAAGACACCTTCAGATTTATCCATCGGTTGCTTTCTTGGCGTTTCTTTTATGAACAACATGCATATAGCTAAAAAAACGCCCACACCACCTAAAATATAAAAACACCCTCTCCATCCCACTATTGGTTCGAGGTAAGCGACGATAAATAAACTTAGCCCCAAACCAATGGAAACACCCATGCCATAAATTCCAACTACAAGCCCTTGCCAGCGAGCAGGAAATCTATCACCTAGCAAAGAAAGTGAAGCCGGCGTCAGAGTGGATTCACCCACGCCAATAAACATTCTAGGCAAAGCTAAACTGACGAATCCTTTTGCGGCGCCAGATAACATAGTCAATAGACTCCAAAGACCAAGACCAAAAGCAATAAGGCGAGTACGATTTACACGATCAGCAATGACTCCCATAAAAAGCCCCATCACGGCATAGAAAAACATGAATACAAGCCCAGCTAATAATCCAAATTCAAAATTAGATAGCTTTAACTCTGGTTTAATCCAGTTCGATAAGCTCACAAGCAGCTGACGATCAATAAAATTAATGACATTAAGCAATGTTAAAAATATGAGTAAGGCCACGTCGCTATAACGCACTCTTTCAATGGTTTCTCCATTCGAAAGCATCAGATTACCGCCCAAATTTCATAGTTTTAATTGACATTTGATTATAGCTCGCTATATTTTAATATCACTACATATTTTCGTTAGCAACCAATTAAAATATTAAGCCTGCTTTCCAGCTTAAAAAAACCGTATAATGACGTCCTTACTGAAACAATTAAACGGGAATAGCTGTTCTTAGTTACTCTCCGGATCAGAGAGACCCCAACTAAAAAGAGACAATAACTATGGCGATTTCGTACCCTAAACGGACGCTAAAAAAAAGTATAAATCGCGATAAATTACTTGCGACCACGACATTACTTTTCTCTCGGAAGGGATATCCTAATACAACGCTTGATGAAGTCGCTGCAGAAGCTGGCGTGCACGTTCAAACACTTTATAAGCACTTTAAAAATAAAGAAGAGTTAGCCGTAGCAGCAGCCGATCTTGTTACAAGAGATCTTGAAAAGCGTTTTGAAGAGAAATTTGCATCTCGATCTACTTTTAAGATTTGGCATAGCTGGGTGAAGGCTTCTGTCAGTCATATCACCCAACTAGGTTTCGGAGAATATAAAAAACAGGCACTTCATACTTCAACATCGCTCATCCACGATAACTATCTACTCATTATTTATGCAAGTTATGAAAATATTTTGACTGAATATTTAGGTAAAGATTTCCAATTGGATCTTAAAACTAATCGCCTGCCTCGCCTAGTGGCCTGCATGCTATGCAGCGGTAATGAGGCCGCTCTAAAACGCTGTGCTGGTCAGGATACCGATGAGGATGTACTAGAATATAACGAACGTGTTGTCTCTGAGAGCCTCGCGGTCATTGATGATGTAGAGAAAATTTTTGCTAGCTATGTAAAATATCCGCGCGATTAAGTACGAAATCAGGAAAATAGCCATATGCCCTCACAACAACCTCCACTAAAACTGTATGGTAGCCCCTTATCACAGCCCGTTAGAGCAGTTATTTGGTTGCTTCTATATATGCGAGAGCCTTTCCAATTAATATTGATGAATCCAGGCTCAAAAGGTGATACCGGGACTCGTAACCCCATATTTTTAGAGAAAAATCCGAATGGAACGATTCCTTTTCTAGAGGATAGTGAAACAGGCATAGCCATGGCTGAAGCCCATGCTATTTTGGTGTATCTTTGCCGCAAAAATAGCTGGCATGACCTCTATCCAGCAGACCCAGCCGAGTGTACTAAAATAGATTGGTACCTGCATTCGCATCACCGGGGTATAAGAGATGCCTCTCTTGCATTTTTCGCTCCCAATGTTCGTAAAGATCTCACATTCCCAGCAACCTTTTTGGACAGCGCCCAAAAAGCGTTCACTCGCTCACTGCATTCCCTTGAAAAAAACTGGCTTGATAAATCGCGATTTATTGCTGGTGATAGCCTCTCTATTGCTGACCTAGCAGCTTATGTCGAAATAGGACAACTTAGACCCCAATTCACCAACTTATTTGATTTTAAACAACTCCCCAACGTAAGACGATGGATGAATGATATAGCAGAAATCGATAGTCATGATGTTGCCCATACTGCTTTAACGATTTTGGGGGATATCAGCCTTAAAGCGCCGGATATGGAGGCTGTCATAACTGCTAACAAACAGGGGTATAAGGCCATTATAGATAGGCAGTAACAATCCAAAAAAATTTTGGCACATACTTCTTTGGCGATTTTTACCTAAAAAAAGGCCGCCCCACCTGGGCGGCCTTTTCCATTCATCTATGTTCCTATCTTCTGGTAGAAACTCTTATTCCAAACGTTCGTGGTTTCAAAGTACCGTATCTACCCGGTATAGAATACTCGGGTAGAATAAACGTATAACTATCATTATCGGCGAGATTCTCTCCATAGAACTGAAGGTCCCAATCGCCCATTTTCCAGCCTATACTTGCATTTACATTTTGATAAGCTTCAATCATTTCGAAGGCTGCATTGGGTACACCCACCCTTCCAACAGTATTTGGCATTCCATTAGGAGCGGAACCAATATGCTGGATATCACCGCGGAGAACTACCTCTGCATCTCCAATATTCGTATATTTTTCTACGAAGAGTGAGGCCTTGAATTTCGGTGATACCAACCTTGCCCCTAAATTAGAACCGGTGGCTGCTTGCTGATCCTCTGTAGCATCAGTGATGGTAGCGTCCTGGTGAGTCGCATTAAACCCAATATTGAATCCATCACTTATGGCCCCAAAAAGCTCAAACTCTAAACCTTTGATTTCCGCATCTCCACCATTCGCGACAAAGCCTGCCGAATCAGATCTGCGCGACGCTTGTCTTTGAATTGATTCCCAATTGATTTGATATGCAGCTACGTTAGCAGTAACTGTTCCATCAAGCCATGTGGACTTAATACCAAATTCATAATTCCACAGAGTATCAGGCTCCGATAGAAGGTTGATTATAATATCTGTTGGATCAACTTTACTTACCGCATCATTCACTGCTGCACCATTATACTTTGGTGCTCTCCAACCTTCAGAAACGGTGCCATATACATTTACATTATCACTGGCCTGCCAGGCTAAGGCGAACTTACTAGTATCCGCATCTACTTCACCCGTACCAAAAAGAACATTTGAATAAGGCTGCGGAGTAAAAGCAGTGGCAGGATCATTCATGCCAAACACGACGCCGAACAAGAAATTACCAGGCGATGTCCAGCAGCAATTACCACCTGCAAACCGCTCATCATCCTGTTCAAATGTTCCTTTTCGAACACCAATCGTGGCGGTAAGAGAATCCGTAATGTCATATGAAGCCTCTGCGAAAAGTGCACTTTCTGTTGTTTTATTGGTTCTGTAACTACCATAAATAAATGCATTGTCAGCATAGCCAGGCTCATTTACCAACCCACCAATTGATCCGCCTCTTCCTGCAACCCAAGCATCTGAGGTATGTAGCACCTGTTTGTAGTCATTTTCACGATCTGCATGGAACCAACCGGCTACCCATTGCAACCGCGTATCACCGCTAGATGTCAATCGGATTTCCTGTACTTTAGCGATTTCGGAATTACCAAAAGCAATACCAATATCGACCATGGGAAGTCCAATATTCGGCAGATTATTATTCTGCATACTGTATGAATCCAAATAGTTAGAAGAAGACATGACTGTCGCAAACCCAATGTCATATTCGAGCGTTAGATTAGAGTATGAAACATCAGCTGGGTAATCCTCGGCCATCCAGCTATTTCGTTTAAATTGCCCAAGTGCTGGGTCATGAAGGCTCATATCTTCACTCTGCTGATCATGGTACACATGTCCAAGTCTTGCAGAGAATTGATCATTTACTTGCCAGCTCAGATTCGCACGAAGACCATGGTCTTTGTAATTATCAGTTGGGGTATCACCGAAATAGGTATTGGTATTCCAACCATCTTCTGAATTGTTATATCCAACTAGGCGCAAAGCCATTGTGTCAGTTATTGGAATATTCACCATACCACCAATGCGGTTGCGCATCTGACCACTGCTCGAAGCCAAATCCATTTTGACAGAGTAATCAAAACTATCAGGATCAGGTTGGTTTGTGATAAGTCTTACCACACCTGCCAATGTGCCTGAACCAAAAAGTGTGCCCTGAGGCCCCTTCAAAACTTCGATTCTGCTGATGTCATAAAGATTTAACTGCGCTTGCACGTCGTTCAAAGAACTTGTAATCGGCATATCATCAAGATAAACCATTACAGTCTTATCCACTGCAGTACCCTGACTAGAGGACATGGATACACCGCGGATAATATATTGCGAATTAAGCCCACTCGCCGACTGGAAATCTAATCCCGCAGTCCTTCGAGCAATATCATAAGGATTTTCAATACCGCGAGATTGAATTTCATCCTCACTTAAAACAGATATCGCCATCGGAACATCCTGGAGTCGCTCCTCTCGCTTGGTTGCAGTCACCAAGATCTCTTCGATCACTACACCATCCTGCGACACGGCCTGATTCGTCATAAACAATAAAGATCCAAGAAATATCGAACCCTTAAATGCCACACCCCTTTTATTTATCCACATAAACTACTCCTTTTTATTATGATATTAAAGTTTTTGTCCTAAACTATTGTTATCGACGCCGGACTCAAACAAAAAAACTCATCACAACCAAATATAGTTTACTAAACTCAGATATTAGACTTCAATCTCCTATTAATTGATAACAATCTTGTCATTAAATTCTTGCTCATGATGAGAAAAAAGCGTCCTTTTCCGTTGAGCTACATACTAAATCGTAGGGGTAATTTAAAAAAGATGGTTTGCTTTCTTTGATGATTTTAGCCTATCAATACTAAATTAAGAGGTATGATTTTGACCAAAGGTGATTCTGACTTATAAATAACTATTTATTATCATTCCACATCTAAATGTTAATAGACTGATCCAAAGATTTCGCTTTTGATGTTATTACAAGTTAGATGAACCAATTAACCACATTTTAAATTTCGCATATTAGAAAATTCCACCTTCACTGATGACACACTAAAAGACAGATAATTACTATGATGAAAGATTCAAAATCACAGGTTAAAGAGAATGATCGATCTTCATTGCGCAGGAAATTTATAAAGCACTTTGAGAGCGATCCCGAGACAATTTGCAACGCCGAAGACATTGAAAAAATCGAACAAATAGATCCAGATGAGCGCTTCCCTTGCCACTCGCCAAACGAAGCTCTAGTACTGGCCAGTAAAGCATTTCCTAAAGATACTGCTATTAGCTATCTGCCTAATGGCAGTGTGTCAGACAACCCTATCAGCTGGACTTACAAAGAATATCAGGAGGAAGTCAATCGTGCCGCAAACATGTTCCACTCTATGGGCTTGACCGTAGACCAATCTGTGATTTTTCTTCTTCCGAATGTACCTCAATTTCTTTTTGGCTTGTGGGGAGCGCAGCTCGCTGGAATAGCGGCTCCAATAAATCCCTACTTAGAAGTTGAGCATATTGCCAGCATTGCTCAATCTGCCAATGCAAGAATTCTTGTCACTCTTTCTCCAAGTGAGCCAGGTGGAGAGGAATTATGGAATAAAGCAATGAAAGCAAAATCTATTGCTTCTGATATCCAACATATTATTGTCGTCGGTGATAGTCATCATGATTATTGCAAAAGCTGGGACCAAACAACAAGAGCACAACCCTCAGATAAATTGATATTTGACCGGTCGATCTCAGGTACTGAGATCGCCTCCTACTTTCATACCGGAGGGACCACAGGAGCACCAAAACTGGCGCAACATACTCACCGAAAACAGGTTCTAAATGTATGTCAAATGCAACTCACTGGTCCTAGAGGCACCGAGAAAAACAATATTACCGATTGCGATATTATACTTTGTACTCTTCCACTATTTCATGTGAATGCAGCTTTTGTTACAAGCCTAAATGCTATTCTAGGTGCAGGACAGGTTGTACTTGCTGGACCGAATGGCTTTAGAAATCCTCAATTGATCAACGACTTTTGGCAGTTAGTACAAAAATATAAAGTCACCTTCTTTGCAGCTGTACCAACAATTTATGCGACATTATTAGATCAACCCATGACCGACATTGATACTTCAAGTCTTATCAATTGTGGCTGCGGTGCCGCCCCAATGCCAGTTAGCTTGCTTGACAACTTTGCACGCACTACCGGATCCGACATTATGGAAGGCTATGGAATGACAGAAACAATCGCTGTTGCCACCACTCATTATGTATACGGGGATCGTAAAGTTGGATCCGTGGGAATGCGCATCCCTTACCATAATATTAAAATTGCTAATGTCGATAGTGACGGGAACATAAGCAATGACTGCGAGTTGAATGAAGTAGGAATTATCTTCCATAAAGGCATAAGTACTTTTCCTGGTTATAAGCAAAAAGATCCTAACTTGGGCGTTTGGAGTGACGGATGGTTCAATAGTGGAGATATGGGACGTCTTGATGAGGAGGGCTATTTATGGTTAGTAGGGCGTTCAAAAGATCTCATTATCCGTGGTGGCCACAACATTGATCCTTTAGTAACAGAAGATGCATTGGCTAGTCATCCCGCAGTGGAAATTGCAGCAGCTGTAGGTCGACCTGATATCCATGTCGGAGAAGTGCCAGTTGCCTATGTAAAACTCATTGCTGGTATGAATGTCGCCGCGGAAGAGTTACGGGAATATGCACGACAACACGTCAGTGAAAGAGCTGCAGCGCCAGTTGAGGTGATCATATGTGATGCGCTACCTGTGACTGCAGTTGGGAAAATATTTAAGCCTGAACTTAGAAAGAGATCCATTGCGGGTGCATTTAATAAGGCACTGGCTGTTATGTGTCCAGATACGACATTTACCATAGATATATCCGATGATAAGAAGCTAGGCATAAAAGTGACGTTAAGTGTTCAAGATGGCAGAGGTAGCGCAGGTATGGCAATACGAGTTAATGATGCCCTTCAGAATTTCACGCTGGCGTGGGAACTAAGACAGGGATAATACCAAATCCCTTTTGAGACTGTACACGGAGAGAGTATATATGGCAGATTTTAAGGAACAAGGTGGGCCCTCTACAATGGATCCACTAGCCTATAAACGTTGGATAGCATCTAAGATGCTCACTAGTTGGGTAAGCTTATCAGGTACTGATAAAAGACGTATCAAACAAGAAAAACAAAGGGTAAATCAAAAACTTCCACATCACGTAGAGTATTTCCATTTCGTCGATGACCCGTATAGTCATCTCACTGCTCAAATCCTTGAGACTTTCTCCGCACGCTATAATATTCAATTAACTTGTCATCTTGTAAGCA
>Ga0206130_10006122_pt1 | contig 13928 bp, 4 predicted proteins | sample Helgoland_Spring_9_FD_148637 | JGI IMG/M metagenome (GOLD analysis project Ga0206130, IMG submission 148637) | Pelagic subsurface seawater microbial communities from Kabeltonne, Helgoland, North Sea - Helgoland_Spring_Bloom_20160512_1 | ecosystem: Environmental > Aquatic > Marine > Epipelagic ... | reverse complement strand
CGCGGACTCGGAGATACTGGTTATGGTTCCGAACGGGGCATTGCCGCTCCTTTCCGGGCCTGGATTTGTTGTCAGGTCCGGGCTGATGCGAATCCAGTTATCGCCCCTGTCCTCGCTCCTGAATACGTAGTTGGCGCCTGCGTAGAGCGTCTTCGAATCGTAGTGCGACAGGATGAAGGGAGCCATCCAGCCGAACCGCAGCCCCTCGCCGTCCGGCGCCGGCCCGGGACTGAGGCGGCTCTCCTCGCCCGTCTTCAGATTCCTTCGCTCCATCGAGCCATGAAAGCCTTCGGTATACAATGTATCCAGGTTGTTCGGGTCGATCTGTGTCACGTAGTAGTCCCCGCGGTGGTCCCAGTACCAGTGCTCTTCGCCCAGGGTGATGGGCTTCGCCTCGCCGCCGAGGACGCCGTTGTCCTGCGTCCCTCCCCATATCCTGTACGGCTCGCCGGCATCTACAGAGATCGCATAGAACTCGGCGATCGGCAGTGTATTCACGTGGAGCCAGATCTTACCTCTATCGTGAGATATATAGAGCCCGCCATCGGTGCCGAGCAGGATCCTGTCGGGATCGTCGGGATCAATGAACATGTCGTGATTGTCGCAATGCGGCGTGTGTCGATCGGCCTTGTACGAGAGCATGGGGACGGTGCGCTCGGTGATACTCGTTATGGTCTTACCGCCGTCGGCTGAATGGAGAAGGTTGAAAGCCACGATAAAGATCTCATCCTCATTGTCCGGCATGACCCTGATGAGGCAGAGGGCAAAATGGACGCCGGTCGGGACGCGGCCTTCATGGGTCTTGCGCCAGCTTTCGCCCCCGTCATCGGATCGATAGACTTCGCCACCGACACCGCGGTGGTCGCTGAGGATGTAGAGAACCTTCGGATTAGAGGCCGCGATGGTGATGCCCATTCTGCCTGCATTCTCACCCGTGGGGAGTCCCTTCCCTATTCGCTTCCATGTCTTGCCTGCGTTGGTTGACTTGTAAAGAGCGCTGCCGGGGCCGGCGGTCTTATTATTCCAGGCCTTCCTGTCACGCTCCCAGGCAACGGCATACAGCGTGTTGTTGTCAGAAGGATCCATGGCCAGTTCCACGACACCGATCTTCTCGGAGATATAGAGCACCTTCTCCCATGTCTTGCCGCCGTCGGTGGTCTTGAATACGCCGCGCTCTTCGTTGTCGGAGTACAGATGACCGAGCGCCGCGACATACACGACATCATCATTCTCAGGGTCGATGATGACCCGGCTGATGTGGTGTGTGTCGTTGAGCCCCATGTTCTGCCATGTGTCCCCCGCGTTGGTAGACTTGAACACGCCCGTGCCGGCAAAGGCACTGCGCGACATCTGCGGCTCGCCGGTGCCGACCCAGACCAGGTTCGGATCCTTGTCGGACACCGTTACGACTGCGATAGAGAAAGTCGACTCGCTCTCAAAGATCGGCTTCCAAGTCGTGCCGTTGTTGACGGACTTCCAGAGATTCCCGGAACCGACGCCGCAGTAGAGCGTCGACTTCCGCTTCTTCACCGACCACACGCTCTCGATCCTTCCGCCCTGGATCCTGGGGCCAACAGCTGTCCACTCAACATCCTTGAATATCGACGATTCTCTCAGCTTCACATGGTGATCCCACGCCTTCATGCGCACTTCGGGCGACGTCGCCGAATCGAGCTCCACCTCGGCCGCGAGGCATAATGGCGCGATCATTGAAACCATCAACAGGTAGATACTGAAAGTGTATATTCCATTTGTCATAAGCTCGACTCCTTCTTCGCTTTTGCAGCCACAACCCGCCCATGCGCGGCTTTGGCCATGGCTGCGATCTCTTCGGTGCTTTTCACACCACGCCACATCTGCAGGGGCAACCACTTATGGCAATTCGGGTCCTCTTCACTTGTTTGTGGGTTCAAATCCAATGAGATCTACTTTACGCATACCCGAATCATAGGGGGTCAGCACGCCGATATTGTATTTCGGATCGATTGTCGGTTCGGGCACTTTGATTTTCGGTGCAAGTACCGGACGGAATCCCACCTTCGGATAAGGCCAGGCGGGCATCAACCATCCACGCGAGGCAGAACGCACATAACGCAGGCGCTCTTCGGGCTTGGAATACTGTCTATTTCCCAGCCTAGGATCGTCGTTGAACTGGTCATGCCCGCCGCGGACCACTTTATTCTTCCCATTCACAAAGGACACCGGATCGGTCGCGGGGCCGGACTTGTACGGAGCGTAATCGTCGAGGACCCATTCCAGAACGCCCATGTGCATATCGGCCAATCCAAATTTGTTGCTCGTTTTGTGCGCCCTTCCTTCCTTGGCCGATTTCGCGGTTTCTTCATCGTTGAACGCACCGGTGGTACCGGCACGGCAGGCGTATTCCCATTCGGCTTCGGTGGGCAGGCGGTACTCGTATCCTTTGGGAAGTCGGCCGGCGGCGTCTTCACGTGCGTTAAGTTTCTTGCAGAAGTCCACCGCATGAATCCATTGCACGGCGTCCACCACTTGGGCGCCGGGCACGGCATCGGATGCCCACGCCCCATGCTGATGCAATTCTGGAAGATTGCGCCCATGCACACCGGACCCGCGAAGAATCGGTTTGTATTCCGGACGCATCAGCGGGATGTACTGGTTTTGCTTGATTTCAAACTTGGCCATGTAAAATGGCTTGGAAATCGTGACGGTGCGTTGGGGTTCGTCCGCGCCGCGACCGAGTTCGTCTTTCGGGCTGCCCATGGTGAACTTGCCCGCTGGGATCTTGACCATTTCGATCGTGTCCGGCAGGGCAAAGTTCTCGGCCTGCATCGAAACGATTGGCCCCGCATCAGGCGCAGCAGCGCGCACCGTGGCGGCGGTGCTCACCAGAGCGATTGATACTATCAGTATGGTAGTCGTGTATTTCATAGTTTTTCCTTGTTGTCGCGCGCTAGGAGTCAGGGATCAAGAGTCAGGAGTCAGTAAGAACTTCTCCGGAGTCCGAATCATAGATCCAAGCATCTTTCCTATTTCATGATTCAACATTGTCATTTCCGCGTGTTCTTCGGCCGTGATATATCCACAGTCTCGGGCAAAATCCCAAGAAGTGTCTGTCTCCGCATTCTCACCATCGCAGTCAGTCAGCTTGCTCACAAAATGCGCCGCATATCGACGCTTCGCCCAGGCCTCTCTTAGGTTCATGGGTACCGAACGTGATGACCGCCTGCCCTGGCCGGTCAAAGCATATCGCTCTTCAGCAGGGAAACGCTTGCTGATCTCAAAGAATTTCATGGCCTGCTCATAGGACTTCTTATACACGATCAACTCTTTCACATTCAGCACACCCATATTTCCTCCTCCTGATTCCTGATTCCTGATCCCTGATCCCTGATCCCTGATCCCTGATCCCTGATCCCTGACTCCTGATCCCTGATTCCTATCTCCCCTCCCCCCTACTTGTACATCCAAGGTTTCATGCGTTTCAGAAAATGCTGCATGACCGGCTGGGCCATCACTTCGTTGTCGTCTTCGTAGGGTAAGCGTCCGTCCCAATCGACGGTGGTCGGCCAGGGCATCGCCTGCAGCGCCTTGGCGTAATTGAGTTGCTTGACATCCTCCGGAACATGGGGCGTATGCCCATCCAGCATCGTCTTTGTGAGATACGTAAGGTCTCTTGACCAGCCGCTCTTACGCAATAGATACGCTTCCAGCGGGTTGGTCTCGGCGGCGGCGGCTTCCTTGACATTGCGGATCCCACCGGAGGTCTTCCCGATCATCTGATCGATCTTATTCCGTTCTGCGATGAGTTTCGGATCCGCTTCGTAGCGCATCTGCACTTCCAGTTCACGCCGTTCCTTCTCCAGCTTCTGATGCGCATCCGTTTGGCGGGAGGCTTCTCGCAGTTGTTGCGAGAGCTTCTGTGCCTTTTTCCGCTGGCGTTCAATTTCAGGTGCTCCGGGAAGCTGATTCTGCCGCTTGCTGACCATTTTAGTCGCCCCCCTGCGCAACTTGTGGGTCAGATCTGACTCAAGTTTCCTGCGTTCACTGCTGCCCTGTGGGGTGGCTTTAATCTTCTCCCCCTGGTCTTTGATTCGTGCTTGCAGAGCGATGTACTCGGGATCCTGATTCATTTCCGTCTGTGCGGTTTTTCGCAGCGCATTGTACTGGAGATTCAATTCATGCTCGGCGGCGACTGCTTCCTTGTAGCCGGGATAGCTCTCCATTGTCTCATTCATCTTCTTACCGATTTCATCCCGCATCGGCCTAAGCTCTGCGACGAGCTTCTGATACGCTTCGTCGTTCTTCTGGGCTTCCCGCATCTCCCGGTTCATCTCGTTCACTTTGTCTCGGAGCACTTGGGTTTCGGCATTGATTTCCTTGATGCGTCCGGCGGCGGACGCGGCCAGGTCCTCTTTTCGCTGGTTGACCGCAGCATAGTACTTGTCGAAGTACGCCGTCAGCGGATGCGTCTTGACCTGGTTTTCCACAAACTCTCTCCTCTTCTCCGCGAAGCCGGTATCGATGTACTTCGCCACGAAGCGCTCGTACACTTTCGGAGAAATACGACGCGGGCAAAGAAGCGGCACCTCGACCTTGCTGAAGTCCTCGTACACCTCGGTTAGGATCCGGAAATGATCCACCGCACCGGTCATCGGTGCGCTTCCACCTAAACCGGCGGCCATCGTCGCCAGCCGCACCTTGCCCGGCGCGAAGGCATCGGAGGCCCGGAAGTCGGTCTTGATTTGGGCGATGTTCTTACCGTCCTGGAACAGCGTCATCGTCGTTCCGTCCAGCTCGGCGCGGACGACGGTCCACGCACCCGGTGTGACCTTGCCACCCCGACACGTCGCCTGCACGTCGCCTGCGTTGCCCGCCAGCACCCATTGCCCACCGGCCGCTGCCAGTGACAGACGGTTCTGCTTGTCGTTTCCGAACATCCACACCGTTTGCGGTTTGTCGGAATCAACCTTCAACCGCATGTCCAGCGTGATCACTTCCAGGTCGGCCATCTCGCCGGGCAGCTCCGCCCATTGGTTCTTACCGTTGAATGTGAAGGCGCCCTCATCCGCGCCGTCCTCCGTGAACCCGGGGTTGCCGATGAGGTGGCCGTCAAAGAAGATGCGGTCGTCCTGGTGGACTCCGTAGACGCCGCCCTCCGGGCGACCCGTCCGCTCGTTGTAGTGATCTTCCAGAAGCACGGATTCGGGTTGGAAACACTCATAGTTCGCCTGGAAGGCGGCACTCCCGGTGAGCGGTCCCAGCCTTCTTTGCGGTGCGTCGCTATCGTCCTCCGGGTTGACCCCCTGGGCGGACGATCTCTCCTCGTTACGGATATACATACGCGAGTTCCCGCTGTGGACGCCTTTCATGATGGCCAGCTTCCCGAAGGCACGAGCCTTGTCCTTGAACACCACATCGCCATAGGCAATCACGTAATCGTCAATCACTGCGTTATCCAACACCTTGGCGGTGTCCAGCACCATCGCGTGGGGGGCTACATAGGCGGTGGCTGCGACTTCGGCGCTGTCTGCAACCCAGCCGCCACCATTGGCGTGACGCTTGCCCTTGGAGTTCCTGAGATGCCATTGGGCGGCCTCATGGTCGTCCAGCCCAACCAACGCCGCTTCCAACAGTTTGCGTTGTTCGGGGTCGGTCACCGGAATCGATGCAGAGATCATTCCTGCCCCGTCATACTTTTGAACGCGACGACCGGCGAACATGCCCGCCTGGCCAGCAACACCATCTTCAAAGAGCGTGGTGTGCGGCGAGCCCGCGCGACAGTCCGCAAGCGTGACGTCATACGGATAGCGATACCCAAATCCGCCCTGGTACACCACGTGGGTATAGTGGTTGCGTGTGGGTAGGCCCTTCGCTGGGCTCAATGCCGTCGGCGTCGCGGTGACGGTCAGCCAGTATCGCAAATCACCCGGCTGAGTTTTCATGCTCATCTTGCCCTTGTTCCACAGCGGCGAGTAGCGACACCTGCCTTCGCTATCGACGGCGACAATGCATGCCCGCCAATCGCTGAACGTCTTGGGATCGTAATGGCCTTCAAAATCAACCGTCAGCTCCTTGGCGCCTTTGTCGGCGACCAGCCGGACGATGTTCACGCCGAACGCCTCGGGGGCGCACTTTGGATCGCTCCGGTAGTGACGCTTCTCGCGGTTGAGTTCGATCATTGGAACGCGATTCGGCATGCCGAAATAGCCGCGCAAGCCCGCTTGTAGCTCGTTATCCAATTCGGCGAATCGTGCACCGACCTCACCGAACAAGTCGCCCGTTTCGCGGATACCATCCTTGAAGAGGCCGCGCTTCTCTCCGACGCGAGCGATAGCGTGCATCGGCGTGGGTTCGTCCATCGACATCATGGTCGCCATGGCGTAGGGAAAGACATAGCCCCAGTTGGGATCGTCACCGATCACCGTCCATGCGTAGGCACCGGGATATTGTCCATAGAAGAGGTTCTTCCACGGTTTGACCATCTGGAACATCGCTTTAGACACCCGCCCCGGCTCACCAATCAGCTGTCCGGCGTCGCTCAAGGTCTCACCGCCACCGAGGCTTCCCGCTGCGCCGGAGGGAATCCCGTGTCCCCATTCGTGGTACAAGGCCAGCCAGGATCCGTCCGCGCAGCTGCTGCCACCGAAGCCGCCGATGCTGCCGCGACCCATTGTCACCCCATCCAGCTTCGTCCCTTTGACTTTTACGCGATATTTGTACTTCGGCTTCTCTGGCGAGTGATCCCAATAGTTCATCGCTGAGCCGCCGTGCTCCATGTAGGCCCACCAGTCTTCCCATCCGCGCATGATGAGTGTCCGTCGGCGGGCGGCGCCCTCCTTGTCGTGCCAGTCCAGCCAGAGTGAGCGTCCGCCATCGTCCGGCGGTTCACTGCCTAGCGATGCGGTGAAATGCTTGCTGCTGATGTTCGTCATCCCCTCAGTGTAGAGCGGGTTGTCGGAAAGGGGTCGATCCCTCCAAGAGGAAGAGGCAATCCAATCGATTCCTTCATCAAAGGTGTTGTCGCGAAGGACCTTCATCTGCTTCTCGTAGAGCTTGGTGATGTACAGTTCATCCGCGTCGCTGAAACTGCCGCGTGTGAAGCAGCGCTTGCGGCCATCGGGCAGGCGCAACACGACGGCCGGCGCGAAGGGCTTCTCGAGATCATCACCCCAAGGATCGTTGATCGCGCCAAGTCCGCGGAAGCCGAGCAGGTGCGCCTTGAACTGCGTCTTCCCGCGCAGGGAGAGCGGCCACCACTTGGCCACCGATTCAGAGTCCGAGGGACCCCGATCCTTAGCCGTCATGCTCTCGGGCCGAATTGTCCAAGTGCGAGGCTCCTCTTTGGGTTCCTCGATATAGTCGACGCCTTTCTTGGGCCACCATTGCACGACGCGGGGCTGATAGCCTTCGCCGGGCTTCTGTTCGATCACATCCCGTGAGACGTCGTCCCGCAGTGCACCGCGCAGCTTGATCCGCTCAAACAGCGGCGCCTCCTTGGCCAACTTCTTGTCGATCTCCGATTCGTCCGCGATCGCGCCCTGGGCAACCAAGCCAGCAAGGGTCGGCATCAATAATAATTTTCTATAGTTCATGTTCTTCTTTATGGAATGCGGATCGACTTTTATTTACTAACTTTCGGTGCCAGAACGACACGGAATCCGAGGATGCCGTAGATGCTGTCCGGTTCGAAATTATTTCGGCTGGCACTACGGATGTAACGATATTCTTGTTGCTCGGTCGGCCTTGTGAGCTCGTTGGACAGGAAGCACCCGCCCCGCGCGACGCGACGGGTTTCGGACTTGTCTGTCCCAGACTTACGCACCGGGTCGGTCGTATCTTTCAGATCATAAGGGCCATACGTATCGAGGCACCATTCGTACATACTCCCGTGCATGTCGTACAGCCCCCATTGATTGGGCCTCTTGTTCCCGGCGAGATCGGGCTTGTCGTTGACCTTCCGGAACGTGCTGAACAATTTTCGATCCACCTCGCCTTCGACGTTGAATTTTCCTTTCGTCCCTGCGCGGCAGGCGTATTCCCATTCGGCTTCGGTGGGCAGGCGATACGCGTATCCCTTGGGCAGTCGACCGGCGTTGGATTCGGCCGCGTTGAGTTTCTCGCAGAACGTGTTGGCTTTATCCCAGGTGACGGACTCCATGGGAAACACATCGGTATCGGGAATGACGCGTCCGGCGGTGAAGTAGGGCCCGCCCTGGTGTACTTCGGGCGTGGAGTATCCCCAAAACGCCTTCAGGTATCCGCCCTGATGATAATCGGGAACCATCAAGTCGAGGTATTGCTCCTGAGTGACTTCCACAATGCCCATGTAGAACGGTTTGGAGATGGTCACTTCCCGTTGGGCTTCGTCCTGGGAACGGCCGGTTTCTTTCTCGGGCGAGCCCATCAAGAACGTGCCGGCTGGAATCTTCAGCATCGAGAGTTTCGCCGTGGGGACGACCCACGTCTTGGCTTCCAGGGACAGCAGTTGCTCGTCGGGTTCGGATTTCACTGACGGCGGATCGTAGCTGCGTTCTCCCCTTTTCGGACGGACTGGAACCGAGCCCATCTCCATCGTCATTGCCGCCAGCACCTTCTTTTCCAACTCCTCCGGCGACGACTGCTTCGCATCGTCGGTGACGCGGGGATAATCGGGCAGCGACCCACTGTGCGAGATCACCGCGTTGGTGTTGACGATGGGCTTGCCTTTGTCCGGTCCATACTTATGGGGCAGCATGCGCTCCATCCACAACTTCGCGGGTCGGGGTGCGTCTTCGTATCCCCCGCTCATATTCCGAAGAGCTGACGGGTCGCTTTCCCATTCCTGTGTGGTGGTCCACTGGTCGGGTTTCTGGGCGGTATACGCCAGTGAGAGATTACGCATGTCGTCACTGACGACGTAGCTGCCCTGTCGCTGAATATCCTTACCCAGCGACGCGACCGTCCGGTCAGTGCTTAGGTAAGCGCGGACTGTCGTCCAGAGAAACTCGTCGGTGTTCCCTGCTGAGTAGGCCGTTTGCAGGATCTCATCGGCGAGTTTCTTATTGAGTGCGAACATCTGTTGTCGCGTTTCGTAGGTGCCGGGCTCAGCGTAGACTTTCGCTTGTTCCCCGAGTGTATTTCTCGGAAAAGACCTGGATTTCTTGTACGCCGGATGCGAGTGATAGCAATTCTCTCTTTTGCGTTGCGCCGCTTTTGCCTTGGCGTTGGCGTTGACATACTCTTCGGATGACTTCAATTGTTTTTCGACCATCGCACGGATACGTTTGTTTGCCTCGTCTCGCGCTTTCTTTAACGCATTGTAATTCGGGACACTGGCATCAATTTCGCGTTCGAGTTTGGAGCGTTCCCGATGTAGTCGCGTGCGTTCATCACCAGAGACCTTCCGCGTTTTACTGTGCAATCGTTCGTTGTTTTCTTTCATTCGAGGATCATTGCGTCTCCTCTCTTGTGCGACTTTATCCACCACAGCAAACGCATTGCTTACCTCTTCTTGCTGGTCAACCAGTTTCTTATTCGCGGGATCTTTCTTTGCGTCGGCTTCTATTATTCTCCGGACGTCTCCTTCCTTTTTTTTCAGTTCATCTTCGATCTTACGGAAGGCAATGTGTTCGGGAGTATGTTGTGCTTCGGCTTGTAACTCGTTTGCTTCTTTGCGGTAGGCATCGAATTTTGCTTTCTCTGCGATACTTTTCGGCTGAGCCAGGAACTCCTTGACGAGCGTTGCCGTCTCCGTTTCCAATTTCGCCTGCAATTCCTGCTGTTGTTTCTTCAATGCAGTCACTTTGTCGCCTTCGCGCATCTCTTGCCCGATCTTGTTCGATTGATCTTTCAAGGCGCCGTAGAACTTTGACATCTCGGCCAACTCCTTGTTCTCGTCACCATGCTGTGCCTTGAATTCCTTTTCGGCGTGCTGATTGAACTTCGCAATCCGCTTGATCATGCCCTCAGGAATCCGTCGCGGACTCACCAGCGGAGGTTCCTTTACGTCGGTGGCAAAGTCGGCGAACACCTTGCTGTAGATTCGCACATAATCCACAGATGCTGCCAGGGGGGTCTTCTTCTCGCGGTCGATGGCAAAGAAGTTGCGCCGGGTTTCTCCGGCAGGGATCACGTCGCAGGGGCGGAACCCGGCGGGCAATTTTGCCGACAGCGTGTTATCGACAAACACCCGTGCAGCCTTGTCGCTCAGTTCCAGGCGGATATCGCTCCATTGATCGGTTTTCAGCGGTTTGCTGCCCGTCGCAGAGGCGGTTTTTCCATCCACGGTCACGGCAAGGGTGGGCAGTCCAGCGTCGTTGACGGTCAATAGAATCCGGTTCTCTTTGTTGTGTCCGGCATCGAGGAGCGTCCCGCCTTTTCCTTTGAACTGCAGGGCGACATCCACTGTCGCTTCGCCCAGGTCCAACACGGTGGGTTCCAGCTCGGCGTATTGGGTCTTGCCGTCAAAGGTGAACCCTTCCTTCCCGCTCTGTTCATCCTTGAAGAAGCTCGGCTTTCCTTGCAGTTGCCCGTCGTAGAAAACCAACCAATTCCATTGCGGACCTTGTCCAAAGCCTACCTCTCCGCGTTCGTAGAAGTTGTCTTCCAGCAGGACCGTTTCGTCGCGCAGCATGGCGTAGTTGGCCTGGAGGAACGGGTGGACAAACTCAAACCGCTCCCGCAGTTCCGGCGTGGTGCGATGCACTTTTGTTCCGCCTTTGACGTCGAAGGTATAGATGCCCTTATGCGGGAGTTCTTCGGCATTGTAGTGCACTCGCGCTTGGCGATTGAAAATATTTCGTGAGACGCGAGCGTATTCGCTGACGTCGGCGTTTCCGCAGACGATTGCTTTTCCGAACACTTTGGCGTGATCGCGAATGGTGACGCCTTCTCCGCTGACAATGGCGAAGTCTTCGATGCTGGCGTGATCCCGCACTTGTGCATGGTCGAGCACCATCGCGTTCGGGCCGACATACGCCGTCTCGTCCACCTGGGCGTTGCCGCTGACCCATCCGCCCCCGTTCTTGTGACGCGCGCCGAGGCTGTTTTCCAAAAGGTAATCCGCCCGGTAATTCATGATCCCCGGCTGGACATAAATCCACTTGTTGCGCCATCCATAAGGCTCTTCGATCCATCGCTCTTTCACGGCGTCGTTGAAGGCGTCCTGCCCTTCGGACAGCCGTTTCTTCATCGTCGTGAGGTTGTCGATTGTCTTTTCGTAATCGGGATGGTCGGGAAGGACAGGCCAGTCGCATTGGGTCCCGTGCGCCTGAGTGTTTTGACCATCGACTCCAGAGATGGCGTAGCGTCCAGCTTGTGGCCAGGCGAGTTGGAAGTTCATGTTGTCGGCGGTGTTGTTGCGCGGCGTTCCGGGGGCACACCCTTTGAGCAGGACTTCGAAGGGGTACTTGTAGCTGAACCCGACTTCATAAATCGCGTGATATCCCCCTCTGGGGTTATGTTTGGGCACCCCAAACGGAGTGGCCGTCACGGTCAGCCAATACCGCCGGTCGCCAGGAAGCACGTCCATCGACATTTCGCCCTTGTTCCACAGGGGCGAGTATCGGCATACGCCGTTCTTATCTACCGCCACAATGCACACCCGCCAATCGCTGTAGGTGTCTTTGTCAAAGAATCCGCGGAAATCTACGCTCAGTTTTTTCGCCCCTTTGTCGGGAACCAATCGCGAAATATGCACACCGTATGGCTGGGGGGCTTCATTGGGCGGGCAGCGATAGAGCCCTTTCTCCCGATCCACCGCAACCAAATACGATTTGTTGGCCGACACATATTGGTTTTTCGATAACTGTTGCACTTGCGTGTCGAACTCGGCAAACCGCGAACAGACCGTCCCCATCAGGTCGCCAAATTCCGCGATCGGCTCGTCCCACATCCCGCGTTCCTTCCCGACGCGCATATACCCGTGCATCGGCGACCCATCGCCAAGGCCGGTCAGCGACGCAATCGAGGCAATCGAATAGTAGGACCAGTTCGGATCTTCGGAAATCGTCATGTATCCCCCAGCGCCCGGGTACTGACCGTGGAAGAAATTCTTATACGGTTTTTCAGCCTGATGGCCGATCTTGGCAATGCGCCGAAGGTCGGTCGAGGCTTGAAAGGTGTCAGAAAGTTGCTCGCCGCCACCAAAGCTGAACCCGCTACGTACGCCGTGCCCCCACTCGTGGAAGAACGCCGGCGACCACGGACCGCCCCCGGCATCCCGAAGACCGCATCCACCGTATCCGCCACCAAACCCGCCCGGAATCCGCTTCACTCCGTCACGCATGGTTCCCGGGATCGTGATAAAGTACTTCACCGGTTTCTTGGCATCCCAGCCATACATAAAATTACCGGCATATTCGTTGAACGCCCAGAAATCTTCGAAAAGCTGAAATGTCCCCTTACGGTATCGTGTGGTTTCCTCTTTTTTGCGAACGTTGACCCAAGGCGACGGACTGTCGGGCTGGCTTTGCGCACCGGAGAGGAACATATAGTTCGGTGTTTCCAGTTGCATCGAGCCTGGTTCGTACATTGTTCCCGCAGGCCAATTGGCGGCGGCCCATGGTTTGGCCCGCTTCATTTTGACTGAAGCGTTGCGAATCTTGCCCATCTCCTTGTTGTAGAGTTTCAACATGACGGCTTGATCTTCGTCGGAGAACATCCCGCGAGCAAACCCGCGCAGTCGACCGTCGGCCAAGCGAAGCACGACCATCGGCGCGATGCCCGGACCTTCGGTGGCTGTATGGAGCTCGGTGTCAACGCCGATATCGTTTCCGATCGAGCGGAACCCGATGAACGTCGCCTCGATCGTCCCATCACCGACCGTATCAGCGTTGACATCGCGGTACCATCCATCTTGGGCGAGCGGATTCCCTTGGCCGGCACGGAATGTCCAGGTGCGTTTGATGGCCGCTTTGGGGATTTCGTTTTCCGGAATGTAGTCGACCCATTTGCGAGGCCACCAAGTCACCGTTCGGCGAGAGTAGTCTTCGGTCGTGGGCGTTTCCCCCTGGATGTCGAATTTCTCGGTCATCGGATGCTGGGACACCGGATACCGATTGAGGAACATGTAGTTAAAGTCGTCACCCGTCGCGGTGAGAATCTCCTCGCGGCTCGGGTAAGTTCCTTCCAAAGACTCGGCCGACAATAACTTTCCCCCCGCATCGGGCGCGTCAGCGTGCACAGTGGTGCCGACGATCAAAACCGTCAGCGCCACCAGTATTGTTGTCGTATGTTTCATCGTTTCTTCTTGGTAGAATGCTCCAGGACTCCTGACTCCTGCCTGCCACGCCGGAGCTCCGCGTAGGCGGGACCCCAGCCCAACTACTTCGCCAGCTCCTGCTTGATCTTCTGAATCTCCTTTGCATGGAGAACAAAAGCGCTTCGACCATGAGTGCCTGCGACAAGATCGCCGGTCCCCGCATGCAGTGCAAGATCATGCACCGCGCAGGTCGGCAGCGTCTTGCAGAGCGAGTGCCAGGTCTTGCCCTTGTCAATCGAACAATAGGCACCCAGATCGGTGCCGACATACAGGATATCCTGATCGGTCGGGTCTTCGCGTATCACGTTGATCGGCTCCGAGGGCAAGTTGTTGACGATCGACTTCCAGGTCTCTCCGAAGTCCGTTGTCATATAGAGATACGCTTCAAAATCGTCCTTCCGGTATCCGGTATGGGACACAAACGCGGTACCTTCATCATACTTCGATGCAACAACACGACTCACCCATTCGTCGGGCAACCCGGTGTTGATCTTCTTCCAACTGGCGCCGTCATCCATCGTCACATGCAGTTGCCCGTCATCGGTTCCGGCGTAGAGCAGGCCCTTCTTCAACTCGGACTCGGAGATACTGGTTATGGTTCCGAACGGGGCATTGCCGCTCCTTTCCGGGCCTGGATTTGTTGTCAGGTCCGGGCTGATGCGAATCCAGTTATCGCCCCTGTCCTCGCTCCTGAATACGCAGTTGGCGC
>Ga0206130_10006121_pt1 | contig 13929 bp, 4 predicted proteins | sample Helgoland_Spring_9_FD_148637 | JGI IMG/M metagenome (GOLD analysis project Ga0206130, IMG submission 148637) | Pelagic subsurface seawater microbial communities from Kabeltonne, Helgoland, North Sea - Helgoland_Spring_Bloom_20160512_1 | ecosystem: Environmental > Aquatic > Marine > Epipelagic ... | reverse complement strand
AACACTTGTTGTACTGAGATTTAGAGATGAGCCATATCCAACAACTGTACTCGTTCCATTTTTGGTCCACTGAGTGGTAACAGTGTGATTGTTGTCCGGATCACTGACACTCGATGTACAATACACAGTTTCATCAGAACACACCGGTGCACAGCCACCACCAAAAGTAAAACACTGTATCCCACCACCCGTTATGTTTGGAAGGGTGTTTACAACCGTAGACGTATTGCTTAGTGCAGAGTCTGAACCACCATGAGAATCCGACACAGTCGCTTCACATTGGATGGATGAACCGATGCTACTGTTTGAGGCTGATGAGGTAAATGTTGGACCTGTTTGAAAAGTACTGTTCCCTCCAACATACCATGTATATGAAGGAGTCAAAGCCCCGTCGTCTGGGTCAGAACCACTAGCAGAACAAGTGTACGTCGTTCCTGTAGATTGACTACCCGATGGCGTCAAAGAAGGTGTCGTCACTGAAGGAGTACGATTTTGAATGCCAACAGAATCTGATGAGGTGGCTGTAAGACCCGTCGTACCAGTTGCTGTAGCTTCGCAAACAACTGTTGTATTCACACCAGAGTTGGAAGAGGATGGAGTAAAGTTCGTTCCAGTACCAACAACAGAACCGTTAACAGACCACACATAAGAAAGAGTTGGTGTACCACCCTGCTGTGTTGCTGTAGCACTACACGTTAATGGCATAGCCAATGTAACACCTACACCAGGTGTTATTGTTGCATTGGATGTAAATGTTGGAATTGGATTGCTGCCAATCGTAGTGGTCGCAGTCATCGTATCGCTAGCTCCCCATGTATCGGTCAATGTAACGGTACAACCAATCACATCTCCACCACTGACGGAATAAGAGGATAAGTTCACCGTATTATTGGTTCCAAACGAATAGGTAGTGCCTGTGGATTGATTGATAAAGGTATACGAATAGGACATTGCATCCGCATCCACATCAACACCCGATGCTGAACAAGTCAACGTCGAACTCGTAAATACAGACGATGGTGATAGCGTCACAGAATTTACAGTTGGAGCCGTATTTTGTATCGTCACCGAATCCGATGAAGTAATGCTCAATCCAGTACTGCCTACAGCAGTAGCGATACACTCAATCGTATCATTCACATCGGTATTACTCGATGTTGATGTAAAGCTATTTCCCGTACCAACTTGAGAACCATTTCTACGCCATGCGTATGAAACAGCAGGATTTGTAGCCCCTGCTTCTGATGCCGTTGCAGAACAAGTCAATGTAGTCCCTGTTACCACACCACTACTCGGCAAAATACTGGCTGTCGAAGAAAAGTATGGAGTGGGATCACTGCTCAGTAAGGTTGAGGCAGTCCCTGTAGTTGTTCCACCATTCCCATCAGACACAAATGCCAAACACTGGATATATTCGTTTGCACTTGCAGATACCGTTGTCAAATCAAGAGTAGAAGAAGAACCATTGGAAACACCAGTTCCGTATGAACTCCCTGTTGAGGTATTTTGAAAAGTGAAGAAATACGTCAAGGAATCATTGTCAACATCTGTACTATTGACCGAGCAAGTAATGGTTGAATCTATATAAGCGGGAGATGGTGTTAACGTCATCGATTGAACTACTGGAGCCGTATTTTGTACTGTAACACTGGCCGATGAAGTCGATGTCAAGCCTGTGTTACCAGTTGCCGACGCAGTACAGGTAATGGCATCCCCAACATTGCTGTTCGAATCAGAAACGGTAAACACCGTTCCAGTCCCAACACTACTTCCTCCAATCGTCCATTCATAGGTTGGCGTAACACTACCAAATCCAGTTTGTACTGCAGTTGCCGAACAAATCAAATTGGTACCGGTAACAACTCCAGTTGCAGGAACGATACTGGTGGCACTGGTAAAACTAGGCGTTTCAGAGCCAACAGTGACCGTTAGCATGGCCGTTTCGACAGAACCAAGTGAATCTGTCGCTGTTATCGTACAAAGCAAAGTCTCTGTTTCTAAGATATTGGTATTTCCCAGATTCAAAGTCGCATAACTAGAAGTCAATGCCGTTGCAGAATATGCCACACCTGTAGACTGATTCAGAAAGTCAAAAGTCAAACTGACATTTCCACCGTCGGGGTCATAAGCCGTTGCCGAACATGTCACGACGTCTGTTGCTTCAGGAGAACTGGGAGTCAAAGACACATTGCTTAAAACAGGTGGTGTGTTGACAGTAAATACAATCACATCCTCACCACGCAACCCATCAGTATCTTCAGCACTGAAAGAAAGTACATGTGCTCCCACAGACAATTCAGAACTCGCCAAGCTGCTCAATCCATTGGCGAAAGGTGACCCCATGTAAAGTTCACCGTCCAATGAAGAACTCCATTCAACCAATAATGATGTCTCAGTATCTTCAACATCGCTAACCATTCCCTCAAAGAAAACCACGTCTCCAACATCCACCACATCTCCATTCACAGGACTGATAATGGAAACCTGAGGTGCATTGGTAAAAGACAACAAGATCTGATCAGTACAGGTTGCACCGACTTCATCCTCGACACGCAATGTAATCGTATGGGAGTTGTATGATAAATCTGCGGTTGCAAACGTCACTTGACCATCGGTCGTTGGTAGAGAATTGGTTAAAAACCCATCTTTGTCAGAGACCCACTCCACCATCAACAAATCATTTGGGATATTGTCATCTGTCGCCTCAGCGCGAAACTCCACGGTGTCGCCGACGGCAAATATACTGCCATCAAACGGTGTGATGATTTCACATTCAGGTATATAATTGTCACCAGCAACAGTGACAGCAACTTCATCTGTGGTCACCTTACCCGTTGTATCTTCTACCCGAAGTTCAATCGCATGTTGACCAAAACTCAACATGGCAAAGTCAGATATCTCTCCACTCGTATCAAAAGATGTATCCAAGAAAATAGGGCCATCAATCGAAGAAGTCCAACGAATGTCTAGATCCTCTTCATCATCTTCCGCATCTGAAACAAATGCTGTAAAACTGATTAGCTGATTGCTGTACAAAGCATCTGTCGACAACGGGGACAAAATCTCAACCTCAGGTGGCTCAGATTCCAACACATCCACCAACACCTCGGCCCTTCCTCCTGCACCATAAGCATCTCTCACTTCGGCAACAACCTTCGTGTTCCCTTCCACAAAAGAAATATCACAGTAGGATTCACCATCTTCAGTTACCGGCAATAGAGGACAGACGATATCATCATCCAAATACCAGGCGACTTCCAATTCATCAAAATTATTATCGTCGTCAGCTACCGTTGCAAAAAACGACTGAGTATACCCATCTTGAACTTCAAACCCGCTTGAATGAGAAACAATTAAAATCGTTGGTAGTTTATTCGTTTGTTTTTCAATAATATTCTCACCCTGACAGGACAACAATACCACTAAACCAGATACAAAAAATCGCATTCTACCCCCTAAAAAACATCTGAGCAATTTATATCACGTTGTCCCACAGGCGCAATGCGACACGTATATATTACTGTGTACGACTCCCTTCATACAACAAACCACTTTGTATCCCATAAAACTGTACATTCATGGTTGCATCCACAATCTCCACCCACACAAAACCAGGTTCGGAATCGGTTTCGAAAACTGTAGGTACTCCCCAATCTCTTAATGGACGGTTCTTAGCACCGGCCCCAGAAACAATAAATTCCACACCACATTGTGGTTCAAGCCACTGCAAATCATGATCATGTCCAGAGAAGTACACATCAATATTTCCACACAGTTCTTCTTCTACAAATCTCTGTACATCTAATCCAGCAGCAATCGGCGTTTGATCAAGACCATCGTATTGTCCCGCAACACCATGACCACCATTTGAAATATAAGGATGATGTCCAAATGCGATTCTCCATTGTGGACCTGCAGATTCAATGGCCTCTCGCACCCAATCGACTTGACTTTGATACCCACCCCATTGAGAACTCCACATCAAAGCATTGGTGTCCAACCCCAAGAACTGAACATGTTCATGAATAAAAGAGTGTGTACGGTCAGGCATCGTCCACTTTTCTGAACGTTCTGTATATTCGACCTGAGGTTCGGGTCTATCAACAAGGTTTCCGACACCACCGTAATCGTGATTTCCCAATACAACATAAAATGGAAAGTCCAAATTGGCATAGGGTGCCTCAAACTTCTCTTGAAACTGCACATCATCAACCGAATCAACACCGGTATTGTAGAAATTGTCCCCCAAATAGAGAGCAAAATCACACCCCTTTTCCAAACAGACAGTTCGAACCACTTCAGCCACTGCAAACTGGGCAGGATTCCCTTCGCCGGCATCTCCAACTGCAACAAATCGTACAGCACCAGTGGATACTGTTTCTTCAGTTGTCGTTTCACCTTCCGAATCAACATCTTCCGATTCGGTGTCTTCCGAACCAACAACATTAAAGGGAGTATTTTTTTCAGGTGTACAAGCAACAAACCAAATCCACATCCCAACACTCCTTAATTTTCAAGTTACGACATTTGCAAGTATCTACGTCGATACTAAAATATAACAGTAGATAGAGTCACTACCAAAACTCTTTCCACTTGCACTGAAATATATCCCAATACAAAAAAGACCGAGATTTTATAAATCAGGCAAGATTTACGGTTTTGAAGTTACAGATCTCGGACAGATTGTTGGAAGAAATTTTATTGTCTTGAATATATCTACTATTGATCGATTAAACTATACTGTCTTTACTACAGGAACATACCATGATTTCATTATTCTCATTGCTCATCGCAACAACAGAAGCCGTTCCGATTCAGATGACACATCAAGGTCGATTGCTTGACAACAACGGTGCCGCGGAAACAGGATTGCACTTGCTGAGTTTCACCATTTACGATGCTGAAACAGGTGGCTCGAATCAATGGACAGAAACACTCGCGGTACAGTTCAACAATGGGTATTACGCCACAGTCTTGGGAAGTGATGAACAAAACAACCCTTTGGATTCTTCAACACTAGAGTTCTATCCTCTGTACTTGGAAATCACAGTGGATCAAGGAACTCCCTTATCCCCCAGAAACCCCATCTTATCAGTTCCCTACAGTCAAATATCTGGACTCGCAGAGCAAGCCGTATCGCTAGACGGTGGCTCTGTGAATGCAACGGACATACAGATATCTGGGCAAGCCGTAGTCGATAGTGGCGGTAATTGGGTAGGCCCCACCATAAACGTACTGTGGAGCGACATCGATACGACGACTCTTCCAAACGGACTCAACGATGGTGATGATGACACACTGGGTAACATCTCCTGTAACCCGAGTGAAATCGTCACATGGTCGGGAGCCAGTTGGGTCTGTACTTCTGACAGTCGATTGACATTGTCTGATGTCACAAATCAACTCCAAAACAACCCTTCAGATTTCCACATAGACAGCACCCTCGGGGGGATTCCCATATTGACAACAGTTGATGATGCCGACACACTGGCATCTCTAAGTTGTATCTCAGAAGAAATCCCTGTGTACGATGCCGTCTTAAATGCATGGGTATGCGGAACGCAATCCATCTTACAAGAAAATGATGTTGAAGCATTCATTGAGAATGACCCCATTAATTTGGCTGACAACTCAACAATGAATGGTCAGGTGTTGATTACAGCACCACCAAATTGCAGCAATGGTCAGATTCTTTCATTCGATGGAAACAACAACGCATGGATTTGTATCGATTTCTCATCTGCCTTAGATGTAGATGGCGATGGTGTATTCGCATGGTTGGACTGTGATGACAATGATTCTACACTGCTAAATCAGAGCAATGATGCTGATTGTGATGGATTTGAAACGAATGACGATTGCGATGACACCACCAACACAATCGGGGATTCAGGAACAGGTACGTCTCCGGATTGTTTGGCAGAATCATGCTTGAGCATTTTAACTGCTGGATATTCTACGGGTGATGGCCTCTATTACATTGATATCAATGGCAATAGCGAAAGTGTGTACTGTGACATGACCACAGACAATGGTGGATGGTCAATATTTTACGCAGCCACAGGTGCAAATACCGAAGTCATTTTAACATCGGACAGTATACGCAATGGCAATCCTTTATCGTTCCAACATCACAACCTCTCTAGAACAACAAAGGTGGCTCTTTCTTCAACGGCAACCGAAACCTTATTTAACAGCAACAGTGGTACATGGATAAAAAGCGACAGTCCAGCATTTTCAAGTGCTTTACTCAATACAAATGAACACGACCATACTTCCGTAACCCTCACTGCCAACAATGGTGTTACAGCATCGGGTTTTCAAGGATGGAGCAATTTCAACATTGCCGGTGGAGGTGACTTCAACCTCTCCATGACAAATGGTTCAACCTGCAGTGGTACAACAACAAATGGGCTCGACCACCATTCTGGAACTTATTACCATCTCAACTGTGGATGTCAGCGACACTATTTGTACAGTTACAGTGCTTCGAGTCTGGATAGCGATGCGGGCTACGATGTATCTGTTGGTCTTGGCTCATGGGGTGCAACTGCAGCATGCAACAGTGCTGAAGGTGGCAGCTTACAGTTTTATGTGGGGGTACGATGAACAAAGATACAATAGACAAAGATACAATGAACAAAGATACAATGAACAAAGATACAATGAACAAAGGTACAATGAACAAAGGTACCACGCCCAGCTTGAGTTTGGTGCTGGTGCTCATGCACAGTGCATGTCGTACAGATGAAAGCAGTATCAAAGCCTACAATGCCCTCCCAAGTATCAGCATTCAATCCCATACAGATGGTGCGATTGTACTGGATGGACTTCCCGAAACCTTTTATGCGTTGGCAACGGACAGCAACCACACTGCCGATGAATTACAAGTGGCATGGTTCTATGGAGAGGACCTGGTATGTTCTTGGGTCGCACCAGACGAAGGTGGTGGGTCGACATGTGAAATCACTCCAAACCAACAAGAATTCATTGTACGTGCTGAAGTTAGAGATCCTGAAAATGCAGGTGCTCTCAATGAAGTGTCTCTCACCATTCAACCTTCCTATCCTCCAGAAATATCTTTGTTGACACCAAATGATGGAGATGTATTCTCTGCAGATGACAACATTCAGTTCTCGGCAATCGTATCTGATGCAGAAGATGCTCCTACAGATCTCAATATTCAATGGTCTTCCAACATAGACGGCACACTATCCTTGGACAATACCGTGGATTCAAGTGGGGAAATGTCAGACTTCACAACGTTAACCCCTGGAGAACATGTCATTCAACTTGAAGTGGAAGATACCATGGGGAAAACCACAACCGAAGAAGTTCAAATACTCGTAAACGAAGTCAATCAAGCACCTCTTTGCGAAATTCTCGAACCAAATGACGGATCCTCTGGATTGCTGGGAACCAATGTCTTGTTCAGGGGTTCTGTTTCCGATGCAGACCATGATTTGGACGACTTGAGTATTGAATGGCTTTCTGACAAAGACGGTACATTGGGAACCAGTATTGCAGACAGTACAGGTCTGATTGCGTTAAATACATCCAGTCTGTCTTCAAACAGCCACGTCATCACACTCCGCGTGGAAGATCCAGAAGGAGATGTGTGTACAAGCAATGTTCTGTACAGTGTTGGTTCTCCACCATCCGTTACGTTGTATGAGCCTGGCGCGGGGACTGTTTACAACTTGGGGACTTCAGTATATTTTGAAGCATTGGTACAAGATGGCGAAGATCCTGCCAATCTTCTTCAGGTTGAATGGAGTTCAGATATTGATGGTACTTTTTCCAACAGTACAGCAAATTCTAGTGGACTTAGTGCCCTTAATTACAGCCAACTCAGTGCAGGTGTCCACAATATTACGGTTCAAGTGACAGATTCAGATGCCTTGTACGACACTGCCATTACAAACCTTCGCATCAATACCCCTCCCACTGCACCTCAAGTTCAATTCTCTCCTTCTGTCGTTGGTACAAACGACAATATTTTGGTTCAATCATCCGGTTCTATCGACGTAGATGGCGACCCCATCAATTACTTATACGATTGGAGATTGAATGGGGTGTCGATCGGTCAGACATCCGCACTTCTACCCTCATCGAACACCAGTAAAAATGAAGTCTGGACCATACGCGTCACGCCAAACGATGGCTTTGCCGATGGACTCTATACAGATGCAACAATTACCATTGCCAACACAGCCCCTGTCATATCAAGCGTTGTAATATCTCCAGCAAATGCGAGTACTCAAGATACACTGACCTGTACTCAAACATCTACAGACCCTGATGGGGATTCCTTAAGTGAAAGTTTCGCTTGGCGAATAAATGGAAACCTATCTTCCAGTACTGGAAACACCCTATCCGGTCCATTTGTCTCTGGAGATTCAATTGTCTGTGAGGCAACCGTTGCAGATGGAACAGATGTTTCAACTCTGTCCTCAAATCCTCTGGGGATCAACAATGGTGCACCTGTGATCACAGGATTGGTATTGTCACCATTAACACCTGCCACAAACGACCTTCTAGAAGCGACCGTACAGGCCTCTGATCCAGATGGAGACCCCCTCACCTATACATGGGATTGGACCGTCGACGACGGTACAGGGGCAAGCGTTGTGCAAAGCACAAACTCATCAACCTCAACAGATACACTCGATGGTGTCGTGCATTTTGAAAGAGATGATCTCATTCAAGTCACCGTGACCGTCAACGATGGCTCTGGATCCACCGTATTGCCCAGTTCTACACTCACTGTCATCAATACTCCACCGACGGTTTTCAACCCGCTTATCATACCGGTGGCACCTGTGGCTGGTCTGGACGATTTAGAATGTACTGTACAGTCATCCGATGCAGATTTGGATTCTATTTCTCTACAATTTTCTTGGACATTAAACGGTTCTGGCACCAATTACTCAACGGCCGTCATTCCCACTTCAGATATAGCCAATGGTGATATTTGGGTGTGTTCCATCAGTTGTGACGATGGTATCGATGTGGGGAATAGTACGACCGCCACAACAACTGTAGGCTCAAATGCTGGAGACGCGGTTGGTGGAAATCTTTGTGCGTCTGCTGGTGAAGGAATCAACAGTCAATATTCTCTAATCGGATGCTTAGGAGATGTCGGAGTATCCAGTGGAGAATCTTCCAATGCCTCTTACACGCTTCAATCTGGAACCCATTACATTTACACTCCGGAGTAAATCATGATCGCATTGATATTTTGTTTACACTCAGTTGCTCATGCTGTCCCAATGCAAATGACCCATCAAGGTCGATTAATTGACACAAATGGAGCTGCAATTAGTGGTGTCCAGAGTTTAACCTTCACCATCTTTGATGACCCAAACAATGGAAGCGATCTGTGGACCGAAACCCTCACTGTTGCGTTCAACAATGGATACTTTGCCACTGTTCTTGGATCCGATGAGATAACCAATCCACTCGATTCGTTAATATTGGGTCAGTATCCACTCTATTTAGAAGTACAAGTGGGTCAAGGAACACCGCTTTCACCGCGCACAACCTTACAATCGGTTCCCTACTCACAAATCTCAGGAACCGCTGAGTCAGTCGATGGCGGAACCGTCGTTGCTTCGGAAGTATCCATAGGCACTCAACCTGTCATCAACAATCAAGGAGAATGGGTTGGACCAAGTATATCTGTCAACTGGAACGATATTGACCCAACATCGATTCCTGCAGACTTAACCGATGGAGACAATGACACCCAGCTCTCTGAATCACAGGTTGAAGGCTATATTGAAAATGATGTCATTTCTCTCATGAGTGGATCGACCATTCAAGGTGAAGGGCTTATTTTATCTGAAGGCAGTTTGATTTCATGGGGACAACTGGACATCAATACAATCCCATCCGATCTTTCGGATGGTGATGATGACACGCTTGCCTCTCTCAGTTGTTCTCTGGGAGAGATTCCAAGTTGGAGTGGTGGTGCATGGGTCTGTACTTCTGACAACACGCTGGATGCTTCTGAATTGGGTGTCTTACTCAGCAACAATGCCGTAGACTTAAACCCAAGTACAACAATCGGCGGCTTGGATATCGTCACAACCCTAGATGATTCAGATACACTTGCCAATCTTTCTTGTATCAATGACGGGGATATCCCACGATATGATTTGGTTTCTGGAGGCTGGTATTGTGATGCCGAATCTGGATTGAGTACAACTCAGGTCATCTCCACAGTAGAAAATGCCAGTTCTTTGACATTGCCCAGTTCAACAACACTCAACGGAAGCACCATCCTCACAAATGGTTCAACGCTTTCGTGGAATCAACTTGATTCAAGCAGTATACCAGCTGGATTATCAGATGGCGACGACGTACTCAGTGAAAGTGATGTTGAGACGATGGTCACCAATGGAGCGTTGGACTTGGCAAACAACACAACTGTAGATGGAGAAATGATTGTCACCACACCCCCTTCTTGCTTAGATGGTCAGATTTTGTCTTATGATGCAGCCAGTGGTTTCTGGAATTGCATCGACTTTTCAAACATCATCGATCAAGATGGAGATGGAATCTTGGCTTGGAATGATTGTGATGATGGAGACGCTACCCTACTAGCAATTGCCAACGATGCAGATTGCGATGGTATTGAGAGCACCCAAGACTGTGATGATAACAATCCCAACTCCACAGCCATCGCCGATGATGCAGATTGCGATGGTTATCTGACAGTCAATGACTGTGATGATTCCAGAGCCGACATACTAGACTCCGGAACAGGAGCGACATCAGACTGTGCAGCGTCAACCTGCCAAGAAATCCGAAGTGATTACACCTCAAGTAATTCGGGTCTGTACTGGATCAGTCCTGATGGGGGAACCGCTTATCAAGCCTACTGTGACATGACAACAGATGGTGGTGGTTGGACATTGTTGGGAACAGTATTCGGCGGTGACTCCAACAACTGGAACACTGAGTTTGGATATTGGTCAAATACCAGCACCCTAGGAAACGCCAGCAATCCATTTGATGATTTTAAATCAGAAGCCTGGATTGACTATGACTTAAATGGTTCTGAAGCCATGATCGAACGTCGATACAACGGATCCATTCAATCACAGACAAGACTCTCCAATAGTTGTCTACACAACAAAACCTATTTTTATCAACTGTTTACCACCTGGGACACTTCTTTGAGGTGTGGTCGTTCAGAGATCACAGTAATCACACCAGCGTCCTCTACAACCGGACTATCGTCGAGCCTTTATCGTGAAGGTGTCAACTATTATGGTATGGATGGTTCAGATACCAACGGATGGTGTTGGAATGGTGGCGACAATAATTCTAATATTTTCAAAGGACATGCAGGGTACAATCAGAGTGCCTACGGTTGCTATGGTACTGGACACCTGTCCTATGTTGGTGTATTTACAAACAGCAGTTCACAATACAGCAACAGTGATATTACCGGAACCAACTGGATAAATGGAACCAACTATACCCTTACAGGACTCTCGTTTTATGTTCGCTAAGTGACCTTGGACAAATATAACGTATAGAACGTGTCGTTTAGTTATCCCTTGATACATTCCACTTGAATTGGACTACAGCTGCTTCCAGAAACGGACTGAACCGTAAGGGTATGCGTACCTTCATCGTTCACCAACCACACTGCGTTGTATTCGAAACTTTCAGGTTGCCCCATACCGGCGTTGTCCACCGTACCCAACAGTGATCCATTGAATATGAGTCCAACAGACACATCGATATCACTTGGTGGTGTAATGGTACAAGTGTAATCATCATCATCTGTAACAAACCCTGTGTAATCAAACAGATAGAAGTTGAAAGCATCCTCATCAACATCCGTCGTAATATAGGTTGTTGCAGTCACAACATCACCAATTTGATCCAACACACCAATGTAATATGGCTGTGCAAAACTATTGGGTTCAATTGTGTCAACATCACTATCGACAATACCATCACAGTTGCTGTCAAACCCATCACAAGTATCGACGGTCACTCCGGGGTTGATACTGGCATCTGAATCATTGCAATCAGAGTAACTGTCAAAACCATCTTCATCGGCATCAAAACGGTCTCCACAATCTGAACAGTCTGTTCCCAGAGCGCAGGTATCATTTGCCGCATCCGTTCCCCCATCATCACAGACCCCATCATTTGATGTGCCACAGGTATCGTCACAAATTGAAATCGCCACCACTTCATCGGCACCGGAACAATCTTGGTCAATACCATCATTGGGGATTTCTGTAGATCCTGGATAGACTGTTGCATCGGCATCTTCACAATCAAGCGTTAACGATGTGTCTAAGGGTTCTACACCTTCATCGTCATAGAATCCATCATTGTCACTGTCCAACCGCGCACCGCAATCGGAACAATCTGAACCAAATCCACAAATGGTATATTCGGCGTTCGGACCACCATCATCACAATACCCATCGCCTGCGTCGACACAAGTATCCTCACACAATCCTGGTTGGTCAGCCCCATCACAGTCTTGGTCAATACCATCTTGTCCAATGTCCAACATTCCAGGATTGATACTCGCATCTGCATCATCACAATCCAATTCCAAGGATGGGGTTAGGGCCACACCACCTTCATCATCATAGTAGCCATCTCCATCGTTGTCGTATCGCACACCACAGTCAGAACAATCTGCTCCAAATCCACACAATCCATAGGCTGCATTGGGGCCACCATCATCACAGACACCATCTCCATTCCAACCAGCATAACTACAATTGTCGCTACACAATCCTAATTCATCAGCACCATCACAGTCTTGATCGATACCATCTTGTCCAATATCCAACATTCCAGGATTGATACTCGCATCCGCATCATCACAGTCATTTCCACCTGCATTAACATCTGCATACCCATCTCCATCTACATCATTAGCAGAAGATACAGAATCCATTCCATCACAATTCTGATCAATATCATCGTCGGCAATATCTGTGGCATTTGGATTGATACTGGCATCTGTATCATCACAATCGTCTCCACCGGCAGCGCTATCTTCAAAACCGTCTCCATCTAGGTCTACAATATCAAGCAATCCACAATCATCGTTGACCTTTCCAGGCGTTCCAAAATCACCATTGGGCAATGCACTCAAGGCCGAACACCAATTGGAGGCATCATCATTCAACGCATTGTCGTATTTATCGGGGTTCAAAATCATCGACTTTCCGGCAATCAATGGGAACGTCTCATCATATGCCACTCTATCCAATGGAGATGCGTCCACTGACAATACTATTGAATCTTCAGTGTTTGTCAGCTGAACATCTGTACCAAATTGGTAATCTACATCCACATTTCCATTCAGTGAAGTGTCCGTGCTGCGTCCAAGAACCCAATACTCACCTACATCCAAAACTGCGTCTTCTTCGATTGTGTGTTCAACACCAGTATCCGTTCCAATTTCCAAACCATTCAGATTGATCGCTTGCTCTCCACCATTGAAGATTTCAAACCACTCTCCCACGGAATCTTCAACGGCCTCTGGGTTGGACATAATCTCAGTAATGATCAAAGCACCCAACTCAACATCGGCAATATCCAGAACTGAACTTTCTGTTGTTCCATCTTCTCCATCGCAATCTTCATCGATTCCATTGTCTGGAACATCACTCATTCCAGGATGAATATTGGGGTCTGAGTCATCACAATCTCCATCATTTTCGGTGAACCCATCTCCATCATTGTCTACACCTGCTCCTGGAGTTACGGAGTCTTCTCCATCGCAATCTTCATCGATTCCATTGTCTGGAACATCTTCTGCATCAGGGTTGATGGTATTGTTGAAATCATCACAATCTCCTTCATTTTCTGTAAACCCATCTTCATCATTGTCTACATCTTCAGGCGACGCCAGTACTCCAGTATCCTCCGATTTTG
>Ga0206130_10006108_pt1 | contig 13952 bp, 12 predicted proteins | sample Helgoland_Spring_9_FD_148637 | JGI IMG/M metagenome (GOLD analysis project Ga0206130, IMG submission 148637) | Pelagic subsurface seawater microbial communities from Kabeltonne, Helgoland, North Sea - Helgoland_Spring_Bloom_20160512_1 | ecosystem: Environmental > Aquatic > Marine > Epipelagic ... | reverse complement strand
CCTAAGCGTCCGATAATACCAACTGATGTTCGATAACCCAATCCTCCATAAATAAAGTCTTTGTAGCAGGCATCTGCATTCATATCGAGCTGATAACCGTTATTGGTTCCTTTTGTAAATAGTGAAGGGGTAAGGCGCCATTTGTCTCCAATATTTAAGTTGTATGAGATTAGAGAATTCAAATGTCTTTTAAGCCCATAGCCATCAACTCCTGCAATTGGCATATTCGAGGTAGATTGTATAAATTGCTTTGATCCTACACTGAGTTCTAAATTTTTCCATGCATACAGGATCCCAAGTTCTAGGTTTATTGTTCCACTTGATTGAACTCCGCCATTTACAATGGGATCATCGGGGTCAAATGCAATCGCTGTTGTTGGATCAACTCGGTATTGATTATAGCCAAATGAGGTTCCAACTCTTAGGTGATGCTCACTTGCAAATGTGAGTCCGTACGATAGAGAAGCGAGTCCCGAAACTTGTTGAATCATTCCAATTTGATCGACAACTACTTGGCCTCCTACACCTAAGGATTTTCCGATTCGGCCATTGGCACTGAACAAGCTGGTCAGTGGCGCACCTTCCACCTTAACCCATTGGTTCAGATGTGAGAAATTAATCTCAGTACAGGCAGTGGCTCCAGCATAGGCAGGATTAATAGAATACTTATTATATCCGTAAACATTGCGTTGTGGTGTTTGCTGGCTGTAGGAAACCAGTGAAACAAAGCAAATACAAATAGAGATGATTCTTTTCATGGTTTCTTATTTTTTAAATCTTAATAAATTAATGGATCCTGTGTATTCTACACCCGTACAGGTAATTGAATAGAAGTAAACCCCATCGGGTAGTTCCTCACCGTTTTTGGTACCTCCCCAATCGTTATTGTAATCTGTCGATTCATAAACGACCTCTCCCCAACGGTTAAATATCTTGACTTGGCAACCCATAATCTGAGGAGGGTCATTGACCTTCCAAGTGTCATTTTTTCCATCATTATTCGGAGTTAAAATATTACTGATTTGCAAATCAAGAGAACAGTCAATTACAGAAAGTTCGAGACGTACAATTGAATCACAACCATTTGCAGATTGTATGGTGTCAAAGTAAATACCTGATTCAGTGAGTTCATTCCCTCCGAATATAAACAGCGAATCGATACAAATCGTTTTCGCTTCATAACCATATGGTGGTTCTGTGACAAATAGAGATAAATATACTGTGGAATCGCATCCCGTCGGCGTAGTAAAGGTTTCCGTGTAAACTCCTTCTTCAGAAAGTAGGGTTCCATTATAATCAAATGAACCGCCCATGCATATTGTCGCTTCGTCACTTGCAGTTATTTCAGGTAATATAAATAGAACCGAGTTTACGATACTGTCACAGCCATTTGTATTTTGTAAAGTATCCACATAAACACCTTCCACGTTGTAACTTGAAGAACCAACTTGTATTGAACTTCCCTCACATATGGTATATTCAAAACTTGTTTCTTCGTTTGGCAGAATGGTTAAAGTAGTAATCACAGTACTATCGCACCCAGCAGATGTGATAAATAAATCGGTGTATGTACCTTCTTCTGTTTGCTCTGTTCCTTCTAGGAGGATTGATGATCCATCACAGATTTCTGTATTAATGTTATTTGTGACTGGTTCGCAAGGGTTATTACAATTTGATGCGTCATAGGTAAAGCTTGTGGAACATGCGCCATCTGTAATGTCAACGGTGTAAAATCCTGCAATAGGAGCAAGGTAGGTATATGCAGCTCCAGGGTCAATTTGTCCAGTTTCTAAAACATTACCTGAAGGTCCTGTAATCGTAAAGTTATAAGGTAGTCCATAAAAACCATTTAATCCACCGTTGGCAATAAAAGTAACCGTACAGGTAGCATTGTCATAGGCATATGCAGGATTAAGCTCTTCTAAATATACAATGGGCATACCAGGACCTGCTGTCGATGTATTGCATAAAAATTGTCCCCATCCTAATGGCAGATCTGCAGCAGCAGATATGTAATAAACAGCATTAAATAACGGGTTTCCAGAAGTTCCTGTTCCATCAGAATCATTTGTAAAAGTTCCTGGCCCTTGAATGAAATCTATAATTGAAGTTTCAAACGCATTATTTGCGATAGGAGATGGGAGAGTTTCTAAATCATGAATTACAAACCCACTATCTAAACATGAAGGGAAGCTTGCTGTTGATTCACCAATCCCGTCAAGCATAACAGCTGGAGTATATTCATCTCCAAAACAAATAAAGGCAGTATCCAAATCTGTAATTTGAAAATGTTGTTTCCGTTAGCAAGTGTTACTTCAGGTTGACCTGCATCACTTTCTACTTCTTGAATATACTCAATGATATATTGTCCTTCGTCACCTGGAGAACCTCCGTCTATTTGTATGGCATATAGTGTTCCGGGTTCCATACAGCAGGATGACTCTTGGTTTCCTTCATATCCCGCAGATCCGGTAATTACGGGAGTAATGATTGAAGTGTTTTGGGTTCCATCTTCGGTATAAGTAGCGGGTTGTAATCCGCCATAACAATCTGTTCCATTTAATAACTCGTAGATATTGTATCGAACCGTATCCATTCCTACATATGCACGAATGCTAATTTCTACTGCTCCAGAGGCCGGAGCTGTGAAATAATGCCAAACCGTTTGATCTGCTCTATTTGCTTGATCAAGTGTAGCATTGGGTTCTCCAGCTAAATATTCTTTACAAGCCAATACATTGCTTCCTGAAACAGCTTGAAAAGTTGGATTGGTTCCAGATAAAATAACAGGAACTTCATAAAGTGTATCTTGTAAGGTCAAGCAAAGTATATCATTTCCAGGGGAGTTAAATGAAGGGTCTGCGATACTGGGGTCATGAACCCAACCGTAAATTTCTTGTGTAGACAAGGGGGTCAAGTTGTCCGACGGGTCAATCATTCCATAATAATTATAACCTGGCTCTAGACATTGAGTTGAAATCACTGCACTCTCATCTCCACCAAAAAATCCATTAACTCCACCCTCGTCTTGATTCATATACTCAAGGTTTGCACAAGAAAAATCGGATGGAATACCAGGAGCAAATCTTTTGTCATATCCAAAAAGCGCATTATTCTCTCCATACAAAACACTTTGATAATCTGCCTCAAATACGATACGCCCACTATTGGGTGCAGTAAAGTTGAGCCAAATACTTTCATTCATTACAGGGTTATTGAATGCCGGATGATCATAGTCATAAGCATGGTAGTTTGTAGGGTTATTGTTGCCATGTGGAGTTCCTGTTTCTGCTGCGTCATTACCACCATCAAAAGCACATCCAAAATCAATTGTTGTAGATGGGGTATCTCCAGACAGAGATGATATTGCTGACGTTCCAACAATAACGTTTGAGCTTAAGCAAGGTATGTCATCTCCAGAGGCTGGGCTTCCTCCTAAATCGTTAACACGCAATTCGACGTTTCCAGATTCATTGTTGTTATCTGTTGTTAGCTGAACGTAATATACTTCTCCCGCAATCAATTTCGTATAGCTAATTAAAGGAAACGGATCACAAGCATCAAATGAAAGCTGGGCCTCTGGATCAATACCTAAAAAATCAGTCCCATCAGAAAATTCAATATGAGAAAGGTATTCAAATTTGTCTTTAATCAACCCGAGTGTAATGGGTTGCAGTCCCGCATTACATCCTCCGCCATCAGCAGAATGGTAAAGCTGAAAATAAGTTCCAATTTCAGTTCCACCAAGGTCCGTAGTGATTTCCACTTCGCCACTAGCAGGTGCTATAAATTTAAACCATGAAGATGAAGAATTGTTGTCCACATCACCACCCCTTGGTTCATTGTTTTCTAGTGAATTGCTGGAGCAAAGAGCTATATTATAAGTGGTATTTATATTAACATCTAATGCGTCACAAATATTGTCTGGTAAAATGATCACTGTAGGAGAGAAGTCGATTCTTTCAACGGAAAGGTAAATGGTATATGTTTGACTGCATCCTCCTCCAGAACTGGCACTAAAGTTATAGTTTAAGGTCCCGCTTGCTCCGGGTACAGGCATACTTACATTTTGAATGCCCGTTTCTCCTTGAGTAATTCCAAGAATTGAGTAATCTGTTGCCTCATCGTTCTCGTATGCTTCCCATCCGAGGTTAATCGATGTGGGCACATCGTCTGGACATACATAAGTTCGGTCAAAAAACAAGGCATTTACCGTTGAGTTGTAGGGTCCATTATTATTGTCAATATTTGTATAATTGAAATCATATACCCCAAAAAGGGTTGGGTTGTTATTCGTATATCCAATGGTATTGTCCGTGGCTGTATATTCCCAGACAAAATCACTTTCACCTAGAAAAATCCCATCACAATCTTCGTTGTTTCCGGTTTGAACAGATACTACGGTAACCCTAATGGTTGCTTGTGAAAAGATATTGAAACAAAAAAAAGTGATAATGGCCATTAAAGCCAACTTGTGACAGTTAGAGTATTTTATCATAAATATAGTTTAGCGGTTAGAGATTCTAACTATGCTAATATACTATATTTTTCAAATATTTAATAGAATAAATGGCTCAATTGTAGCTAACTAGAGAAGCATAGAAAACGGATTTTCTAAGGCGTTCTTAAAAGTTTGTAAAAATGCGGCTCCAGTAGCACCATCTACGACTCTATGGTCGCATGACAAGGTTACTTTCATTACGTGGCCTGCTTGTAGATTCCCATTTTTTACAACAGCCGCTTCTTTGATTCCACCTACAGCCAATATGCAGCTATCTGGGGGATTAACAATCGCCGTAAAAGTATCAATTCCAAACATTCCAAGATTGGAAATTGTAAATGTATTTCCTTCCCAATCACTTGGTTGTAGTTTTTTATCTTTCGCTTTTTGAGCGAATCCTTTCACATCAGAAGAAATTTCAAGTAATCCTTTTGTATCCGCAAATTTGATGACGGGAACGAGTAAGCCGTCTTCAACAGCCACCGCAACTCCAATATGTACGTGGTCATTCCTTCTTATGAAGTCTCCCATCCATGAACTATTTACATTGGGATGTTGACTTAAAGCAAAAGCTACAGCTTTAATTACCATATCATTAAATGATACTTTAACACCTTCTTTGGCGTTCATTACTTTTCTAGAGGATACGGCGTTGTCCATATCTATCTCTAAGGTCAAATAGAAGTGAGGAGCCGTAAATTTACTATCGGCAAGTCGTTTGGCGATGGTTTTCCGCATTTGGCTGACGGTTTCATCTCGGAAAGACTCTTTTCCAACAGGAGCCTTATTAAAAGAATTAGCTGCAGGGGTAAAGGGAATGTAGTGATCGATATCCCTTTTAATCACTCTACCATTTTCACCAGATCCTTGAATGGCATTTAGGTCAATCCCTTTATCCATAGCTAACTTTTTTGCTAAGGGAGAGGCAAGAACTCTGTCGTTTGAATCTGTTACAGCGGCAGTGGATTGAATTGCTGGTTTTTCGACCTGAACAGGTGCAGCTGGTTGAGGTGTCGCTTGTGGTTGTCGCTTGTGGTGTTGGAGCTTCATCTTTTTCAACGGGTGCTTCTTCTGTAGCAGTCGCATTTTTAAGAATTTCTTCAATGTCCTCTCCTTTTTCACCAATCACGGCCAAAACGGAATTAACAGGTGCGGTTTTTCCAACTTCAACGCCAATATGCAATAAAATGCCATCATAAAAAGACTCAAATTCCATAGTGGCTTTATCTGTTTCAATTTCAGCTAGAATTTCTCCTTCTTTAACTTCTTCACCAACTTTTTTATTCCAAATAGCCACAACACCTTCAGTCATGGTGTCACTTAGTTTAGGCATGTATACAATTTCCGCCATTGTAATTTCTTAATTAAATTAATATTCTTTGATGTAGGGATAATCCTTCTGAACATATACATCTTCATACAGTTCTTCAGCGTCTGGGTATGGAGATTCTTCTGCAAATTTAACAGACTCTGCAACCTCATTTTTTACCCAGTTATTGATATCTTCAATTTCTTTTTCTTTTAACCACTTATTTTCTTTTATGATATTAAGCACGTGTAATATAGGGTCTTGCTCTATCCAATCTGAAACCTCGTCTTTTGTTCGGTACTTTTGAGGGTCAGACATTGAATGCCCTTTGTATCTATATGTTCTGATGTCCAATAGGGTAGGGCCACCCTCATTTCTTGCTCTTTTACAAGCTTCTTCAATGGCATTGTGAACGTCTTCAGGTTTCATGCCATTTACTACCTTTGAAGGCATGTCATAAGAAAGTCCAATTTTTGATAAATCAGTTACGTTTGTTGTTCTTTGAACAGAGGTGCCCATCGCATAATTGTTATTCTCAATGATGAAAATTACGGGTAGCTTCCACATCATTGCCATATTGAAAGTTTCATGAAGGGCTCCTTGACGAACGGCTCCGTCCCCCATAGAAACAAAGGCAACGTTTTTGGTGCCCATGTATTGCTCCGCAAAACCAACACCGGCGCCCATTGCAATTTGAGCACCTACAATTCCGTGTCCGCCCATGAAATTTTTTGATTTATCAAAAAAGTGCATTGAACCACCTTTCCCTTTAGAGCATCCGGTTTTTCTACCATACAGTTCTGCCATTAACACTCTAGGGTCAGTACCTAAAGCGATTGGATGGGCATGATCTCGATAGGCAGTCATGTGTTTGTCTCCAGACTCGCAGGCACTTGCTGTACCTACAACAATGGCTTCTTGTCCAATATATAAATGACAAAATCCTCCAAATTTTTGTTGGATATAGAGCTGACCAGTCTTCTCTTCAAACTTTCGGATTAAAAGCATGTCTTTATACCATTTTACATAGGTATCTTTTGAGAACTTGTTCTTTATGGATGAAGTAGACTTTTTCGGTTTTGTTTTAATGGCCATCTTATTCAATTTTTACTTAACAAATATAGAAATGAATTTCTAATTTTTTACTAAACGTCTAAATTACACTAAGGGTTCTTTTTTATTATCACTATTATCTCGCTTTTTGGATAATGCATTATAAATTAAATATACCCCAATTAATACAAAAGGAATACTAAGCATCTGCCCTGTATTTATAAATAACACCTCGTCTCTTGCCGTTTGTCCAACTTTAAAAAACTCAACAATAAATCTTGCACCAAATATTAAAATTAAAAAGCTTCCAAACATCAATCCTGGTTTTTTCCATGCATCTTTTTTCCAGAATAGGAACATCAATACTCCAAAAGCAATAAGATAGCAGAAGGCTTCGTAAAGTTGGGCAGGGTGCCTTGGTGTTGCATCATACATCTTTATAGTTGAATTCCAGTAATTATGAAATTTAAATGCCCAAGGTAAATCAGTAGGATGTCCTACAATTTCGTGGTTCACCAAATTGCCTAAACGAATAAAGGTGGCGCCAATCGCAACAGGTGCCGAAATTCGATCTAAAATCCACAGGAAAGGTTTTTGCACTGTTTTTTTTGAAAACAAGTAAAGTCCAATAAGTATCATAAGTGCTGCTCCGTGACTTGCCAATCCGCCTTCCCAAACCTTTAAAATATTTAGAGGGTGTGAAAAATATCCTTCGACGAGTCTTCCATTTATGGTTTCGTCAAAATAGGGGCCGTAAAAGAAAACATGTCCTAATCTAGCACCCACGATGGTGCCAACGATCATGTACATTACAAGTTTATCAAGAGCTTCTTCACCTATCCCTTCTTTTTTAAACATGCGTTTTACAACGAAGTATCCAATAATAAGACCAGTTACGAATAACAATCCATACCAATTTGGGGTTCTCCAGCCTTCAATAAGCTCAGGCGTTACAGTCCAGTCAATTGCTAAAATCACCTATTTATTATTTTGAATTCGGACCAAATATATGAGTTTTATTTATTGCTTTTATACTTTAAATGCTCGGAACGTCCTTTTTTAAATATTTGATTGCTGTTCTCGATGCCTTTGCGCAATTCTTTTTGATCTTCTTCAGGTAAATTGAACACTTGTTGGCAAGCTTCGGAACAACAGTTTTCTAAAGATTTTTTGCACGAATCACACTGTATAAACAGCAAGTGACAAGCATTGTTAAGGCAGTTTGTGTGAGTATCTGCCGGATTTCCACATTGATGACAAACGGATACAATATCTTCGGTAATTCGTTCTCCTCGTCTTTCATCAAAAACAAAGTTTTTACCGACAAATTTGTTTTCTATTCCATCGCTCTTGGTATCATTCGCATATTTGATGATACCTCCTTCCAATTGGTGAACATTTTTAAATCCTTTGTGCTTGAAATAAGCCGATGCTTTTTCACATCGTATCCCTCCGGTACAATACATAACAATATTTTTATCCTTCTTGCCTTTTAGTATTGTTTCTTCGATGTGGGGTAAAGAGTCTCTAAACGTGTCAACATCTGGGCGAATGGCGCCTTTAAAATAGCCGACTTCTGATTCATAATGATTTCTAAAATCAATCAGTAGCGTATCGGAAGCATTGGTCAATTCATTGAATTCTTTGGCGTTTAAATGTTTGCCCTTGTTGGTAACATCAAAAGTTTCGTCATTTAAACCATCGGCGAGAATTTTATTTCTCACTTTTATTTTAAGCTTGAGAAAAGGAAATTCAGCCTCAGCATCGTCTACAGCGTAATTTAGTCGTATGCCATTTAGAAAATCTATTTCGTATAAATTTTCACGAAACTCAATTAATGATTTTGTAGGTACAGCGATTTGTGCATTAATACCTTCAGTTGCGACATAGGTTCTCCCAACAACTTCTAGTTTTGACCACATCAAAAAGAGGTGATCTCGAAATAATTGAGGGTTACCGATTTTGGCATATTGATAGAAGGAAATAGTAACATAACGATGTCCGATATCGCGAAGTTGTGCTTCAAGCTCCTCCTTATTTAATTTGTTCCACAGTTGCATGCTATGTATTTTTTAAATAATTAGTGTACAAATGTATTAGCTATTTGGAGATTTTAAAAATTAATTTCTGTTTAGTAACAGAAACGTGATTTATCCAACTTGATAGCTCTATTCTGAGAAATAAAAATGGTTTTCGCAATTCGCAGACGCTCTATTTTGTGGTTTCAGATCCGATTTGGGTCAATACTGAGTCAATTGGCTCCCAAAGTTCAATTTTATTTCCTTCAAGATCCATAATGTGTACAAATTTACCGTAGTCGTATGCTTCAATTTCATCCAATACTTGAACACCATTTCCTTTTAATTTTTTTACCAATCCTTCGATGTTTTGTACACGGTAATTAATCATGAATTCCTTTGTTGATGGATCGAAGTAATTTGTATTTTCATCAAATGGTGACCAATTTAAATAGTTGATTTCATCAGGGTTATGAGCGTTTCTGAACTCAAATGGTGAGCCATATTCGTTTACCGCTAAACCTAAGTTCTCGCCGTACCATTCAACCTAAGTTCTCGCCGTACCATTCTTTTGTTTTATTCGGGTTCTTAGATCGGAAAAATATCCCCCCAATCCCAGTGACTTTAGGTATTGTATCGTTCATGTTTTTGTTTTTTTGTTGAACAGAATTTTCTGTTAAGGCCTTGTTATTATTCACGTTATATCCACAAGAAAAAAACATGCCTAATAAGAGAAAATAAACTTTATTCTTCATGTTTTAAAGTAATTACACAGCTACATTATGTGTTCTTAAAGCATCATTTAATGAAGTTTTTAGATCTGTTGAGGCTTTTCGTTGTCCAATGATTAGGGCACATGGAACTTGAAAGTCACCTGCAGGAAATGTCTTAGTGTATGATCCTGGAATAACAACACTTCGCTCAGGAACATAGCCTCTAATCTCTTTGGGTTCGTTTTCTGTTACGTCAATGATTTTTGTCGATTTAGTGAGTACTACATTTGCACCTAATACGGCCTCTTTTCCCACACGAACGCCTTCAACGACAATACAGCGAGAGCCAATGAAAGCTCCATCCTCTATAATTACGGGTGCCGCTTGTAGTGGTTCCAATACGCCTCCAATTCCAACACCTCCGCTGAGGTGTACATCTTTTCCAATTTGAGCACAACTTCCAACGGTTGCCCAGGTGTCCACCATGGTTCCAGAATCTACATAAGCCCCAATATTTATATAGGATGGCATCATAATAACTCCTGAGGCCACGTATGCACCGTATCGGGCAATGGCATGTGGTACGACTCTTACGCCTAGTTCTTTGTAATTGGTTTTGAGTGCCATTTTATCGTGAAATTCAAAAGGGCCGACCTCGATGGTTTCCATTTGACGTATTGGAAAATACATAACCACAGCTTTTTTGACCCATTCATTTACAATCCATTCCTCTCCGTTTGGTTCAGCAACTCTAATCTTCCCTTTGTCAATTCCTTCAATTACACTTTCAATTGCATCTATGGTAACCTGTTCTTTCAGAAGGTCGCGGTTTTCCCATGCTTTTTCAATAATTTCTTTCATTGTGTTTATTTATGAAGTAAGAATTTTTTCTTCTTTAGGAACTCTAAATAAAAAGAAAAGACCTAGAACAAAGAAGCCTGCAATCGAAATTACAGAGTAACGAATATCATCAAAATAATATTCTGTCAAAGCAAAAAAGGCAGTTCCCAATACAATCCCTACCTTCTCAGAAACGTCGTAAAAAGAGAAGTAGCTCGCATGATCCGTGGTTTCAGGCAGGTATTTGGAATAGGTAGATCTAGCTATGGATTGGATTCCCCCCATGACAAGGCCTACAAATGAAGCAAGAATATAAAACTCGACAGGTGTTTTTATAAAATAAGCCCCTAAGCATAAAATAATCCAGATAAAAACGGATATTTTTAGCGTCGAGATGTTGCCAATTTTTATTGAAACATTAGACATGAGCTTTGCACCAATTGCTGCCAATATTTGAATGAGAAGGATTGCAATAATTAATCCTGTTGTTCCCTCTCCCTTTGGCCATTCAATAGCCTTGCTAGCAAATATTGTTGCCAGAAGCATTACAGTCTGTACACCTGAATTAAAAAAGAAAAAAGCGTATAAATACTTTTTGAGACGTGTGGTTTTCATGAATTCCTTATAAACCAACTTTAATTCTCTATAACCTTTCCAAATATAATCAGCTTCAGGTTTTTTTCTGAAGGGATTGTCTGGTAAAATTCTGTAGGTATACTGAGCAAAACCAATCCACCAAAGTCCAACTAAAATAAAACAATATTTGGTGAGGTGTGCCCCAACTCCCATAATCAATCCTAGACATATCAGTAGTAAAATGATGCTTCCAATGTAACCCATTATAAAACCTCGGGCAGAGATGTCATCTTGGTCCTCTAGAGGTGCAATTTCAGGCAGGAATGCATTGTAAAAAACAAGGCTGCACCAAAAACCTATTGAGGCAAACATGACGGGAATCATACTCAGTTCCATGTAATTTGCATCGAAGAAAAACAAACTCATGCAAAAGAAAGATCCGAAGTAGCAAAAGAACTGTAGAAATCGTTTTTTATTTCCGGTATAATCTGCAATACCAGAAAGAATAGGAGATATAATGCTCACTAACAAAAATGAAATTGAAATCACCATCGAATAAATGACACTTGGAGAAACGTCATATCCAAAGAAAGGAACGGTAACGTCATAAGCATCAATTTGATCAATTGGTTTACCTATTTGTTCGGCATAGATACTTTTGGTTTGAGCCTCATAAAATATTGGAAATATAGCTGTTGATATCACAAGGCTATACACGGAGTTGGCCCAGTCATACATGACCCATCCTTTTATAATCTTTTTATCACCTTTCATTATCACGTGCTAAAAATAAAAAATATAGTTGATTGACAATATTTATTCTTTGCCTGCCACATATTCCTTTAAATACTCAAATTCGGGCATGAGGTGACCATCTAAATTGGTTTGACTGGCTCTTTCGATAATTCGATCTGAATCTTCTCCGATCATGGCAGGAAGTACATGTTTAATCAATTCATTTCCAAAATCTTCAGAAGCATCTTTTGGCAATTCACAAGGTAGATTGTCTACAGCCATTACAGCAATTATACCTTTCTTTTTATAATCTGTTTCTTCATTTCCAGATCCTGGATCGTAGCCGTATATGGGGGTAGCGACTTTTGACGGTCTAAGAGTCGATGCAATAGGGTCAGCAATATCACATGATATATCAGCAATCACTGAAATTCTATTTGATTGTGAGGCCAGGTCTCCTTTGGTAATGATTTTCGGTGAATTACTGTTCCAATAATGACATGGGATATACATATCTGTTATGGGAACATATTTTTGAAAGCCTTGCTTGAAAAGCTCGGGTTTTGTATAAAATTCTCTTCGAATAAATTCACCTCCGTCTGCTTTGTCAAAATAATTTTCAACTTCCAAATGAGTGAAAACGGATTCATCATATGTATGGTTAAGATAATCTTCTGGCTTAACTTCTTTTATAGGGAGAAGATTCATGATTTCTCTAGCCCCATGACCAACCCGTCCAAAACCAGTGAGAACCATTCGGAAATTAGAGGGTAATGATACTTTTTTTAATTCTTCTTCAACTTCTTTGCGATCTGAGCATTGATTTGCTGGTTTCAAATCATATAAACCATGTTTAAGCCCAAAAGTCCTAAACCCATTGTAGCATCCAACAATACCGGCATATCGACCGAATCCAATTAAGCGGACGTTTCTTTTGTCTTTAATTACTTCGTAATCGATCAGTCGTATTTTCTTTTTTAATACTTCTTGGAGCAAAACACGATTATAGGATTGTTTTTTGAAGGTATGGGAGAAAAACATGTACGATTTATTCGGAATCAAATCTTCAAGGTTTACTTCCTTGACACCGATAATTAAATCGCAGTGTTCCAAAGAATCAACCAATTCGATTCCTTCATTTTCATATTGCTCATCTGTGTATGTTCTAATCGGACTCTTTTGAACACTGATTTGAACATCAGTGTAGGTTTCTTTTATCAGTCTACATTGTTTAGGTGTAAGAGCCACTCTAAAATCAGGTGGAACTTTACCTTCTCTAATAATTCCAATTTTCATAGTAATTTTTTAAACTTTATCTGGTCCAGTATTGATCTAAAAATTCACGGATACATCCGTCTCCACCTTTTTTCTGAAGAATGATATTAGAAATTGATTTAATTTCTATTACTGCATCAGCGGGGCAAGCAGAAACCCCAATTTTGTTCATGATGTCAAAATCGTTGATGTCATCACCAATCATAGCGACTTCTTCAAATGATATCGCATCTTGATCGATCCAATTCTTAAGAATATCTATTTTTGGCTCGCGGCCAACATGGCATTTATCTATGCCCAACATATTGGCTCTTTTTTTTACAATCTTATCTGAAAATCCAGAAGAGATTATTCCAATTTGCAATCCATTTTTCATGGCTTTCATTATGCCCATTCCATCTTTGGTGTTGAACTTCTTTTGTTCATCTCCATTCGCAGTAAATGACATGCCTCCATCCGTCATTACCCCGTCTACGTCTAAAATGAGAAGCTTTATGTGCTCTAATTTATTTTGAAGTTCGCTCTCAATAATTAGAGATTTAAACAATAAAGACTCTAAGGATACATCATATTCATCACAAATGGCTTCCAAATCAAATATGCTTAATTCATGAACAGAATCAATTTCAAAATCACCAAGAAAATCTTGAAAATGAATGCCATGTTTTGAGCATAAACCTTTAATGTTTTGTTCCAAATTCATATTAAACAATATTATATCCTAGGCTTCGAGCCAATGGCTGAAGCGCATGATGGAGATTTTTAAATTCATCGTGATTCAATTGTTGAGAAGCATCGGATTTGGCAAGTGCAGGATTTGGATGAGCTTCAATAATTAATCCGTCTACCCCCATGGCCAAGCAAGCCTTTGTAAGAGATGGCACCCCGTAAGCGTATCCCATAGCATGCGAAGGGTCTAAAATTATGGGTAG
>Ga0206130_10006099_pt1 | contig 13972 bp, 8 predicted proteins | sample Helgoland_Spring_9_FD_148637 | JGI IMG/M metagenome (GOLD analysis project Ga0206130, IMG submission 148637) | Pelagic subsurface seawater microbial communities from Kabeltonne, Helgoland, North Sea - Helgoland_Spring_Bloom_20160512_1 | ecosystem: Environmental > Aquatic > Marine > Epipelagic ... | reverse complement strand
GGACATCAACTAACCAATATTGTTTACATGGGTATGGGAGAGCCACTACTCGCCTATAAAAACGTACTTGAATCCATTGAAAAGATAAGCTCCCCAGAAGGCATGGGCATGTCCCCAAGAAGGATTACAGTCAGTACAGCAGGCATTGCAAAGATGATCAAAAAGCTAGCAGATGATCAGGTTCGTTTTAATCTTGCACTTTCCTTACATGCTGCGGATGACACTAAGCGCGATGAGATCATGCCGATTAACGAGCAGAACAATCTAGAAATTTTGATGGATAGCCTTCAGTATTTCCATACCAACACGGGCAATAAGATCAGTTACGAATACATTTCTTTTCAGAATTATAATGATAGTATCGATGATGCTAGAAGACTGGCTAAATTATGTACAGACTTCCCCGTCAAAATCAACATAATTGAGTATAATCCAATTGATGGTTCTGAGTTCTCAAGATCTGATGCAAAAAAAGTAGATGCCTTTGCCTCTTACTTGAGAAAAAAAGGAATCATGGTTACCGTCCGAAAGTCAAGAGGACGTGATATTGATGCCGCCTGTGGACAACTTGCGAATAAAGAATAAAAAAAGCCCCGAAAAATCGGGGCTTTTTTTATTTATACAGTGAAACTTGCCAACTTAACAAATTGGTCAACTCGTTCTTGTACTTCTTCCTTTGTCAATTCAGCTAGACGCTCAATACCAAACTTCTCAACTGTGAAGGATGCCATAGCAGATCCATAAATGATAGCAGATTTCATTTTTTCAAAATCAACCTCTTGGCACTTTGCAAGATATCCTGTGAAACCTCCTGCAAAAGTATCTCCAGCACCTGTAGGATCATATACCATCTCTAGAGGTAAAGCCGGTGCAGAAAAAATCTCATCTTTGTGAAATAGTAATGCTCCATGCTCTCCCTTTTTGATCACAAGATACTCAGGTCCCATAGTAAGGATCTTCTTTGCTGCAGATACAAGAGAATACTCTTTAGAAAGTTGTCTTGCCTCTTCATCATTGATCATTAAGACGTCTACCTTCTTGATCACTTCCAACAATTCATCCCAGGCAATATCCATCCAAAAGTTCATAGTATCCATTACTGTCAACTTAGGCTTAGACTCTAATTGTTCTAAGACACGCATCTGAACAGCTGGAGTTAGATTTCCCAACATCAAAAAAGAAGGTGATTTATAAGCATCGGGTAATACCGGATCAAAATTCTCTAGAACATTCAATTGTGTATCCAATGTATCCCTTGAATTCATATTGTTGTGGTACTTACCTTCCCAAAAGAATGACTTTTCGCCCTCTTTCACCTGAAGTCCTTCCAAGTTGATCCCTCGTTTCTCCATATCCTGAAGTACTTCTTTTGGAAAGTCATCTCCTATCACAGATACAACATTCACCTGATCAACAAAATACGAAGCAGATAGTCCAATAAAGGTTGCTGCCCCACCCACAATGCGTTCCGCTTTACCAAAAGGAGTCTCAATAGAATCGAAAGCTACTGTTCCAACAGTTAATAAGCTCATATTTATTTTTTATTATATTAAAAACCAACTTAGTGATTTACAAAGATTTGCAAAAATAACAAATTGATACTTTTATCTTTTTTTATTTTAGGTAATTTTTTTTTTGCAAAGTATAAACCTTTAGTATAAATTTGCATCGCTTTAATGGAAAAGTAAAGGCCTCAGTAGCTCAGCTGGTTAGAGCGGCGGACTGTTAATCCGTAGGTCGTAGGTTCGAGCCCTACCTGAGGCGCCATTATTTTTCCAAAAGCAATTTAACCAGAGGTTTTGCCTCAGTAGCTCAGCTGGTTAGAGCGGCGGACTGTTAATCCGTAGGTCGTAGGTTCGAGCCCTACCTGAGGCGCAAGAAAGGCTTTCCAATTTGGAAAGCCTTTTTCAGTATAACGAACAATTGTAAATCCTACCTACTAGTTTTGAATCATCAATCGTTGATGAATCACTGTATTATCCAAAGATTCCAATTGCAAAAAATAAAGTCCTGCATCCAAGGCTTCTAAATTCACCTCTTTTTCATTGAGAAGTGCACACTGTAAGACAAGCTTTCCTTCAGGGGTTCGGATGCTAAGATTTCCACTTTTACGATTATAAAACTGCAGCTTACCTGAATTTGGATTTGGATAAAATGCATGTTGCATCCTTTCTCGCTCTGCCATCAGCCGCTCCATTCTTGAATATTTTAAATCACCATTAGCACCCACTATTTTTAATCTGTAGTACACGGATGCTGATCCAGAATCATCATCTACATAAGAATCACCGCAAGTACCCGTGCATTGAACTGAAATACTCGATAGCGAAGACCAAGAGATTCCGTCCAAACTCTTCTCTGGATATATCGTATATGGATCACCGTTACTCTCTAGATTCCACTCTAGAACATTCGACTTAGACCTAAGGTCATAAAAGGCATCAAAATTGAGCAACGAAATAAACAAAGGCATATTGACAGAGCCAATTATGGCATACGAAATAGAATTGGGATCAAAATCAATATCCGAAGAATAGGACCCTTCACTCAAAGCCATATCGTATTCTGTATCAGAATCTGTAAATAAGGTATCTGAAGAGACGATCATTTTTATAGTACCCTCAAGTGAATGATCAATTATTGAGGAGTCAATGGAAAAGGAGACTGATCCAATATGGCCGTTTTCATGAAAAGCAAAAGTCGGCTTTAATCTTAGCGAAAGATTACTCGGCATATTCGCTACACTATTCTCTAGTCCTAAATTGGACTGACCCACAAAAAACATTTCTCCGTTTTCAACACCCGAATTCAGAGCGATAGACATCCCATTCTCACCTTTTACTTCTAGATAAGAATCTTCATTATACTTACCAGCCCCTACCACATTAAGACCATATTCAGACGACAGCCCTTCGTCAAAGTAATCTTGATAGGCAAGTGAAATATCATATTTGGCGGAAAAGGAATTAAATAATCGGATACGCTCAAAATCATTGAGGATTCGCCCAAAAGCTACGACATCTCCAAGATTTGTTTCTGCATAGATATTGGACTCTCGATTTTGCCCAAGTTTAACGGTATAGAGTTTCTTCATCTCAGCAACAAGACTACTTTCGTTATCTATATACTTCCCATCAAGGTAAACAGACATATTATAATCATCGATTTCAACATAGTAAATATGCCAATCTTCATCTGGCGTAGATTCTATTTTAATATTAGTAGATATTCCACCAAAGCCATTATACACTCGAATACTACCGCCTTTGTAAGCAAGTTGCCAACTATAATCGTTAGAAGTAGGATGGCCCGCAAAGATTGCAGAGTGGCTAGTATCTAACTCAGTATATCGAAAAACCATCAACACTGACATCTTGGTGTTGATAAGGTCATCAAATTCTTCTGCCTCTAAAAAGTCATCTATACCATCAAATTCAACATAAGATGAACGACCTTTAGTGTTAAGAGCGTAGAAAGGTCTTCGGGCCGCATTAGCCTGCTCCAACAATATACCTGGTAAACCATCAGAGGAATCTAACAAATGGCTCGCTCTGCTTCTCCAAGAAGTAATGTATCCACTAGAATGAGACAAACCATATTCTGGACTGAACCAGAAAAGTAAATCTTCATCGTCGAGATCACAAATGCCTGCAGGACCTACCTGAGCATCTAGCATAATAGAAATGCATAGGAAAAAAAAGGGGTAAATAAGTTTCATGGACTAGGGATTATACGTTCAGTGTTATTGTCAGTATTAGCCCAAGGTAAGAGTGCTAAATTAAACTCTTTAAGAGGTTACAGAATGTTGGTTCAACGACAAAGCCTGAAATGACTTTGACATAGTTTTTTAACATATAAAAAAGCCTCAGTCCATATAAGACTGAGGCTTTTTAGTTAAATGTCCTCAAGAAGTAGGTCCACGGCCTTCTTCAATTGTTCATCTAGTCCTTTAGATTTTGAGTCTGGCGTATTATGCAGGATCACATCTGGCACAGCTGGCCCATGTTCCATATTCTCACCCGTTGATTTTACATACCAAGCTCTAAATGGCATACGAACATAAGAGCCATCAATCAAGCCTTTACCACCTGTAGAGATCACAGCTCCAAAAGTAGGCACTCCTACCAGCTTACCATGTCCTAATGCCTTGAAGGCATGTGAGAAAATCTCAGCATTAGAATAAGAGTTCTGATTACATAAAGCAATAGAAGGACGTGTCCAACTCGAAAGTGGTAGTCTTTCTCCATACGGATAGTTGTCAGCAAATCGCTTGTTATCTTTTTCCAGGTTATCTGTAGCACCACGTGGAACTGTGTAGGAGTGCTGACGTACATTCAATACAGCCATCATCATATCTGTAGTCCATCCACCACCATTGAATCGAACGTCGATTACAATACCGTCTTTACCGTAACCGGAAGCCATTAGCTCACGTTCAAAGTTTTCAAAACTTGGCCAGTTCATTCCACGAATATGTATATATCCTAACTTACCATCTGAATATTCTTCTGTCAACTTTCTTCTTTCACTCACCCATGCATCGTAAAGCACAGTTCGCAAAGAAGACACAGGAGTAATGAGTACTTCTCGAGCTGCTCCGCTCTTATCAACAACCTCAAGAAGAACCTTTGTCGTTGCAAGATCTTGCAAATGCATATAAAAATTCGAGGAAGCGGAAACGGGCTTGCCATTAACGGAAAGAATCAAATCACCGTTGTCCAATTTGGACTCTTTACGATCCGCGGGGCTACCTGGTACAACATTAACAACTCTGTACCCTGCTTCTTCAGCTTCCAATTCAGCACCTATCAAACCTGTTCGTTCTCGTTGTGTTTCCTCTGGATTTGATCCATTCATACCCATGTGGGAAGCATCAAGCTGACCAATCATCTCATTGAACTGAAGCCTAAATTCCTGCTGAGTAGATGCAGCAAGAGCCCTTGGTCTGTATTTTTTTCTTAATGCTGCAAAGTCTTGACCATGAAATTGTGGATCATAAAATCCATCATTTAATGCTCTCCATGCTTCATCAAAAATCTGACCACGTTCTTCATATTTAAGAACATCCATCTTCGCTGTAAAAGCAATTTTATCGCCTTTAGATCCTTTATCAGATTTATAAATATTCCCTCTGTTTAGGTAATAATATTTGTTCGAAGAACGGTCATAACTCAAACCGTAAATATTACCCGATTTATTCAGTTCTTTGAGATCACTTCCATCCCATTTAATAGACATAAGCACCGATTTACCCCCAGCGCCTGCGCGTCCTCTACCATTAGTAGTAAACAAGAAGGTCTCTCCATCTTTGGAGATGGTAAGATTGCGTTCATTTCCAGCAAGACTAGTTACTTGCACCAATCTTCGATAGATATTATCCAAATCAATGTCTACAACTATACTATCTGACTTCTTTTGTTCGGAATCCTTCATATCCCATTCAGCATCTGTTCGCTCCCAATCTTCCTTTTTCAACCAGGCAAACCACAAATCTGAGTCACCATTGTTTCGGATAGATTCAAAGCCAAGTTTTGTCCCGTCCGGACTCCATACTGGATTTGAATCAGAACGTGGATGCATAGAAATATTTATAGGTGATCCTGAGCCATCTGCCTTATGAATATAAATCTCGCTGTTGAAGTCAAGATCAGCTTTTGAATATGCTAGCCACTTGCTATCCGGGCTCCAATTTATTCCAGATGGCGTTGCCCAAGAATCTAATAATACAAGTTCATTCTGTATTCCTGTTGAATCTGAAATATCAGCTACACTCATCTTTCCTCTACCATCCCTAAGTACAACTTTTGTTCGGTCAGGAGAAAGAATAAAAGAGGCCATATCATCATCGGTATCTCTTATCTTTTTTATGTCAACCTTGTAGCTCTTTAACAAGTTGGTTCTACTTGTATCGGAAGAAAATGCCATATATAAATCGCGTTCGCCAGATCTGTCTGAAAGAAAAAGCAAGGTCGAATCATTTAACCATTCTGCATTCTGATCTCTGAAAGGACTACTCGAAATATTTTTAGTGATCTTGTTCTCTTTGTCATTTTCAAAAATAAAAACCTCACCCCTAATCGTAGCTGCCATCTTTTTTCCATCAGGAGAAATAGCATACTCGCCTAAACCATTTCTAAACGTCTTATGCTCATAGCTATCATACCTGCTATCTTTAGGAAGGTCTAAGTCTACAAGTGTGCCCTTACCCCCTTTCTTCAAATCCATCAATCTCAATTCATCAGCAAGCTCTATGATAGCATACTTACCATTATCTGAAACATTGAAATAGCGAATTCCATCTTCCTTGAAAGAACTCACCTTTTGAAGCTCAGCGCTTTTACTCGAAGCCCAATTTTGTACATAAATATTGTACTTTCCATTGCGGGCACTCAAAAAATAAAGCATACCATCAGATGTCCAGTTAGGCATAATATCCTGTCCTTCATCCTTTGTCAACTGCTCATAAGTATCTTCCTTCGTATCATAAATCCAAATATCCCGTTGAGCAGGACCACGGTAAGCTTCACGCTGTATTCTACAAGAACCTCGCTCGATAGCAACATAGCGACCATCTGAAGATGCGCTTGGATTATAACCCAAACCTGCCATAAAGCGCTCTGGAGTCGCAGAATTTTTCCTTAAAATCTGAACCTCAGGTTCACGCTCAACATGTACATTTAGTCGTCTGGAATTAAATAGAATATTCCCATTTTGATCATAACGCCCATTGATGTCGTAAGTACTATGGAAGGTTAGCCGAACTACGTCGCCTGAGGCAGATAGCTCATATAAATCATTATTTCCAAATCGATTTCCGACAAAAAGAATCTTTTGCCCATCTGGACTAAATTGAGGATTGGATTCATACGCTTCGTGCACAGTCATACGCCTAGCATCACTTCCATCAGATTTTGCAACCCAAATATCCCCTTGGTAAGAAAAGGCAATCTTGCTTCCATCCGGAGATATAGCAGGTGTTCTCACCCAATTTTTTTGTGCCGATACTAACTGACCTATAAAGAGGCAAAGCATCAAGCTTGATATTAACTTTAAAGTAGAATTCATATAAAATGGTTAAATTATTTCATCTCTTTTCTAAAAACTGCATCCCGATTTACTCGGCCTGGATCCGGCCTTAACAAATATTCCTCCCTCCTATCCATGGCTTCCTGTCCTATTGGATCCCGCTTACCAAAAATAACTTTATAAGACTCTTTTGACATAGAATCATTGTGGATAATAGATTTGCAGTATTGATGTAAATGTAATTCCTGTAGCCAAAAAAACGGGATTAGTAAACCTACAAAAACAAATTTTGACCAATATCTTAATCGACTCCACTCTATAAGAGCTGCCAACGGAAATATTAATAAAGCAAGACTCTCCACGAATGGCCGCATGCTAAAGCCTCCGCCATACCACCAACAGCCCCAAGAACTCACTATGTATAATTGAATGATAACATATGTAGTAACCGCTAAAAAACCTGCCTTGAAAAAGCGCTTCAAAAAGAATAATCCTAAAAAAGCAAAGCCAACAAGAGGTGTGTAAATCAAAAGCCCTTTACGAAATGAAAAAAAGAGTTTTCCAATCAAAGGATCTCCAAAGAAAAAGCGTTCATTGCCATATGAATCTATCCAAAATGACCCCAATACCGCTTTGTAATAAAGCAGCTGTGGCAGAAATACCAGGAAGGTAAGTCCTATTGCACCAAAAATAAATAATCGATTGGACCAAAAGGATAAAAATCGCGCTTTTAAATTCGCTCTACTTTCTATGCCCCATAAGACTGGAATTATGAATACAATCGCATTTGGAATCCTTGTCAACAATACAAATCCTGCGCAGACTCCCATCAACAATAAATAACGCCCTCTTTGTGTTCGGTAATACTGGTCAGAAAGCATTATTAGACAAGAAAAAATAAAGAAAGAATAGGCATGAGACATCAAAGGTTCATGGGTGGTATAAAAGATTAAATTAGTTCCTAATGCAATAACCCCCAAACTAAAAAAGACTGTCCAGTTGGAAAAATACCTAGACAAAACATTCCTCAAAATTAAAAGTCCCAAAGTAACGTAGAACAATACACTTAAAAAAACTGCCCTACGATAAGGCTTTGTAAATCCATTCTGGGCATCTCCATTCAAACCAGCCACAAGATGTCCTCCCAAAAAAAATGGAATCTGTAAAACACTTACCCCTACTGGATATTTATTAAAACTAACTCCATTGACCTCTTTCAAAAACTGAGCCGATCTCATTCCATTGGAATCAAAAAAACTAAAGGTCCAATCTTGATTATAAATAAAGACAGCAGGTAGATAACTGTAGTAACCCGCTTGATCATATTGAAAGTAATGAACCTTCCTATCAACAGCCTTTTGATTGTCTACCATCTTGAAACAAAAGACTATAAAAAGAACTGGAACCAGAAAAGTTATTAATCGGTTTGGCATGTATTTGTTTTTAAACCTTTCAAAAATAACAAACCCAAACAAATTCATTGGCTTAGTTTACATAAAATTATGCACTCATTTTAATCTCAGTTAAGCTTACACTAAAGAAAATCAAACAAGAATCCGATATTTTAAATAAAATCTAACAAAAAGGCATTATTTTTAGATATTGACAAAAAAAACAACAAAACAATTAAATATTTTTCAAGTCTTCGCCAAGATGCTTAATTTTACAATCTGAAAATAAACTACTAAAGCATGTTAGTAAGTAAAAAGCCAGTTAGTATTCACGGAAGGCACGCATCTATTCTAGATACTGTTGGAAACACTCCATTGGTTCGCCTGAATAGAATTTGCAAAGATCTTCCTTGTACAGTATACGCAAAGATAGAATCATTCAATCCTGGCTTAAGTGCGAAGGATAGAATAGCTATTCATACAATAGAAGCCGCAGAGGAAAGAGGGGTTATCAAACCAGGCGGTACTATCATAGAATCTACATCAGGTAACACAGGCTTCAGCGTTGCTATGACCTGTGCTGTAAAAGGGTACAAATGTATACTTACTGCTCCAGAAAAAATATCAACAGAAAAAAGACAGGCCTTGAAGGCAATTGGCGCTGAACTTATCATTTGTCCAACAAATGTTAAATCGGATGATCCAAAGTCTTACTATTCTGTGGCAAAACGCCTAGAGAATGAAATAGAAAATTCGTTCTATATCAATCAATATTACAATACAGACAATTATAAAGCTCATTACGCAAGTACAGGACCTGAGGTTTGGAATCAAACCCAAGGACAGGTTACCCATTATATTGCGGCTTGTGGAACAGGTGGAACACTATGCGGCACTGGTTCTTACTTGAAAGACCAAAACCCATTGATCAAGGTCATTGGTGTTGATGCATATGGATCTGTTTTGAAAAAATACCACGAAACTGGAGAATTTGATCCAGAAGAAATTTATCCTTACAAACTCGAGGCCGTCGGAAAAAACATCATCCCAGACAATGTATTGTTTGATCGAGTAGATGAATTTGTAAAAGTAAAAGACGATGAAGCTGCAATGATGGCAAGAAAATTGGCATCAGCAGAAGGTATCCTAGTTGGATATTCTGCAGGTGCTGCGCTAAAAGGCCTAATGCAATGTGCAGATCAACTCTCCGAAGATGATGTGGTTGTCGTATTATTCTCAGACCACGGAAGTAAATACTTCGGAAAAATATTTAATGACTCCTGGATGGAAGAACAGGGATTCATGTAATAAAAAAGCTCCTTTAAAAAAGGAGCTTTTTTATTTTAAAGCCTACCGACACTAAAGTATTATAATATTTGTGTAGAGTCTCACACAAACTAAAAGCACTCTTTCATAAAATTATAAGCAGTAGTAGCTTGGTTTGTAGAATAATTACTTATTTTTACAACTGATTTTTTTCAGTAGACTGAAGTCTACATAACTGAGAATTACCGAACTAAGTTTATGTACCTTTTATTCAAACCATTCAAGGTCAGGACTTAATAACTTTATTGCTATGGATTTGTTCGAAAAGATTAGAAAAAATAGAGGACCGCTAGGGAAATTTGCGGACGTCGCTGAGGGATATTACATTTTTCCAAAACTAGAAGGGGAATTGTCTAATCGTATGCACTTCAACGGGAAAGAAGTTGTTTGTTGGAGTATCAACAATTACTTAGGTTTAGGAAACCACCCTGAGATTAGAAAGGTAGACGGTGAAGCTGCTGCTGAATTTGGTATTGCTTACCCAATGGGAGCAAGAATGATGTCTGGCAATACTGACCTGCACGGTTTACTTGAAACGCAATTAGCTGACTTCGTTAAAAAAGAAACAGCTGTACTTGTAAACTTCGGTTACCAAGGAATTATGTCTGCTATCGACGCACTTCTTGATCGTCAAGATGTAGTTGTATACGATTCAGAAAGTCATGCTTGTATCGTAGATGGTGTTCGTATGCATCATGGTAAGCGATTCGCTTTTGAGCACAACAACATGGAAAGCCTTGAGAAAAATCTTGAGCGCGCAACTGCTATGATCGAAAAGACTGGTGGTTCTATCCTTGTAATCTCTGAAGGTGTATTCGGAATGCGAGGTGATCAAGGAAAATTAAGAGAAATAGTTGACCTTAAAGATAAATTTGAATTCAGACTTCTTGTAGATGATGCGCATGGATTCGGAACACTTGGTGAGACGGGTGCTGGTGCTGGTGAAGAGCAAGGTGTTCAAGATGACATAGATATCTACTTCTCAACATTTGCAAAATCAATGGCGAGCTTCGGTGCTTTCCTTGCAGGTGACAAGAATGTAATCGAATTCCTTAAGTATAATATGAGATCGCAAATGTTTGCCAAATCATTGGCAATGCCTGTAGTAAAAGGTAACATTAAGCGTCTTGAGATGTTGAGAACTCAACCTGAGTTCAAAGCAAATCTTTGGAAAAATGTTGATGCACTTCAATCTGCCCTTAAAGCAGAAGGCTTTGATATCGGTAACACAAACTCATGTGTAACTCCAGTATATCTTGAAGGTGATGAAATGCATGCAATGGTATTAGTTAAGGATCTTAGAGAGAATCACGGTATTTTCTGTTCGATCGTAACGTATCCAGTAATTCCTAAAGGTATGATCCTGCTTCGTCTAATTCCAACTGCTGTGCATAATCAGGAGGATATCGACAGAACGCTTGTAGCCTTCAAAGACATTAAGCAAAAGCTAGAGTCTGGAGCGTATGACAGCGTAATCCAACAGAGCTAGGCTTTACTATTTAAAAAATACTAAAAGCGATACCTACCACAGTATCGCTTTTTTAATTATTGACCAATGAGTTTACCATTAATTTCTGGTATCCAGCAAATGGGGATAGGTATCCCAAATGTTCAAGAAGCATTTGATTGGTATAGAAAAACCCTAAAAGTAGATATCAAAATGTTCGAGGAAGCTGCGGAGGCAAAACTAATGCTTCCCTACACCGCCAACCAACCTCAATCAAGACATGCTATTCTTGCCTTAAGCGGACAAGGAGGCGGTGGCCTTGAAATCTGGCAATATGTAGGAAGAACACCCCAACCAGCAGCCTTTGAAATTCAACTTGGAGACCTAGGGCTTAACATCAACAAATTTAAATGTACAGATGTAGATAAGGCTTATGCAGATCTTGATGCTAAAGGCGTAGACCTTTTAGGATCAGTTTCCATGAATACAAATGGCAAAAAGCACTTTTTCGCAAAAGACCCCTATGGCAACATTTTTGAGGCTGTAGAATCTGATAACTGGTTTAGAAGAAATGGCGACTACTTCGGTGGTTCCTACGGTTGCATAATCGGTGTGAGCGACATGGAAAAATCCTTGAAATTTTACAAGGAAATACTTGGCTATGACACTATCCTTAGTGACGACACCAATCATTTTGAAGACCTTAAGCCATTAGCATCTGGAGATAAAAAATATCGTCGTGTATTGCTTGCGCATAGCCAGGAAAGACAGGGCCCATTCTCAAATATGCTTGGCCAATCCCAAATTGAATTGGTACAAGCTCTAGATCGAACACCACAGTTAATCTTCAAAGACAGGCTTTGGGGAGACTTGGGATATATCCATTTATGCTTTGACATAAAGGGCATGTCTGAACTACGTGACAAATGCGCCAAACTAGGCCATCCTTTCACGGTAGATAGTTCAGCAGCAATGGATTCATTTGACATGGGAGAAGCTGCTGGAAACTTTGCATATATCGAAGATCCAGACGGAGCACTTATAGAATTTGTGGAGACCCACAAAATTCCAATCGCAAAAAAAATTGGTTGGTTTCTCGATCTAAGAAAAAGAAAACCTTCAAAAGCATTACCGAATTGGATGCTTAAATTACTAGCAATGAATCGAGTAAAAGATTAAAAAGTTGGCTGCATAGCCAACTTTTTTTATTTTATTCCAACCCTTTAATCGCATTCAACGTCATTAGGGTGAATAGGAATTTATGAAATTCAACGATCAAAGCACATTAGAGGAACTTATAGAAGGTTGCATCCGCAAGGATCGACTTGCTCAGAAGTATCTATACAAGCAAATGTATAGCTCTATGTTTGCCGTTGCATTACGCTATTCAAAAGATGAGGATATGGCAACATTCATCCTTAATAACAGCTTCCTAAAAGTCTTTACTAAAATTGAAAGCCACAATAGGGAGCATAGCTTCTATGGATGGGTTAAAAGAATAGTGGTCAACTCCGCACTTGATGAAATAAGAAAGAACAAGAAACATAGTAATCAACTTCAAATAGAAGAAATTCAAGAACCAGCACTTACAGAAAATGTATTAGATAAGCTAAAAGCAGAGGATCTTTTAAAGGCTATACAAACACTACCTGGATTGACTAATGTAGTTTTCAATCTTTATACAATAGAAGGTTACAAACACCATGAGATAGCAAAAAAACTATCTATCCCTGAAGGCACTTCAAAATGGCATGTTTCACAGGGAAGAAAATTGTTGAAGAAAAAACTAGCATATTATTTGACTGAAACTAATAGGGGATGAAAAAAGGAGGGAATTCAAACATAGAACGAAAATTAGCAGATCTCAACTATCCTTTTTCTGAAGATAGCTGGAATAAGATGGAAATGCTCCTTAATGAAGAAGAGGATAAAGCCACTGGTGGCCTAGCTCCTTCTCAAAATGGAATATCAGGACAGGGTATTTTTAGATCCCTTGGGATCATTGCTGTACTTGTAGTAGCTACTTTAGGCACTTCAAATACAATAAAACTTGACAGCCTAAGCTTAAATACAAAGCCTGATTTCGGGATTGAGAAACAAATAAGTAATAGAATCACAGATACAACACTAGAAAGCAACAAAACTAAATTTTCAAACGATATCTATCAGTTTTCTAGTCCGCTAATCACAAAAAAAGACAATCGTAAAATATCCGTAAGTCCCCAGATACCCAGCCGAAAACATTTTATTCAGCAGAAACAAACTATCCGATTAGTAAGACCCAGTTTAATAAATTCGATAGCAAATAAAATACCCGAGCTCACTATTGAGCCCATTATTCCTACTTTAGAGATCAAGAATACGGAAGCCAAGCTATGGCACTTAGATTTACAAGCTGGATATGAGAGATTACCGAACTCATTACTACTATTTACTAATTTCAACAATCGTCTATATACAGGTATTAACGTGTCTAAAGTTCTAAATAAAAAGATATCCTTAAATTTCAATTATACCCTTTCTGCTTACAGCAGCGGATCTAACTATGATCTGTTAGCCTTGGAAGATAGTTCCACTGAAATAGCAGTAAACGAAGACACTAGTTCTTATATATCTACTTACTCCGAGGCTGACCTCAGAAACAGCTACAGCAACTTTACAAGAAACTTCATCTTCAGCAATAACCTTGGAGTCTCGGCTATAGTGAAAATTAAAAAGTGGAATTTCGAAAGTGGCTTATTCTATGAGCAAATAATTCCTCAACAAGGAGTAAAAGGAAATA
>Ga0206130_10006095_pt1 | contig 13975 bp, 9 predicted proteins | sample Helgoland_Spring_9_FD_148637 | JGI IMG/M metagenome (GOLD analysis project Ga0206130, IMG submission 148637) | Pelagic subsurface seawater microbial communities from Kabeltonne, Helgoland, North Sea - Helgoland_Spring_Bloom_20160512_1 | ecosystem: Environmental > Aquatic > Marine > Epipelagic ... | reverse complement strand
TTTTAGAACATTTTAAGACATCAATCTTTTCAGGGACACCCTTTTCATTGATGTAAAAACGAACTTGGCAGGTTTCTTCAGTAATATTGAGTGCTTTGGCTGCCTGCGGCATTTTGGGAGTGACACGTCGTTTGATTTTGACATCCGACCAGTGTACTGCACTAAACCCATTGGAACCCAACTGTCCACCGATAACCCCACCAATGACGCCACCAACGACGCCACCAACGACGCCACCTTCAACACCACCTTCCATACCGCCTTCTTCACCTTCTTCTTCCGGTAAATCTTCGGGTACTTCTTCTGGTTCCGGTTCTTCTTCTGGTTCCTCTATTTGTTCCGGATCAGGCTCAACTTCTTCTGGCTCCGGTTCGACCTCTTTGGGCTTCTCTTCTTTTGGCTTTGTCTTCTTCGGTTTTTTTCCACCACCAGGAGGCGGAGGCGGAGGTGGCGGAGGAGGCGGTGCCGATTCAAATAATGTGATTTCGACAGGTTGATCTTCAAGAGTTTCCTCAACGACTTCACTACCCAACCAAGCCAAACCAAGCAATAGACCACCATTTATCAAAATGGATGCCAGTAAAGAACCGGCTTGTCTTTTGGTGGTTTCTGAATTTCCTTTTCCTACATTGTCAAACACATTGATCTCCTTTTACGGATGATGATGATGCATTCATCTCTTTAGACAATTGTGAAATCTGTGATTCACCGATTTGTATCAATCGTTCAGCCTCGATCAACTGTTCCACGCAGGTCTCGAGATCCGTATCGGACAAAGAATCCATGGTCTGTTCAATGTCTTGTAACGATTCGAAAATGGCCTCTAAACCCAAATGAGAATCGTCACCATCTGTCGTTTTTTCACTGTGCGCGACCAGACTATGGATGGATAAAGACTGTATGGATTGTTCCAGTGTAGTTAAGATGTCTAAGCATTCATTTTTGTGTTTCTTCCCAACTTCGAATGCTTGCATGGCTGTACCCAGATCAAGACCATCCTGATCTAACTGGTTCAACGTTTCTTTGAGGGCATCAAGTTTGATTTGATAGGAAGTGCTATTCATAAAAATGTACAACTGGGCTTAAAAAGTAGGAATATGAGCGTACTGTTTCTACACCCTATTCCAATATAATGCACAATTCAAATGAGACCCGTGGTCATTCGTCAAGATTGGGTGAAATTAGAGGTGTACATGTTGGTATTTAAGGCTTCTTTTTAGAGGCTATGCTCAAGTTGCTTCTTGCAGGGTTATTCTGCGGTCAGCACTTCAATATTGATGATTTTGTGAAGCGCAAAATTGAGCTTTCGGTTGGATTCATGAACACGACCAACCAAAACCATATTCCCATTTGGACTGGTAGAGATTTTTTCGGGGGTTACCGTCAGCCATCGAGGATCTGAATGCTTTTGTGGATATTCCAATCGAATATTGTCAGAGCGTTCTATGGCTTGATCACAAATTCCTTTGCAGTAAGTCCCTGTTACACGGACTTTTCGTGTTTCTTCTCTGGTTTTCACTTCAGAGATGTAACAGAGTTCATTGGGTGCAATATCCGTAGGAGAAGAGAGTTCTGCAAGTGTGAGTTTGAGTTCTCTAGCTTCTTGGACTTGTTGTGCCAATAAGTCTTTGTCTTGTTCGTGGGACTGTCCTTGTGGATAATCTAAAATGTGATCGCCAAATAATATTCCGGACTTCACCATTTCGGCTTCCAATTCATCTTTTCGTTCAGGGTGGATGGCGTACATTCCAGGAATGAATCGATGAACAATAAAGGGTTTGAAAACGGAGTTGGATTCAAAAGCGGCGACTTGATTTCGATGGACGGTCAGCATCAATATGTTGTGAAATGTAGCTGAAGGGTCTTTCCCCAACCATTTTCGAAGGGTGAATTCTACATTTTCAGGAATCCCCAACTGGCTATATCGAGTGAAGAACTGTAGTACCTCATCTCGTTTCCAACCTGAATTCTTTGCCTTTTCAATTGAGTTGACGGTCAATTTGTAGGTGTTGGCACGATCACAATTGCTAAACTCACAGAGTTCACCAAGTTTAAACAACAGTTGTGCAGGTGTTCCCATGGGGGCAACGATCTCAAAATTCGGTGTCAGATAGAATTTGCCAACTTGAGGTCCTTTTTGGGGGATGATGAGCGACTTTGTTAATTCGGACAGCCGATAAAACTGTTCTTGTCCCCAGACGCCTCTTTCCAAAAAACCATATCGCAACAACGTTGCAAATGAAGGTAAGTCATCTGTATTGCCTTCGTTCCAATTGTCACTGTAAAACCGTTGACGCCATTTGTCTCCTTCGATCCATCGTCTGTATAACGATTGAAGAGGATGTGCTGGTAGCCATTCACCATCTGCTTGATGAATAACCCACAACAACCATTCTGCTAAGGAGAACTCTTCATCCAATTTTGCCAAAACCAACCCCGTTTTATCTGCTTGAGACATCGAGAGCCATTCATCAACAATTGTGGGAACGATGTTGAGTTCCATATTGTGGAAACTGAGCATTCCATGGGTGAGTAAAAAGTGCAATAGGAAATCAAAACGGTCACTGTTTGAGGACCATATTTGACCAAAGAACGTATCCAATTCTTCTCGGTCGCTCTTGTGGATATCATGTTGCTGAGTGAGTCGTGCAGGCTTTTGGTGGAGATAACTTGCCAGAGCCACCAATGAAAAATCAAACGGTGCTGGAAGTTTTCCATCATCTTCTACAACGACGCCGTCATGTTTAAATGTTGGCAAGGTCAGGTCTTGCTTTAGAGCATGCTCAAGAAGTGGCAGCAATGGCTCTGGAACAATGTAGAAGAAATGATTGTGTTCAGTTGCAGATCGTGCCACTAAGCCAATTTTCCCCAAACCTTCAAGTGCCTGAGTCCAGTCTTTTTCCCTTCCACCATATGATACCAACAGTTCTTCAATGATCTCTTCACAATGAGCAATCCCACCGCATTGAATCATTGTAATTAGCGTGTTTAATTGATTTGGCTTGAGATCTTTGACTAGGGTTTTGAGTCTACTTTCTTGTCCCAGAGCTTTCGCTGTTAGCTGCACAACACGATCTAGACTTCCGATTCGATTTGGTTGTCCACCAGTACTTTTGTAGAGTGCAATTACCAATGACTTTGGCAATTGAGCCAAGTACTCTGCCAATCCAGTCGGCTTTTTAACCCGTCTTGAACGGTTCGGGTTTTCTGGATAGTTGGGTGGGTTTTGCAACAGTGCCGTAGACTTGTTTGATTTTCTGTAGTGTGGCGCATTCGACGTGTTGCGTCGGTTATTGCGCTTTCTACGAGATTTATGTTTATGGCGGTTGCGACCCGATTTGTTTGTGCCTGCAGGTGTGGAACTCATGGTTTACTCCAAAGAGGAAGGACTCTTATGTCAGGAAGGCGTTGGGGAAACAGATTGTAGTGTTGAAAAATCTTGTAAAAGATAGCGGTATCCTTGTCCTGCCAAAAACTTTTGACGGTTGAGAGCAAAGGTTTGTTCTTTACTGTCTTTTGTGACCAAGGTGTAAAAATAGGCCTTGTTTTCTAAGATGGCCTTTGGTGCACCCTTCTTAGATTTTTTACCTTTGAGATTTTTGGGACGAAGAATACGACCCAATCGCTGTGCTTCTTCTTGTCTAGAGCCAAAGGTACCAGATAACTGAATGGCTACGTTCGCATCTGGTAAATCAATAGAGAAGTTGGCCACTTTACTGACAACGAGGGTTTTGATTTTACCGGAACGAAACTGTGAGAACAACTTTTCACGGACATGATTTGGTGTCTTGCCTGTGATCACTGGAAGTTTTAATTCTTCACTCATGATGTTGAGTTGTTCCAGATAAGTACCAATGATCAAGATGTTGTCGTTTCGATGCTTTTTGATTAGGTAGCGCACTGCCTCTAATTTTTTAGGATTTGAGCAGGCCAGCATAAACTGATCTTTTGGAGCGGCATCGTTGTATTGTTGACGAAGAGATTGATTCATTTCTAAGTGGATTTCAATACAAGATATGGCGGCGATGAAACCCATCTTTTGTAAATCTTGCCAGGGAAGTTCATAGCGTTTGGGACCCACTAAGGTAAAGACATCGCTTTCTCGTCCATCTTCTCGTACCAATGTTGCTGTCAATCCAAGTCGTCGCATTGCCTGTAGATTTGCGGTTGCACCAAAGACCGGTGCTGGAAGTAAGTGAACTTCATCGTAAATGATCAAACCCCAATCTTGTTTGTCAAAAATATCCAGATGTTTAAAACCATCGTCTTTGGATTTCTTGTGCGACACCATTTGATAAGTGGAAACCGTTACCGCTCGTAATTCACGAGCATTTGCAGTGTATGAGCCAACATCTCGAGTTGTGAGGGTCGTTTTGCTGATGATTTCTTGAATCCATTGGTTGACAGCGGCTTGATTGGTTGCCAAGATGAGTGTTTTACGCTGAACCAATGCCATTGCTGCGATTCCGACAATGGTCTTTCCACCACCACAGGCCAAGACTACGACACCACATCCACCTGTAGACTTACCATCTTGGTACCATCTTTTTGCGGCTTCCCACTGGTAGTTCCGTGGTTCAAATACAATGTCGGTATTTTTGATTCGGTTTCTCAATGAAAATGCGAGTGCTGTTCCTGGTCTGAATCCAGCCAAGTCTTCCACAGGCCAATCGGCCAAGAGGCATTGTTGTTTGAAGAGACCTCTATTGGCAATAGAAATAGTATAGGTCATATTGCGTCGTCTACCCCTTTTGATCAACAGATCTTGTACAAGGGGTTCAGAGGTGAATAAACGTTGAATGTAGGGCGTTTCAAATTCTACTTTGATTTCAGCTGGGTTGTCAGGATTGGGAAGTAGCTTGACCAATCCATACCGTTCGATTGTATCTGCAACGAGTTCCTCTACTTCTTTTGGGATGGGATACTTGCTGATTTTATTTAAGCCAGTCACAATCTCTTCAGTAGATAGATTGGCAGATGCAGCATTCCAAAGTGTAATGCTGGTGATCTGATATGTGTGCAGGGCGTTTGGACTAGATTCTAGTTCTGCAAATTGTGTGAGGAATTCACGGGCCTGCTCATAGCGTTTGTGATTTGCTTCAACGAGAACTTTTCCATCGGCTTGCACGATGACTGGATTACTAAGTTGAACTTTCATGTATGCTCACCAATGCCTCCAAGGGCAAGAACAAGTTGACGTAGGGATGTCGGATATCGTGATGTGCTTATATACGAAACTGTATAATACTGTAATAGTGGTAGACAACGGACGATGGTCCCAATAAAAATGTCCATTCTAATGAAGTGGACTTGAACCTTAATAATTGAATGCCATGAGATATCGAAGTGCAAAATACAGATGCACCGAACAGAACATTCTCTTGTTTAAAACAATATAGTCCATATTCGATGCATTGTCAACAAGGGGAGATTCCCTTCAGATTCTCCTATCCTAGAAAACCATATCTCCAATCGGTGGAAGCATTAAAGGTTTCTTTGATTGTGCGAGGAGAAACCCATCGCAACAAGTTTTGTGGTGACCCTGCTTTGTCATTGGTTCCGGAGCCTCTTGCTCCACCAAAAGGTTGTTGACCGACAACTGCACCGGTTGGCTTGTCATTGATGTAGAAGTTTCCAGCCGCATTTCTCAATGTATTGAGGGCTTCTTGAATGGCGTATCTATCGGTTGAGAAAATCGCTCCCGTTAATGCATAGGGACTCGTTTTGTCTGCGATGGCTAAGATATTGGAAAACTCAGCATCGTCATATACATAAATGGATATGATGGGTCCAAAGATCTCTTCTGCCATCAAGCGATGAGTTGGAGTAGGGACTTGCACTACTGTTGGTTCAATAAACCAACCCTTTTCTCCATGAGCCTGTCCTCCTGTGATTACAGTGGCAGTATCATGAGCAATTTTAAGGTACTCTTTGTGTTTGTTGAAGGCACGTTCATCAATTACGGCGCCCAAGAAGTTAGAGAAATCACAGGTATCTCCCATTTTCATTTTTGGTGTTTCTTCGACCAACACAGACTTGACTTCGTCCCACATGCTAGATGGAAGATAAACACGAGAAGCAGCAGAACATTTTTGCCCTTGGAATTCAAAAGCACCGCGCAAAATCCCAACGGCGACTTGCTGTGCATTGGCTGAAGGATGTGCAATGATGAAATCCTTTCCACCAGTTTCGCCCACAATCTTAGGGTATGTCCGATAGTTTTGGATGTTGTTACCGATGGTTTTCCACAGATGTTGAAATGTGGGCGTCGATCCCGTGAAGTGCAATCCCGCCAAGTGTTCATTTGCCAAGACGATATCCCCGACATCCGCTCCATCTCCTGGAAGGAAATTGATGACTCCTGGTGGCAGACCGGCTTCTTCCATCAACAACAACCCTTCCCATGCTGAAAGTAACTGAGTTGTAGAGGGCTTCCAAATGTTGACATTGCCCATCATTGCAGGTGCACTAGGAAGGTTGAGGGCAATGGACGTAAAGTTAAATGGGGTGATGGAAAAGACAAATCCTTCCAATGGACGATAATCCAATCGATTCCACATACCTGGATTGCTTTGTGGTTGTTCAGACAAGATTTGCTGAGCAAAATGTACATTAAACTTCCAAAAATCAATCAATTCGCATACGGTATCGATTTCAGCTTGATGACAGGTTTTTGCTTGGCCCAACATGGTGGTAGCATTCAATCGTTGTCGCCATGTGGTACGGAGCAGTTCTGCTGCTCGCAAAAATATGGCCATTCGCTCTGTCCAAGGTAATTCACTCCAGGCTTGTCGAGCACTTAAGGCATTCTCAATAGCCTGTTCGACGACTTCAGGTGTTGCCAAGTGTGCTATGGCCAAGACATGTCCATGATCACAGGGCATGGTGACCTCAACAGTTCTACCGGTAAAGATGCGTTTACCACCAACAACACAAGGAATCTCTACAACGTGTGCTTTTCTAGCGTTTAGTTCTGCCTCTAACTCCAATCTTTCTGGAGAATTGGGAGTATAGTCATAAACAGGTTCATTCGTGGGAAGGGGGGTGTTGAAACGTCCGGTGAGCATGTGTCCTCCATGTGTTGAATGCTTGACACACTTGCTTTAGTCTGTTTGGACTTGAATTCCCAGTTTAGGAGGGCAGGACTTTTTGAATGGTTTCGTGAAACTCAATTTTGTGAACCAAATCCGAAATGTAGTCCATGTTGTCCGAGTCCCAGATTAGAACAGGACTGAGGGTGTAATTGGATATCCACTCCTCGTATAGTTTATTGAGGTTTCGGATGTACTTTGTATCTAAAGCCTGCTCGCTTGGACGACCTCGTTGCTTGATTCGCTTCTTGATCGTACGTACGGAACACTGAAGATAAATCATCAGATCAGGAGGTTGAATCGCTTGCTGCATGGTTTCATACAATTCCATGTAGGTATCAAACTCTCGTGTGGGAATCTTTTTTGTGCGATGCAAGTTTCGACAAAAAATTTCTGCATCTTCATAAATAGATCGGTCAAGAACAATTGTTTGATTGGGTGTGTTGTCAATCTCCATATGCAATCTGAATTTATGTGTCAAAAAGTACATCTGAGAATGAAAAGCCCACCTTTTCATGTCTGTATAGAAATCATCTAAGTAGGGATTGTCCATAAAGGGTTCGTAAACTGGATGTACACCGTAGTGATTGTGCAGGTATCGAACCATAGTTGTCTTTCCTGCGCCCATGTTTCCCGCTATTGCAATGAACTTTTTTGTCATGGTGTCCACACTCCTTGATTTCCAAACATATCCGTGGCTTCTATTTGTACGATGCTTTCGACCGCTACATCTCCTAGAATCATTTGTTGAGTTCTGATTTCGACATCACTGCGAGTCTCAATACTTCCATCTTGATGAGTCAGTGTGATTTCTAGACCCATTGGAGGGTTGTGTGCGCGGGAAGAACCCTCAATATCGATTAGGCGATATCCCCATTCAGGTCCATCCAATGAAATGCTGATTTGTGAAAGGAGGGGATCTGGTTCGATGCTCAATACGGCTTTTTCAACAACAAAGACATCGGACGTGATGTCATATTCTTCCATGGTCCATGGATAAGTTGTTTCAGTTCCTACATAATGGTGCCCATATACGTGAAATCGATATTCACCTGTTGGAAGACCCATGCGATCTGAATAGGGGGATGTTGGAGTCACGGTTTGCCACCCAGCCCACCATTGATGATCTTGTGCGTCTGTAAAAGGTGCCAAGGGAGTTGGTGTATGTGTAAGCAGCACATCGGGTACCGTTTCATCGACGACTCGACCACTGTTGCTTTGAAGTTCTACCCACTCACCACTGGTATTTTTGTATTCAATCACAATGTGTGGGTCATCGACTGCGGGATCTCCACCTTCCCAAGCAAACTGTGCCAATCCTTGAACCCTAGGAAGAATGGCTTCAGGTTGCGTTGCAATCTCAATAGACAGTGGAATATAGAAATCGTCTGAGACTATATCCGCAACCGTTCCAGCAAGCGGTGTGGTATCTGGTGTATAGGTTGGCAAGGGACGATCGGGGTACGATGTACTGTCAAACTCTCCATCGGGGTTCGCATTTTCCAAGAGATCAGTTTGGACCAAGGTACTCATTTCTAAGTTTTGTTCCATTAAATACTCTGCTTGCAGGGGCCCCCAGAGATTAATATTTGGTTCATACCCACCCAGTAGCCAATCTTCTGGAATCAAGAGGTAACCTTCATGATCTTGAGAGTAGTCTCCAACGATTACATTTTCATAGCCAAGTTCATTGCCCACTCTCTCACGATAGTGTCGCACATAATAACTGGTTGCTTCGCCAGGAAAAAATCCCATAAAGATATCTTCATCAACCACACTTCCATCTGGTTTAATGATGGACATGGGGCCCATCTTCAACGACGAAGTTTGGGCTTTGGTGGAGGCCGGCAATGGTAAGGGTACACCGTTGGGAAAGAATTCTGAGAATTCAAACACACCACCCAACAGGCCCATCATCAAATCTACTTTGGTACATCCATCGTATGGATAAATATCTGAGCCGATAGTACCACTTGAAAGAAATGGTTCGTCGTAACCACAAAAGACTGCGCCGTATTGAGTGTTCCACTCATCTAAGGGGGATAAAATCGTTCCATCGGCATCGTAGATTTGCAAGTCTGGTTCATAATCTTCTTGATACGCAGGGTAGTACCAGTCGACCTCTCCATTTCTTGAGACGTGAATATCTTCTTGCCCCTGTGTGATGGAACGCGTGACTGTTTCCAATGTAAATGCCTGATCGGACGTTGGAATACTGCTCCATAAGTCGTAAAAAGTATCCACAGCAAACTCTGAAATGCCTTCCATTTGTGCATAGGGATGACCATGCTCTCCAAGACCAGCAGGAGAGACGTCTCCACCGCCACCTTGAAAGTGTCCTACGACAACCGGTTGATCAAAGCGTTCTTGAAATGCAAATTCCACATGTCCTGGAGCGTCAACTGAGAACAAGGGATTGCTGGAACCCAAAGATGTTCCATGAATCCCAAAATTGAAAAATATGCCCAATGGATTGTCGTTTGCATCGTCTACACGCAACATCCAAAGTTCAGGATTTTTGTACGAACCTTCAATGTCGTCCCAAAATCCCAAGTCATCGTTTTCGGGTCTTCGATCCCGATACACCAGATCATCTGGATCCCAGTTTTCGAGCATCCCGAAGCCAATTTTGGCAGGGACTTTGGTTTCAAAAGCTTCGATGGCGAGATTGGCCAGTGAGGTTGAGTATCGTTGGAATATTTCCTCGTTGTATCGATCGCCGCCTAGGTAAAACTGAATCTGATCGGTGTAATTGGCTGGTGCATGGTGTGTATGGCTGGCCGAAACAACGACTTTTCCATACACATCAATGCCTGTAGATGTCAAGATTTGACGCTCAACTTCCCGAACCAACTCGTCGTTGCTGTATATAGAATCAATCGTCAAAAGGATCCACTCTTGATCGCCATTGTCCAGCCACAATGCTTCTGCCATAATGGAAGTTTGCACACCTGCTGAGGTAGAAAAAGAGTGTGCGTATTGACTCTCTCTATCATCAATGGTGCCAGCGCCACCCAAAAAGAAACATCGATTGGAGTATCCAGCCATCGGTGAACCAATCGGAATGTCGATTTTGCCTTCCGCTACACCTGCAGACGGCGTTCCAGGTTGGAGTGTTGGTGTTGAAACCGCAGAGTCGGTACTTTTGTCACCATCACAGGCCAAAAGTGCAATCAATGAAAACATGAACGCGATCCTTATATGACGGTGTAGATAAACGGTAATATTGGAGAGGAATCCAAAAATATAATAAACCCAACCATTAAAATTAAGACCAAGATGATGGGAGTCATCCACCAAGCTTTGTTGTGAATGATGAAGTCAATGAACTCAGCCAATAGGCCTTTGTTCTCATTGGGGATCTGTGAATTCGACATGAAAACCTCATGGTGAGTTTTGAAGCATAGGGTAGGGGAAATAGAGATAGAACGAAGTGAGTACAAATCAACTGACAATGTTTGGAATGAACCAATCAATACTGTTTGATACTCTGCAACATTATTTCACACTATTCCACAATACGAATCTGCATTGGCGTCTTAATTGTGTCTCCTTTCCATTCTATCTGAATGTCGGCATCTTGCCACATGGGATCTGTGAAATCAGAGACTTCGATGATGTCAGAGTCAAACCCTCTGCGTCTCAAGAATGGGTCTATATGACCGTTCCAACCGTATGTGCTTTGGATTGAGCAAGGGACTTGAGGGCTTCCAAATATTGCGATCGTGTGATGGACTGGATGTGTCAAGAAGTGATCGTAAAGACTGGACAGTCCACCATCCTCCGCACTGGCTAAACGAATCCAAACCTGTGGACACCCATCGTCCATTCGACTGAGAACATTGTTGGTATACAGTGGCTGTATCTTTTGTTGTAGTGAAGAAAAACCATGAATTCCAATGGTACAAATACAATATGTCACGAAGACAGGCTCCCATTTCAGAGAGAATTGTCTTTTTGTCCAAGCATATGAAATCCATAAGGGGATAGCTGGAAGCCACATGAGAAGTAGTCTGGGGTATTGTTTGGGTATTCCCATAAGTAATATTAGTGTTCCTGTCCATATCCACAACATCTTGGGGGCAGTCCGTAGATAATTGGGTTTCAACAGAATCAAAAGTGGGGTCAGAGTCCCTAAGACATAAGGAATACTCAGGGGGTAGAAGGTGATTTGCTTCCAAATAGATATGGTGAATCTACTTTGTGCAGATTGGCGGATGTATTCTTCTTGAAGTTGAATTTGTGTAAGGAACCACGGAGAAACAATACATGTTGCCAGTACGAATATCCACATACCGTGAAGTCGATTTTTGGAAGACAGTACGATTCCAACAATGACAAGTGGAGCCCCAATAATTATGGTTTGCTTTGTCAGTAGTCCCAGCCCAAGAGTTAGTCCTGTACATAAGAGTATAGAAAAATGTGGGCGGTGTTTCCATTCCAAAGCCAGACAAATACTGATGGTGGATAGTGCTGTGACCATTCCTTCGATCATAAAATGTCTACTGACACCCAGCAGTAAAGGAATGGACAATGTACACATACCGGCAACACGCCAGTTCCATTTATACAGATGTGCCATTCGAGCCACGGCAATTGCTGTAAGCATAGGCCATATCAACAATGCCCCTCGAATTAGCATTGAAGAAGGGGGTGTTGTACCAAATACTTGGGTGACAATCCCCCACCAAGCACCCATAACACCAGCAAACAATGGTGGATATTCACCATAATTCCCAAACCAAGTCTCCACAAACCAAGTATACAGTCCTTCTTCTAGCCAGTAGTCTCTAAACAATTCCATGGCACCAACATGACTTTCTTCATCCCCATCTCGAAGCAGACGGTCTTGTGATATCCATCGTAAATTGAGAGTCCACCATAGCACCACAAAGAGTGCTGTACTTAGACGACGCCAGACCATAAATACATCAATACGCCAATCATACCCAAGCCAACAAAGATACGTTGGTGTGTTTGTTGTGGAATACAAGTTGAACTGGCTACAAATATGGGTCCTGTACACGCGACAAGCGGTAAGAAGTAATGTGATGGGTGATGGTCAATGGTTCCCAATAAAAGTCCATATCCAATCATGGTTAGTAGAATCGGTGTGAGTGATTTGTTGTAACTATTGAATGCGAATGGCAAACTCAAGACCAACATTCCACCAGTATAGAAGCTCCACAGTGTGAAAAATGATGGGATGCGTTTCAGTAAATCGATGGGGTTAAAATTACCATGCCAATGCTCTGGAAAGGTTTCGAAATACAAGATAAACAATAAATCTTCAGCATCTCCTGTCAAGATTGCAATACCCGCAATGAGTACACCAACTAGAATGGTTCCCCACAAGGTTTGTAAGCCTGATTTCAACACATCCGTTGAGTTGGGTTTATTCCACCAATGATGCGTTAGAATAAAAAGAGTCCCCAAAATAGCGCCAGGCCATCGAAGTGCTTGTGCCAACAATCCCATCCATCCGAAACGACGGCCCTCTTTTTGAAAGATGCTCGCCCACATTCCCAAGATGGCAGCAGCGAACAGAGAGTCCGGAAAGTTTTGACTTCCGGGTTCAAACATCAATAAAGCGTGTACCATCATCAACAAGGCTGGTACACTCCAAGCCATTCTGATTGCTCTTGGTGCGATGACGGTTGTTAGCTGTAACGAAGACAATCCCACCAGTAAAATAACATGAAGGAATAAGCAACTGGCTCCTTGTAAATCTGGGGCGACCAAAATATTGCTCGTCGAAAGAACGGGCGACCACCCTGGTGGTTGATTCCACGTAAATCGTCGAGTTGTGAGCATTTCATTGGCCCATTGTTGATTTTCGACTTGATTGAGCAACTGATAATAATGTGTGTATCGAAGTTCCCCCGAGCCGTGAAGTGCCCATACCGCATCTGAAGAAGACATTAAATACACTCGATCGCCAGAAACCGAAAGGGATATTTGTTCGCCTGGTTGTAAATCTGCCCAAATGGAGATTGCTGCTACACCACTTTCGAGGTAACGATCAACGGATCCTTCTTGTTCTTCTTCGATGACGGAGCGTTGAACTTCTGCTCTTTTTCCTTTGGCTGATATATGTGAACCGATTGGCCCACGCACCGCAAGTGTGATTCTCCCATTGACTCTTGAGTCTGCAATGAGAGTTGGAGACGGTGTTGTTGGAGTCATGGCAAATGCACCAGAATCAATCCCACCGATGATTTCCGTATCTGCCCAAAAATTTGCAGGTCTCAAGGGAACCAGTTGATGTCTTGGATCATCGGCATTTTTCAGATACCAGTAGCCATCCAAGGGTCGTGCGATGGAAGCACTTTTCCATACTATTATGACAAGCATTGCGATGCCCAAGCTACCAATGCCCCAACGTTCTCGTGGAGACATGGGATAGACAGGTTGACGTTCTCTACTGACCCAAAGCCCACCCGTGGTCCATAACAGTGATAGAGTCCATACTATCCAAGGAAGATGTTCCGATTCTCCAAACCCTGCTTCGCGAATGAGAGCAATGTTCATCCATGCAATGACCATAGAGATCCAAGCAGAATCAATTAACAGTTGAACAGGAGATAGATGGTTGTCTCTGTGCCACCAGCAACTCCAACCCCATCCGACACTCCATAGAACGGTTCCCAAACCAACAATCCCCATAATCCACCAGTTGGCACCGCCCAATAGAGCAACAGCCATCAATAGATGGAGTCCAATCGGATAGAGCCAATGTTTTAGAGTCATAATGTCTTTGGGAAAGGGGTGTTTATGCTCTGTAACATCTTGTCACTTCGATACCCACTGAAAGCGTGTTCTTCAATTTGTTCTTTTGGTGTGGACGGTAGGTTGTGTTGGGTTACGAAGAGAAGAATGTTTTT
>Ga0206130_10006094_pt1 | contig 13975 bp, 10 predicted proteins | sample Helgoland_Spring_9_FD_148637 | JGI IMG/M metagenome (GOLD analysis project Ga0206130, IMG submission 148637) | Pelagic subsurface seawater microbial communities from Kabeltonne, Helgoland, North Sea - Helgoland_Spring_Bloom_20160512_1 | ecosystem: Environmental > Aquatic > Marine > Epipelagic ... | reverse complement strand
TCTGTAGCTAGGGCATGTGCAGAATCCTTAGACGAACGGTAATGGACATATACAGTGGCGCCCTGATGGGCTAGTTTTCTTGCAATTGCAGTTCCAATCCCTTTGCCGGCACCAGTTACCAATGCCGTTCGTTGTTCTAGATTGCTCATGTATCTATCCATATCGTAAAGTCATAAAGTCATAAAGTCATAAAGTCAAAGGGACGCGGTACTCGATTGTTATTGTTGAGGGAGGCCTTTAAGGGGGGCTTCAGCCTCATCCTCGTCTGGTGCTGGAATACGTTGGAAGGTGATTTGATCATCACCAGCCACATCCACTTTAATGGTGTCTTTGGGACCATATCCACCAGAGACAATCGCTTTGGACATTGGATTCAGTAGATACTGTTGAATGGCTCTTTTGAGAGGTCTAGCACCAAATGTTGGATCGAACCCAGCATCACACAATGCCGTACGTGCTTCATCACTGACTTCAACGAGCAACTGACGTTCGGTCAAGAGTTTTTGGACGCGTTTCATTTGGATTTTGAAGATGGCATCCATATTGCCACGTGTCAATGCATCAAAGATAACCGTATCGTCAATTCGATTGAGGAATTCTGGACGGAAATGAGAACGCAATGCTGTCATGACCGCTGTTTTGGCTTTCTCGGCGTCCCCACCTGCTTCCATGATTTTATGGGCCCCCACATTTGAAGTCATGATGACCACTGTATTTCTAAAGTCGACTGTTCTACCTTTTGAATCGGTCAATCGACCATCATCCAGTACTTGCAACAAAATGTTGAAGACATCTCCATGGGCTTTTTCAACTTCGTCAAGCAGTACTACAGAGTAAGGACGTCTTCGGATGGCTTCGGTTAACTGACCACCTTCGTCATACCCAACGTAGCCCGGAGGCGCTCCAATAAGTCGTGCAACCGAATGTTTTTCCATGTACTCAGACATATCGATACGTACAATGTTTGTATCATCATCGAACAAGAATTCAGCCAGTGCCTTTGCCAATTCGGTTTTACCCACCCCAGTTGGTCCCAAAAATATGAATGAACCAATGGGACGATCTGGATCTTGAAGTCCAGCCCGTGAACGCCTAACGGCATCCGATACTGCGATGACAGCTTGGTGTTGTCCAATTACACGGTTGTGTAAGTTGTCTTCCATCTTAAGAAGTCGTTCTTGTTCACTTTGTTGCAACTTGTTTACGGGAATCCCTGTCCAAGCACTAACAACAGTGGCAATATCTTCCTCGGTCACTTCTTCTCGTAGAATACCACCATCTTTTTGTAAGTCGGCTAGTTTGGACAGTACATCAGCCAATTGTTTCTTTAATTCTGGCAAAACAGAATATTGTATCTTTGCTGCTTGATCATAGTTTCCAGTTCGTGTCACATAGTCCAAATCGCGATTGACTTTTTCCATTTGCTCTTTGGTTGCTGAGATTTCTTCAATGGCGTGTTTTTCAGCTTGCCATTGCGCTTTGAGTTCAGAGCCTTCCGCTTCCATATTGGCAATTTCTTCTTCCATTGCATCCGCCCGTGCAATGGTTGCCTCGTCTGTTTCCCGTCGTAAGGTGTGAATCTCAATTTTCTTGGCGGCGATTGCCCGCTCAATCTTGTCGATCGGTTGTGGCAAAGATTCGATCTCCATTTTTAAACGAGATGCTGCTTCATCAATCAAGTCAATCGCTTTATCTGGAAGTTGACGGTCGGAAATGTATCGATTGGAAAGGTGTGCTGCCGCTAAGATAGCATCATCGGTAATGTGTATGTTGTGGTGTACCTCATATTTTTCTTTGATACCACGGAGAATACCGATTGTGTCTTCCACACTTGGCTCCGCTACATATACAGGCTGAAATCGACGTTCTAGCGCTTTGTCCTTTTCGATGTGTTTACGGTATTCATCCAATGTAGTGGCGCCAATACAACGCAGTTCGCCTCTTGCCAGTGCAGGCTTGAGCATATTCCCCGCATCCATTGAGCCTTCAGATTTTCCTGCACCAACCATCATGTGTAGTTCGTCGATGAATAAAATCACTTTTCCATTGCTGTGCTCAATTTCATTCATGACACTTTTTAAGCGCTCTTCAAATTCTCCTTTGTATTTGGCCCCAGCCAACAAAGCCGCCAAGTCAAGGCTCAAGACCTTTTTATTTTTCAAAGATTCAGGGACATCGTCGGTTGCAATTCGAGAAGCGATACCTTCAACAATTGCGGTCTTTCCAACACCAGGTTCACCCATCAATACGGGATTGTTTTTTGTTCGTCTAGAGAGAACTTGTAATGTTCGACGAATTTCATCATTTCTTCCAATGATGGGATCTATTTTTCCATCCAATGCATCCTGTGTCATATCTCTGGTGTACTTTTCTAGAGATTCATAGTTGTTCTCAGCATCTTCTCCCTGAGCTTTTCTACCTTTTCTGACCATTTCAACAGCATCTTGGATGCGTCCTGTTGAGATACCCAAGTCATTCAATAATTGTTGGGTATAGGACCTGATTTGACTGATGGCAAGAAAAAGCACTTCATTTGTGACATGGCTGTCTCCAAATTCTCCAGCAGTTTTGTGTGCGGCCTCAATCACTTGTTCCATTTCACGAGATTGTCGAGGGGTTGAACCACCCGAGGCAGAAGGATAACGTTGTAATATGGCTTCGAGTTCACGTTGGACTTGACCTTCATCCCCACCGATCTGTCGGATAAGATTTCCAACAATTCCTTTGTCTTGTGATAAGAGTCCCGAAAGAATATGACCCGGTCGAATTTCGGGGTTGCCATTTGAGTTTGCCAGTTTTTGAGCGGAAAGCAAGGCTTCTCGAGACATGGTGGTAAATTTTTCACGTTGCATGAAATACTCCTTTGTGTTGTATTTAGTGTATTCACCCCTCCAATCTTGTCTAGGGAATCCACCCTTTTTCTCTGTGTTTTCTCTCTCTCCTTCCTCTTGTATATATTTCAGGCTTTGACATGATCATAATGACCCTGCTTTACATCCCAAATCTCTTAGGGTGTTTTGACTCCGCTCCATTGTTACAACAAGAACCACAACCTCAAGGAGTTGAGGTGGCGACCATTGATGCTCTAGAAGTGCAACTCAATGAAGCCTACAGTGTGTGGGCGAAAGAGGAGTATGAGAATGCATTTGAAGCGCTACAGTTTATGAATCAAACCTCTTTAAAAGACATATGGCCTGTCCTACATGAAGCAGATCCAGAATCGGCATTGCGATTAGAGGTTCAGTTTGGAACAGTTTTATGGGCTACAGAGCACAAACGATCTTTTGAAGATCAAGATGCTGCTCGAATGTTACGAACAATCTTATTGCGTGAACTCAATGACGTTCGTCGCGTCGAAGTACTCCCACCAGACCAACCAGCAACAACCAAGCCATAGAAATAGGTGACGTTGACGAACTGCTTGTATTGCAACCACCCTGTGGGGTTTCCAAAACCTGAGTTTGCTCTCTTTCGGCCACGAATGAACACGCTCCATTTTCACTATCATCTTCACCTTCATCGATGATACCATCACAATCGTTGTCTACACCATCACAATCTTCAGGGTTATCCGGCCACGCCCATGGATCGTCGTCGTCACAATCGCCTTCTGCCTCAGAAAATCCATCCCGATCGTCATCAAAACTGTCCGAGCCTTCATCAATAAAGCCATTGCAGTTGTCATCATACCCATTTTCAACTTCTTCAACATCTGGATGTACCTCTGCAGATGAATCATCACAGTCGCCTTCTAACTCTGTGAGACCATCTTCATCGTCGTCATACCCCTCTGTATCGTTGTCAATAAAGCCATCACAGTTGTCGTCATACCCATTGAGAACTTCTTCAGCATCTGGATGGATGTTTGGGTCTCCTTCAGAGCAATCTCCTTCGAATGGTGTAAAACCATCGAAGTCCAAATCCACCATTTCATCGAAGGCTTCGTCTTTAACCCCGTTGCAGTTGTCGTCTTTGTTGTTGTCTATTTCATAAGCACCTGGATTGACATTTGGGTCGGTGTCATCACAATCACCAAGGCATGATCTCCATCCATCACCATCTTGATCCCAATCTGAGTGTTTGGAATTCTCACAATCATTACCCATTAGCGCTATGCCTTCCGGAAAGTCAGGATCATTGATGGTGATCCCCAAATCGGCATATTCAGGATTGCTTGAACTTGGAATCCATGCAACTTCAGCCATTTTGGACTCTCCTTCGAATACATAAATGGGTGTTGCTGACGCACCGTAGAATGAAGAGGAGCCATCGACTTGAAAACTAGAGATTGTGAGGGGGGCTTCACCACAATTTCTTAGGGTTAGGCTTTCAGAGAAATAGCCACCAGCAGGACGTTGTCCAAAGTCAATTTGTGCGGGAAATACTTCTGCACAAGGGATACGTCCAATACCACGTACGGCTACTCTAATGATGCCTTTGTCGTCTTCGGTTCGTTCTTTGGTCGTTGAGTCATCTGATAAGATGGTCAATTGTCCTCGAAACAATCCATCGGCATCCGGTCTGAAGTTAATTTCCACAATCTCTTGAGTCGGATCACTTTCAGAGCCTCGTTGTAATTTCAACTGATCAGCAACTCCATCACCATCCGAGTCTGTTTGTGCCCATGAAGGAAGCACAACAAAATGGTCTGGGTCAGAAGACGTGATGCTGTATACAGTGACACTTCCAGGACCAACGCTTTGCAGAGTGACCGGAATGGTCTGACGTTCCCCAACTGCGACGATGTCGATGTCGTAAGTATCTTGATTGGTTCGAAGTTCTTGTCTCTGGACGGATATTTCATTGTCAGACGCGCACCCAAATAGAGCTGTTGTAGAAGTAAAGAGTATCGTGTAACGTAAAAGTTGTGTCATCGTATGTTCCTATCAGTGAGGAGTCTTCTGAGGTGGCGTTTAGACGTTTCTATTAAGAGATTAAGATTTGTTGAGTATGACTTTGTTTTGCAGCTTGCCGGCTTCAGTATGCAATACCTTGGACGCATTCTTATAGAGGAACTTCGCCTGTTTAAGGTTGTTTCCAATGCAGACCATTCCCAACTTTCCAAACTCACTCAACGCACCCATTAGATGAAAGACGGTACCCCGCTCTGTGTTTCTATGGAAGTGCAAATCGTGGAACAATGCCATGTCAATCAAATCGGATGGAAAGAGTCCTTTGAAATCTTCAGATTGTAAAGTGTCCGAAGCAAAGTAGCACTTTGCTTGTCCATTTTGCGCATAAAATTCTCCAGTGATGGGGTCATAGTGTCCATCTGTCAAGAATCGTAATGTAGAGAAGGGGTGTGTGGTTCCACCTTTTCGCAAATTAACTTCAATGGCATAATGGTCGTATCCATCTCCATTTTGTTTTGGAACGCTCACAAAGTCAGTGGCAAAGCGACCCATGGCCCCTCGTTTTGCCAACTCTTCTGCCACTTGCATTCCATAGTGTTGAACTTCCATTCTGTAACTCGGATGCGCAGGGAAGGTACATCCCAGAAACACTTGTCCTGTTGAACCACCGAGCACTTGATCGTGTGTGGAAATAGGGACGGCTTTACCCAGTGCATTGACTCTACATTGACTAGAGGGCGACAACTTGTGCTTGCCTTCGACAAACATCTCAACAACACCACCCATGTCCTTGTACTTTTCTTTGAAACTGTCCCAATGTTCTAAGGCTGCTTCGAATTTTAGATTGGGTAAATTGGCGCGGATTTGTTTTAAGCGTTCCACGGAATCCGTTGCATCAATCTTATCAAAGTAGAACAATGCGTTGCCTTCACCGGAGAAACCATCGTTGAGTTTGACAACCGCCCTTCGCATTTCGGGGTTTCGAATCTTTAAGTCATTCAATGCTTGTGCTATTTCTTCTTCGTCGGATAGATTCTCAAAGCCGTCTGGAAATAAGATTCCAGAATCTCTGAAAATTTCTCGACACCCACTCTTTGTTCCCAAATTATTCAAACTGGGATCGTTGGCATACAATGGGATCCCCAGTTGTACAGCCAAGGTCCTTTCAAGCCATGTGGAATTGAAGCAGATCATGTGTGCACGACTGCTGTCTCCAATCGAACGTTTGATTCTTTCCAGCAACAGAGGGCGACGTAAAATCTTTTCAGACAGAGGGAGACTGGAAGAATCTGAACAATCCAGCATGATCAATCTTTGCTTAGAGTGTGCAGTGGGAACTCCGCCAAGTAGATGTAAGTAATAGTCAATAACAGTACTGGATATGGCTTGACTTGTCACAAAAACGATTCGAGTTCGAGAATTTCGAAGCAGCATTAAGGTATATAAAAGTCTTTCTTCATAATGATGAACACCACTGATTTTATTCAATTCTCTTGAATCAAGAGATAAAGAAGGGACAACCAAGATGGTATGTTCAACACGGTTGTCTCGATTTACCAAAGACCAAAGATCTGGCAATCGTTTTTGTATATCGTGGAAACGAGCAATTTCTGCTGGAGATCTGGGTGGATGTTCAATCATAGTGTACCTGCAATCGGTAGGGTGAAATACAATTGTATCTTATCCGATGTACGATGATTTCGGCAAATCCATGATCAAAAATAGGCAAATATTTTCCGTTGGCTGGTGCAATCCATTAAAGTATAGAGATATGGGAAAATCAATTGATCAAAAAATAAAACGCAGCTTGTTGGCGTTGAATGTATCTTCGCTAAAACGATTGTTTTCAAATATGAACGTTATTGAAGGGTATATTGATAAAAAACCCATTTTTTTAGAATGGCTTCATGCCGAAATCGAAATTAACGATCAATATAGACCAACCGGCTTTTCACAAAATCTGACATCTGCACATCAAGACAGCGTAAAAGTTTGGTTGTTGTCAATGCGGGCCCTTTGGGGGGATATGAGATTACAGGCATTGGATGTCTTAAATCTATCCGAATTTCAACAGGTGCATTTTCGAACCACATTTGATGTTCCTTTTGACTTACAATGGTTGTACCTTCCAAGAAGTGTACACGGGGGTATTCCAGAGGTTTCAGTTTGTTGGCTGAATGATGAACAGTTATCCAGCATTTCAGAGGAGCGATGGTTGAGTGGCCAATGGTGTATTCAAATTCAAAAGGCTCCACTGTCAAAGTGTATAAAGTCTGCTCAGGTTGTTGGATTGGATGCATCCAGTGCTTCGGAAAAGATTTTTCTTGCTTGGTGTGATGTACTGCAAGAGGCTCCAATTCAGTGGGTGGCTTTTCCTTCAGGGTTTACTCGATGGGAGCAAGTGCCGGATTGGTCAAACTCTTTGGAACTTATTCAAGCATCGGACTGCCCAAGTTTGGAACAGAATGGAGAGTGGCTTGGTCAACTGTATAAGCTGCGATGTCTGAGTTTGAGAGGGAGTAACTTGACCAAGTTACCATCATCCATTGCTGATTTGTCCTCATTAGAGATGTTGGATGTATCCGATTCACCGATACGAGAAATTCCGTCATGGCTGGAGGCTCTCAAAAAACTCAGGTGCTTAAATGTCGCAAGCACAGCGTTGGATGAGTATCCAAAAAATATTTCTAAAATAACCAACCTTAAACAACTAATTATTCGAAATTACAATGCGGCTCGAACGGTGGAGTGGTTGAAAAGAATTCAAATGGAGAATACAAATATTAAAGTACGCAGAGTTGTCGATATTCAACAACCGACTTTGTGGATGTTGTGCATTCAGTTTTATTGTTTTAAAAAACTATAGTGGTTGGCGTCTATTTTTTTATCGCATCTTTAAGATAGGAAACAGCAATGTATTTGACTCAACCCAACAATACTGTTTTAACAGAGATTCAACGCAATGTGATGATATTACCTCCAGGTGTGCTGTATTTTTGTCGATTGGATAAGCCGAGTAAAGCCTCGGTACTTTGCGCTATGGAACTGTTGTTGGTAGAGTCTGAAACTCACAAAGTACGCGATTTGGTTTGGGATGTGCGAAACAAGTCTAGGTTGACTGGAGGAATGCAAGTTTTGATCCTTCAGCAAATCCCAAAGTTGGCAGAAAATTTCGATCGTGTGTATGTTGTGTGGGATGAATCTACGGCACATTCTTGGAAAGGGGCTTTCGTTAAACGAATGCCTGTATTTCAACAGCACGTGGAGTTTTCGTTTCACATTAGCATTGAAGATGCCTTGACGGCAACGCGTATTCAAAGTGCGTGAGGTATTTCGGCTCGCTACATAATGAGAAGATATTCAATCATATTCTTCCGTAGAAGTGCTGTTTTGGTGAATGGGAAAGTTGCTGCGATTCGGTTACGATACTTCTTGTATTGTTAAATGGAGAATGCAGCATGGATCAATCGACTCAAGAAGATCAGAAAAGTCAAGAATGGGAACGTTTGGCACTGAAGTTGTTGAAGGGCAAGCCTCTATCGTCCTTAAATCAGACCTTGTTGTCTGGATTGACTACAAAAGTTGTATATGCATCTAGACCGACAGTGACTCGGAGTGTTTACCGGCAGGATGAACGATGGCGGGATGTTGTAGTGAGTGGTCGTATAGACGGACGATTTCAACATAAAAAGAGGTGGTTGGAGCAATCTTCTGATGGACTTGGTATCGTTCGAATGTTGACAGATGATAGAAATAAGGTTCAGAGAGCCAGTCGAATTGAAGTATTGGATATGGAGATGAAATCCATTGAGCAGTGGTCTAGATCCGGTTTGGGAACGTTGCACTGTGATCCGTTTGCTCTGGTCTTGTTAGACGTACATACAGAATCTGGTGTCTCAGAATCTGTCTTACAAGATTCCGTCCGTATTTTACGAACACAAGAGGGGGCTCATCCGATTACCATTGATGCAAGTTTGATTCACGGAATGGGTGGTTCGGCACAAGAAGAATTGCTGTGGGTATTGTTGTCATTGTCTCAATTGTTGAAATGGGGATGTCTAGATTGGTCATCCATTTGGCTTCAACTTGCGTTGGATGCTGATATTGTACAAAATACGGTGAAAGTACGTGCTTTGCGTCAGTTGATGCAAGGGATGGCAGCACAACGCAGTGACGTTGTAGGGAGTCCGTTTGTAAATGGTGAAACGTCATTGAGAATGTTTACGTTGGCGGACTCACACAATAACATGCTTAGAAGTTTGTATGCTGCTGTGGGTGGTATATGGGGTGGAACAGACGGCATCAGTATTCATGGATATGATGTGTTGAGCAACTCCAGTCGACAAGCGCATCGGATAGCACAAAATGTACATAGAGTATTGGATGAGGAATCCGGACTGGGTAACTGGTTGGACCCTATGTTTGGAGGCTATGAAGTGGAAACACAAACACAGGCATTGTGCGAGCAGGTATGGTCTGAATTTTGCATGCTGGAAGAAACTGGTGGAATACTGAATCTGTTATCTGGAGAAGGTTGGCTTAATCGATTGACCAGAGTACAATCCGAACGACACCATCTGATTGCAACTCAACAAAGATTTATTACTGGTGTGACGGCTTTTGCCGATGCCAATGAACAGATCGGCAACGATTGGTTGAGTCATATTCAACCACAGTTTGTTCGTGACGCTCAACCGATAGAGCAACTTCGAGCAATGGCAGGACAGATGTCTGGAGTGAAAATCCAAGTATATTGTCTAGGTGCTTTATCAGAATACAAGCCTCGCTTAGACTTCTTACAACAATGGTTGGCAGTTGTTGGATGGAAGGCTGAAATTGTAGAGGCTGTTTCAGCGTTGAATGGAGACTTGCGATGTGTTGTGGGGACAGAGGTCATGTATCAACAAGAGTTAGACGGAATACTTGAGGTGTTGCTGTCAATCCAAGGGTCTGTTTGGGTTGTGGGTAATGGGACGAATCTAGAGCATGAAAATCTCACTCGGATTCGAAGGGGATTGAATCAACTGTCGATTTGGAACCGTGTTTTTCAACAAATGACTGTCGGAGGTGATCAATGACTTGGAATCCATCATGGAAAAGTGTTCAATCTAGTCTTCTGGTAACAAAACCGAACATTCATTCTATAGTGACGCCATCAGGGTTGTCTACACAGACTTGGACAGGCCAACACGTTCTTAGTAATGGCAGTGGTGAGAAGGACGAGAAGGGTGGAATTGGTGATAAAGGTGCAGAGTATCCTGGTGTCGCTCCTTATACTCGTGGCCCATATGCTACCATGTATGCACAACGTCCTTGGACGATTCGACAATATGCAGGATTCTCCACTGCAGAAGAGTCGAATGCTTTTTACCGCCGAAACTTGGCGGCTGGTCAAAAAGGACTGTCTGTAGCATTTGATTTGGCAACACATAGAGGGTATGACTCTGATCACCCAAGAGTTCTTGGTGATGTTGGAATGGCTGGAGTTGCCATTGATTCTATTCTGGACATGGAAATTTTGTTCTCTGGGATTCCCTTGAATAAGATGTCTGTTTCTATGACTATGAATGGTGCTGTTTTACCAATTTTGGCACTTTATATTGTGAGCGCACTGGAGCAAGGTGCAGAACTCAAAGATTTACGCGGTACCATTCAAAATGATATTTTGAAAGAATTTATGGTCCGAAACACGTATATTTACCCACCGAAACCTTCGATGCGCATCATTTCTGACATCTTTGAATATACCGCTCAGTATATGCCAAAATTCAATTCCATTTCGATTTCTGGTTACCACATGCAAGAAGCGGGAGCAACACCCGACTTAGAACTGGCGTATACATTGGCGGATGGTTTGGCGTATGTTCGTGCAGGATTGGCAGCGGGATTGGATGTGGATGCATTTGCGCCTAGGTTGTCCTTCTTTTGGGCGATTGGTATGGATACGTACACAGAAATTGCAAAACTTCGAGCTGGTCGTCGACTGTGGGCAGAGATGTTGGCTGAGTTTTCTCCTGAGAATCCCAAGTCTCAAATGCTTCGAACTCACTGTCAGACCAGTGGTTGGTCATTGACAGCACAAGATGTGTACAACAACGTTACTCGAACAGGTATTGAAGCATTGGCAGCAACGTTGGGACATACACAATCACTCCACACCAATTCTTTAGACGAAGCATTGGCGTTGCCAACTGACTTTTCTGCTCGTATCGCTCGAAATACACAATTGTTGTTGCAACTCGAGGCAGGTGTCTGTAGATCTGCAGATCCGTTTGGCGGATCTTTTGCGTTGGAAGCGTTGACCGACGAGATTTACAACAAAGCAAAATCTCATTTGGTTGAAATTGAAGAATTGGGGGGAATGCCTGAGGCTATTGAGCAAGGGATACCCAAACTTCGCATTGAGGAATCGGCAGCTAGAACTCAAGCCCGTATTGATTCGGGTCAACAAGTAATTGTTGGTGTGAATAAGTATGTAGTGGATGTTGAAGAAGAGATACCAGTTTTGGTGGTAGACAACGAACAAGTTCGAACTGCTCAAATTGGCAGGCTCAATACCGTAAAGAAAAATCGAAACGATGAATCGGTTGCGCTTGCTTTAAACAATCTTGAAGAATCGGCTCGCTCTGGAGTAGGGAATCTACTTGCATTGGCTGTTGAAGCAGCAAAAGTACGATGTACAGTTGGTGAGATATCAACTGCTCTAGAATCGGTGTACGGACGTCATCAAGCACAGATTCGAAGCATATCGGGTGTCTATGCAAGCGAGTTAAAGAAGGAGAGTTCAGTGGGAGAAACCATTCAGAAACGTGTAGATCAATTTATTGAACTCGATGGACGTAGACCACGAATACTTGTGGCGAAAATGGGTCAAGATGGTCATGATCGTGGTCAGAAAGTGATTGCTGCTGCGTTTGCTGATTTGGGGTTTGACGTTGATATCGGTCCGTTGTTTCAAACGCCTGAAGAAAGTGCCAAACAAGCTGCTGAAAACGATGTGCATGTGATAGGAGTATCTTCGTTGGCTGCAGGACACTTAACTCTTGTACCGGCATTGAAAGCTGAATTGAAGAAGATTGGACGTGGCGACATTTTAATTGTTGTTGGTGGGGTTATTCCGCCACAAGATTACGAAACATTGTTGGAGGCCGGTGCGTGTGCTATCTTTGGACCAGGGACAGTGATTGCAGATGCTGCAATTGGTGTGCTGGACCAAATTGAGGCCATTTTAACTGCCGAGGTGTAATGTGCCTCGTCGATTAACTCTCCAAGCCTATTTTGAAGGTATTCGCAATCGAGACCGTTCCGTCTTAGGACGGGCAATATCATTGATAGAGTCGCGTCGAAAAGATGACCAATTATTGGCAGAAGAATTGCTGACTCGTTGCATGCCATTTACAGGAAAATCGATCCGTGTTGGGATTACCGGTGTTCCAGGAGTGGGGAAGTCGACACTTATGGACCGGTTGGGGATGCAGTTGATTGAAAAAGGACTGTCAATCGCTGTATTGGCTATCGATCCGTCATCCTCCAGAACGGGAGGCAGTATTTTGGGCGATAAGACCCGTATGGAGAATTTGTCTGTTCACGCAAATGCCTTTGTTAGACCGTCTCCGACAGATAGACACTTGGGAGGTGTGGCTCGAAAGACTCGCGAAACCATGTTGCTTTGTGAAGCGGCCGGATTTGATGTTGTGTTGGTTGAATCTGTTGGTGTTGGTCAATCTGAGATTGTTCTTGCCGGTATGGTAGATTGTTTTGTTGCTTTGATGCTTCCGAATGCTGGCGATGAACTTCAAGGAATCAAGAAGGGACTGTTGGAGTGGGTAGACATATTGGCTGTGAACAAAGCGGATGGTAAGAATGCCATCGTGGCAAATCGCTCAAGAGTGGAATATCAGTCTGCTCTTCATTATGTCCCTCACCGTCATGCCGATTGGATTCCAAAAACCTTATGTGTATCTGGGTTGAAAGGTGAAGGTTTGGAGGCGTTATGGAGTGGCGTAGAAGAGCATCGAAACATGTTGATGCAATCTGGTTCTTTGGAAAAATTACGTACAGAGCAACGATTGGAATGGCTGAATAGTGTACTTCGCGATCGACTTTGGGAGCAATTTTGTTCTCACAATGGTGTCAAAGACACTTTTCAGACTGTTGAGGAGTCAATCTCCTGTGGAGATCTTTCAGTACGACAAGGTGCTCGAACACTGTTGAATCTGTTTCGAGATTCGAATCTATGACACTGCTCATCGATCGTATTGTTCAATTGTTTAAATGGCCGATGGCCTTGTTGAGCCTTGGAAACCTTTGGTTTTTGGTTCTCACGGATACAACGTTGATACTCAAAACATTGAATGGTGCTCATCAGAATTTTTGGCTTGGTATGATCGTATATTTGTTGGTGTATCGATTTTTCTTTTCAGCCCGTTTGTTTGGTTCTTGGCTACCGACGTTAGTTCATGAGTGTATACACGTGTTGTTTGCGTGGTTGACACTGCATCGTGTGACTGGGTTTTCAGTGAGTTGGCGTAAAGGCGGACACGTGGAATATGTTGGTGGTAAAGGAAATTGGCTTATTACCATTTCCCCATACTTCTTTCCGTTGGCAACCATTTTGGGGGTCTTAATTGAGGGGGTTCTGGATCCGACAATCGTTCAACGCTCATTGGGCATGGGAGGATTGTTTGGATTTGAATTGATTTATGTTTGGAGACAGATTCATCCACAGCAGACTGACTTTCACAAAGTCGGGATGCTTTTTGTCTGGATGTTCCTCCCGGGAGCCATTTTGTTTGGATATGGGATACTGCTTTCTTTTTTATTGCTGGGTGTTGATGGAGCCGCTGCTTTTCTTGGGCAAACGATAAATCATACTATGGAACTTTTTCAATGGGGATTGGAGTACACTCAATCCTTAATAAAATCATTTCAATAGAACAGAATACGCAAATTACCTGTTGGTTTCGAGCCGCTTCTTCTTATTGTAGAAATAGAGTATAAAAGGTACTGCAAACAATCCCAAAAAGAAGAAACTGCATCCGGACGCAACCAACATTTGCTTGGTTTTTTGTAATTCTTCGTCTTGTGAATTCGAATATTGATTGGGTATTGAACTTGGGGGT
>Ga0206130_10006092_pt1 | contig 13979 bp, 10 predicted proteins | sample Helgoland_Spring_9_FD_148637 | JGI IMG/M metagenome (GOLD analysis project Ga0206130, IMG submission 148637) | Pelagic subsurface seawater microbial communities from Kabeltonne, Helgoland, North Sea - Helgoland_Spring_Bloom_20160512_1 | ecosystem: Environmental > Aquatic > Marine > Epipelagic ... | reverse complement strand
CCTTCGGTAGATCCCACTGTAGGTGAACAAACGGATCTGGGTCGGGTGGGCGAAGAAGGGGTGCCTGCCGAAGACAAGCCTGCCGAAGACAAGCCTGCCGAAGACAAGCCTGCCGAAGACAAGCCTGCCGAAGACAAGCCTGCCGAAGACAAGCCTGCCGAAGACAAGCCCACCGAAGACAAGAAACCGGTTGCGGCAAATAGATCAAATGTTGAATTAGATTTAGGAATTAATCTCACATTGTATTTGGAGACCGAGAAAGAAAATCATGGAGTTATTACGGAGCAACTTGCGCTGATAAAGCAATATGTAGAAGAAGATGCATCCGCGGAAGTAGATATTGCGATGACATTAAAAAAAATATTTTCCAAATTTGAAATAAATATTAATGATATAGATCCTTCTAATTTGGAAACAATTGCGACATTCTTCCCGATTTATGAAAAAATATTTGTAAATTATTCCCAATACAAAAATAATCAGTTACTCTATAGCGACTATTCGGTGTTTTTTAGAATTTATTCATATTTCCCCGATGTTTTCGGTTTTATAAGTCCTTATTTCATAGGTGTATATTTCTTTGGTATCTCGGGATCGGTAGATAGAAAATATTGGAATTATGATATTAAAAAATATTTCAACATAGCGTCCGGAATTATGAATGAAAAAACGAGCACAACGCCTGTAAGTTATATGATGTGTATGGCTCTTTTATCATCTAAGGGGGCCTCTATTGGTCAGAGAGGTGATATGGGTGAAATAACGACCCCGGTAACCGATATGAAAAAAAGAATAGGTATAAGTGAAACTCAATTGGCTCGGGAGATACCAGAGGGTATGGGTTCTCATGATGATTTAGGAAAACCCAAGGATCTCGTAAACGATATGGGAACCGGACCAGGGTCTCTCGCACCCCCAGCGGATGATATGACCCTCAATGATCAAGGTAAAGATGATCTAGGAAAACCAGATGACCTCGGTAAGGATGATCTCATAAAAGATGACCTAGGAAACCCCGATCTCAAAAAGGATGACCTAGGAAACCCCGATGACCTTGGTAAAGATACGGGAATCGGTCCAGCGCCTTTAGACGCCGTGCCTTTAGATCCCGCGCCTTACCCCGCGCCTTTAGATCCCGCGCCTTACCCCGCGCCTTACCCCGCGCCGTTAGACCCCGCGCCGGATCTGCGACCCAATGACCTAGGAAAACCCGATGACCTTGGTAAAGATATGGGAATCGGTCCTGAGTCTCCCGCGGTCCAAGCCCCCTCCGTTCTAGCTCCGGGGCAAGAGGAGTTAAAACCGCCGTTAGAACTCGGAATGAGGAAACCCATTATTCAGGGAGGGGGCATGTTCCCAAAACCCAAAATAAACCCAGACAACTTCCCCGAATTATACCGGAATACCCGGTTAATGAATGCTGTTGCGGAACTCTTATCTTATGTTTATGCGGCATCATCGCATTATAAAAAATCAGTGATGGTGCAGGATTTAGAAGAACTTCTTATTTATCTTATTGATACAAAGGAAGAAAAACATAGAGAATTTTTGGCATTAATTGCGAATGATAATAATTTTAAAACAGCACTAAATCCGGATACAGCATTAAGTCTCAAAATTTCTGAAATTTACATAGTGGGAACAGAAAGAGATAAAAAATTAAAACAGGTAGATTTAAAATATCAGAAATCATTAACTCAGATGGGGGCGGAAAAATGTAATGAAGGTCAGGTAAAATTGGGAGATATAATTAAAAATGGTGGGACCTTTACTGGGAAACATGCGCTGTTATTAGAATTTTGTAATAATGCTCTTGATAAATTTTTGGAATAATTATTCGTGCGAAAATTTAAAATTAACATCCCCACACTCGCCCTCGTCCTCCTGGCTTAAGATTATATCTATATTACCTTCATCTATATCCAAATATTCTTCTTCTTTTTCGCCGATATCATTTAATTGAGAAATTAAATTGTCTTCGTCTAGTAATATATCGCAAAATCCGGTTCCCGACTTAATAACTTGTCCCAACATAATATTAGCCGAAACACCGGTTAGACTATCTTTTTCCGAAAAGATAGCAGCCTTGATCAATTCTTCCGTGGTATTTTCAAATGAAGATTTGGCGAGAGGACCCATATCACTTGTTTTGATGCCCTGTCTATTGATAGCATATAGTTCCCCCGATGATGTCATGACATCGCATAATAATTCAATGTGTCTTTGATTAATATATTCACCCGCGTGATCGGCTACTTCCGCGATTTCATCAAATAATCTCGCTCTTGCGGATTCGATACCAAAGATAGTATGCATTTCTATAATATCATTTGAGAATGTCTTATCTGTATCCACATATTTGCTGTTGAGTATATCAATTAGATTGGTTCCGTCGGTTTCTAAGAAATATCTTTCCTTTGTTATCAGTTCGTGATTTAATCTTGATATTTCCTTTTTATCATTAATAACTATATCATTAATCCCCTCGATCCCCTTAATCACAATATTATTCATTATATCATCATTTATATTCCTTATGATATTAATACAATCACTTTGATCTTGGTTACCATTTACAATTTGCGTTTCATTTTTAATTTTTATAGATATTCTACCGATTAATTCTTTAGAACTATCGTCGGAAAATTGATACATAATTTTCTCCGAATCGTAATTCATTAGAGCGAAATAAATATCTTCCATAACCACCCCTTTATCCATCATTATTTCTTTATTAAATTTAATTCTAATTATCCACGGTAAAATATCTTCTGGAATTTCTTGAAATTTATTAAATTCTTTGTAAATTTCTAACATATCATTATCCTCTTCTATTACGGAATTAAGTTCTTTATTTCCGGGTTCGTAATATATATTACACGATTTAACGATATCTTTTAGCAGAGTATAGTATAGATTATTTTTCACATAATTGGATTTTGTTTTATCATATGCATACTCTTCCTTAAGATTAATTAATACTGACGGAGATTTCATATTTTTACTCAGATGAATTAATTCTTTTAATCTTGGAATACCACGAGTAACATTTGATTTCGCACTAACCCCAGCAAAGTGGAAGGTATTAAGAGTCATTTGTGTCGCCGGCTCACCTATGCTTTGTGCCGCCAGGACCCCCACCATTTCACCTGGTGATATTTTCGACGAATTGAATTTTTCTTCTATAATTTCTAAAATTTTATAGTATTCTTCCTTTAGGATATTTTTACTCAATAAAATTTTAGGATTAAGATGAATATCGATTAGTATTTCAAAGATCTTGTTATTCTTGAATGTTTTATTTACATAACATTTTTTAACTAATTTACTATTTTCTTTTAGTATCTCCATCGGGGAAATATTGGACTTAGTTTTTTTATGTTCTATATTATTTTCGGCGATCCTTTGAATATTAACTGGGTAATTAATATTATTTTCAGAGTCACCATTAAAGACTACGTTGATAAGATATTCTCTGTGATTAAGTATTGTCAAGAAGTTTTCATCAAACTTTTTCTGATAGTTTTTAGTTATTTTTTGAGCAATATGAGGTTTAAAATATTTGTCCCATTGTGTTTCTTTGTGAAATTGAAACTTTTCTATTATTTCATCCGTTGATAATTTGGTCAATAATAAACTCTGGGATTCAATAAAGGTTGCGTCCATTCCGTCATCTCCATAGATAAATTGAACAACCGATCCATTCGCGGAACGAACAGAATAATCGTATGAAACTCTAAGGTCCTCCATTGATTTAATTAATTGTCTTTGTACATATCCCGTTGTAGATGTTTTCACGGCCGTATCAATTAAACCTTCCCTCCCTCCCATAGCATGAAAGAAGAATTCCTGAGGTGTTTGACCGGAAATAAATGAATTCTCAACAAACCCCCTTGATTCAGCAGAATCATCGTATTTATAATAGTGAGGCAACGTTCTATCATTAGACGAATGAGGAATTCGTTTACCATCAACATTCTGTTGTCCCAAACATGATATCATTTGCGCGATGTTTGTTAATTTACCCTTTGATCCCGAATTAACCATATAAGTCGCACGATTCTCAGCATCTAAATTCTCAAGACCGACCTGTCCTGTTTCTTTAATTGTTTTATTTAAGATAGAATTTACCTTCGATTCGAAGAATTCGCTTTTAGTTTGCCCAGGTATTCCTTCGAAAATATCAAGATGAACTTCCTGCATAATTTCGTCTATTTTTTCCTTGCGATCGTCAATGATATTTTTAATTTTTTCATTTGTTGTTTGATCTGCTATCATATCACTTATTCCCACACTGAAGCCTTCTACTAAGAGAATATAGGATACAATCTTTTGTAAATCGTTGATAAACTGATTGGCTCTAATATCACCCAGATCATTATAAATTGTGTGAATTAGACCCTTTGATGTTCTGGTAAATAAATCCTTATCAAATGTCCCACTTTTGATTACACCATTGAGGATTTCAACAATATTAATTTCCTTATTATGTTTCACAATATTTTTAATCTGATCACTTGAATTAGTTGTATCTCGGTCCTTATAATTATCAAATGAAGAATTGGGAATAGTTAGATTAATATTTACAGGGATAATATAAGATAAGATAGTGTGTCCCGACCATAAAGGTATTTTGTTTCCATCTTTGATTACATATTTGTCACTTTCGGGTAAGACGCCGTTAAATGTTGAAAGATCACAGATAATATTCATCATTTGTTTTTTTGTATATAGACATGAATCAACTACTTTTGTTTTTTTATCGCTATCTTCTATTTGATAAATCATACCATTGGACGAATAATGTTGTTTTGTCCCTGTCTCGAATTCGATCACTTTTGACTGAGTAAGTTTATAAATTCCTAGTAGAGTATCTTGTACGATTGTAATGATTGGTTTGTTTTCCCTTGGAGAAATGATTTGTTTATTCACAGAAGCAATATTTATTAATTCAGATACAGATTGAACGGATTGAGGGACGTGCATATTCATTTCGTCTCCGTCAAAATCGGCATTATAAGGAGGTGTAACACTGACATTAAGACGGAAAGTATTCCCACGAAGCACCTTAACTCTATGAGCCATCATACTCATTTTATGAAGCGAAGGTTGGCGATTGAATAATACATAATCGCCATCATTTAAATGTCTGTTTACAATATCTCCATATTCAAGTTCAATATCTTGTTTATTATTGTCATTAATACTTATTTTAGTATTATTTCTTTTTACGATCGCTTTGGCTCCGGGCCATTTATCAGGACCATTCATAATAAGTTTATTAAGTTTATCCTTATTAAAAGAATTAACTTTTTCAGGGTAAGTTAAATTTGTTGCTATTTTTACAGGAACACCAAGTTCATCAAGATCAATATTTGGATCGGGAGTAATAACACTTCTCGCCGAAAAGTCAACCCTCTTACCCATTAGATTATTCCTAATGCGACCTTCTTTTCCTTTTAACCTTTGTCTAATTGATTTAATAGGTCTCCCAGAACGATGAGTTGCTTGATAAACGCCAGGTAATTCATTGTCTATGTATGTTGCTACGTGATATTGAACCTGATTGGTCCAATCATCGATAATATCTTGTCTTTGCGATTTTTCAATATTTTTTTTAAGAATATTATTAAATTTAACAATATCTGATAATTTATGAGTCAAATCATCGTCCATTCTCTGTGAACTACCTTGTTTTACCGATGGTCTCACCGCGGGTGGTGGAATTGGTAAAACCGAACAAATCAACCATTCGGGTCGGCACCACGTCGTTGAAAATCCAAGAGCATTGCAATCTCTATCGGTAATTCTCTCAAAGAGTGTTTTAACATATTCGGCACAAATATTCTGTTTTTTCGGTCCTTCACCTTCTAAGTCCTTCCAGATAACTTGAATACCATTTGGTCCGTCTACTTTGTATCTATCGGGTTGTTTACACCCACAGCCATCTTCGGTCTCTTCCCCGCATCGCGATATTTTAGAGGCGATATTATATAATAGATACCATCTGTCTTTTTTATCTTTTTTAAGAATATTTTCGATTAGTGGATCGTCAAGATTAATAAGTAATTTCGAACATTGGAAGCATACACACTTTAGAATTTTAATAACATTATCAATAAAATGATAATAGAATACAGGTCTTCCCAACTCTAGGTGCCCGAAATGTCCCGGACATTCTGTATTTTTTAATCCACATGTATTACAAATTTTACCCATATCGGTTGTTCCCATTCTTAAGTCAAATAAACCCTTGATTACGGGTATTTCTTTATCATATGTCTCGTGTTTAGTTATTTCAACCGCTGATAGCCCTCTAATTTCGTCGGGACCCATAATACTGAATTGTAAGCCGTTAACATTTTTGATATTAGGCTCCAATAAATCGTCCATTTATCTTTATTTATATAATAATTTATATATTTAAATATATTATCAAATTTATTTAAAAAAAATTTGATAATAAATTATATAATTTCTATAAATGAATCAACACGAAATGACAACCCGTTCAAAATTAAAAATCAACGAGGGGATAGACGATACGTGTGATAAAATAGCGGATAAAATTGATGAAATTGATGAAATTGATGAAATTGATGATAATGGTAATCTTAAAGATTTCATTGATTATGATGGAGATAATGAAGATCCAGATGCTTTCAAAAAATTAGATGAAATATTATATGGAAGCAAATCTAGTCCAAAAAAGAAGATAAGAAGAAAGAAAAAAGATAAAAAAGATAAAAATATGAATCAGTTCTTTATGAATTATTTGATCCTGAAAGCAACGGATAAAGCAAACGAACAATTGAAATTAAATAGAAAGAAGAAGCATAAAAAAATTAAAGTTATCGAGGAAAATCATGTTTCGGATAACGGATCGGAAATAACTATTTCCGATAATGATGATGAAATCCACTCAAATGAGACAGAAAATGAGGAGACTGATACAGAAGATACAGGCGAATATTCTGACACGGGAGAAACGGAACAAACGGCTGAAACCGATGAAACCGATGAAACCGATCAAACCGATGAAACCGATCAAACAGTTGAATCTGAAGAAGAATATTCATTTGAATACGACGACCTAGACGAAGAACTAGAGGAAGTTTTAGATAGTCATTGTATGTCTAATACCGAAGAAAGAGATATGGAATATTTTCATAATTTAGAACCGGATAAAAAGAAACAATTAATCCAAGATACAAAAACAATTTATGAAATTAATGATTCAAAAATTCCCCTGAGATTTAAAATTATTGAATCCAATATGGATCTTAAAACAAAAGCAATTGCTATTGAAAATATCGATAAATTAGCTGAAATGGACGTCTCAACCGGCGAACACAGCAAAATGGATCACTGGATCAACGGTTTAATCAAACTTCCATTCGGAAAATATCAATCTTTGCCCGTGAAACCCGAATCCTCTTTAGAAGATAAAAGAAAGTTTATTAAGGACACCTACAAAACTCTTGATAAGGCAATTTATGGTCACGCGGAGGCCAAAACCCATATCCTCCAAGTTATTGGAAAATGGATTAAGAATCCCGAAAGTGGGGGTAATGTCCTGGCCATTCAAGGTCCAATGGGTAACGGGAAAACTACTCTTGTAAAAGACGGAATTTCAAAAGTTATGGGTCGTCCATTTGCATTCGTTGCCCTCGGAGGTGCGTCTGATTCGGCATATTTCGATGGTCATAGTTATACTTATGAAGGTTCACATTGGGGTAGGGTCGTTCAAATCCTTCAAGATTCAAAATGTATGAATCCGATTATTTACTTTGATGAATTAGATAAAATTAGCGATACTCAGAAAGGAGAAGAGATTATTCATATGCTTACTCATTTAACAGATCCTTCACAGAATTCATTATTTCAAGATAATTATTTTCCGGGTATTAATCTAGACTTATCCAAGGCTCTGTTTATCTTTTCATACAATGATGAAAGCAGGGTTAATAAGATCTTAAAAGACAGAATGTACGTAATAAATACAAAGGGTTTCAAAACAGAAGATAAATTAAAAATTAGTAAAGAATATCTTCTCCCTGAATTATTAAGTACATTTAACTTCGGTAAAGAAGAGATAATCTTTTCAGACGAAATTTTGAAAGAAATTATTGAAAAATATACTCTTGGGGAAGAAGGTGTCCGTAATCTTAAAAGAGCAATTGAAACAATTATCTCAAAAGTAAATATTTATATGTTATCCTATTCGGAAGAAGATAATGATTCGGTTAAAGATCTTTCCTTCAAAATTAAAGATTTTAAATTACCCCTAACTCTCACCGTGGAACACATTCAAACTTTATTAAATATTGGTCAATCGGATAAAGCACCAGAGCATATGTATATGTAAATAACACTCGTATGTAAATATATGTATATGTAAATAACACTCGTATGTAAAATTTTTTATTAGTTATATTAAAATGAGTACCAGAAAAATGATCCGTAGAGGAAAACAAAGTGTTAGAGCAAAATGGAACCGAGCCAGACAATCAGCTGTTAAAAAAATGAATAAAGTTAGACGATCTCTTTCAAAAGGTAGAAAACAAATGAGAGATCGGAAATCTAAAAAGAAACCTAAATCTAAAAAGAAATCTAAAGCCAAAAAGAAACATAAACCAAAGAAATTAACCGCTAAATCAAAAAAAACAATTCAACAATGGAAAAAAATCTTAAAAGAAAAAGGAATATCACACCATCATAAGAAAGCTGGTGCTCCCGGGGCGGCAACAGCCACCGGATCTGATAAATTAAGAGAAATCGCCCTCTCCGCCATCGAGAAGGCGGAGAAGTGTCAAAAAGATTTAGAAAATGCGGAAAAAGAGATCACACAGTTAAAAGAAGGGGTCGGATCTGAACCTGGTGTGGGTGCCGGAGAACCTGAACCCGAACCTGAACCTGAACCTGAACCTGAACCCGGTGCCGGTGGGATGGATGATTGGGAGAAAAGAAACTTAAATCAGCTTTTACAAGAAAGTTTAAAATCTGATGCTAATTACGAGGCGGCGGAGTCAACTATTCAATTAGCAAAAGCCGGAAAAGACGCGGAAAAGCTTCTCGCAGAGGAAGAAATGAGTCGTATTGCGAGAGAGCACCGAATGTCTCTCCTGAATAAAAAACGAGAAAAAGATCGGGGGGATAAAGAATTAGAAGATCGGCTTCAGCGCGCGCGCATCAGGGAAGCAATGGTTCGCGGTGGGGGAGCGACAAGAGATTGAACGAGCAGTATCTTTAAATCTAAATAATTGTCTTTTTATCTAAACATTCTTGCACCCAATCCTCGGGTGGGAATTCTAAATTGTAATATTTATGAAGTCCAAGATTATCACCCAACATACTTGTCTTTCCATTGGTGTGATAAAATCTAAAAAAATAATGTTGAATCCCCTGAATGGTAGTAATAGTAGGATTTTGAATCAATAATTTTTTACTAATATCTGTCATAAATATCTTTGTTCTCATATTATTGGACGTCTCCATTAACCAATATAAATAATCACACATTAATGAATATTTTTCTTTTGGTAAGACATTCTTATTATGAGTATAACAATACCCATAATTTAGAATATGACATTTATTCTTACATTTGTTTCCTTTTTTCGTATAATGAGAACACCTTTTAACACGACTTAATTCTTTAATATTATCTAATGGTGAATCGTGTATTTTTTGATTATTATAATTCATTTCTCTACATAAGGGGCAATTGATAAAGATATGTCCTCCTTTATTATTGACCAAAGATAAAAAACATTTATGGTGAAGTGTGTGATTACACGATAATTTAAATTTATCTTTATCTTTGATGATATCTAAACAGATAGAACATTCCATTGTGGGATAACTATTCTACGCGCTTACCCTTTAATTTATTTTCAAATCTTTTTAGTCTCACTTCTCGCATTTCCTCCAAACTGGGTTCATCGAATGATTGTTTAATTTTTTCATGTGGTTCAATCGTATCTTTTTCTAAGCACTCCCGATATTCTTTTTCTTGGGCTTCTCTTAATTCGCGATCCATTTCAATCTTTTGTTTTTCGGACTCCTGAAGCAATAGCTGTTGCAATTGCTCCTCTTCATAAGATATTTCATTGGATATATCTAATTCTGAATCGTTGTTTTCACACATATTTGCCTAATAAATTCTAATATTATCAAATATTTATATCAAATTTTAAAATGGGCATTACAAACATAAAATCCTAATTTACAATTCTTACCACATTCTTGGTCTTTATTTTTACCTCTTTTGAAGATATAATTACATTTATTATTGTAGTTTTTTAATTCGTCGGTTTTGGTTCCCTTCTCGATTAAAGGACAATGAATGCCTACAGTAATTTTCTTTAATCCATTAACTAGTGGCAAATATTCACATTTCTTTCTACAATACGGACAATTTCTATTCTTTTCTGAATAGTTACCAAAGGATTTTAACAAGCATTCATAATGAAAATCGTGCCCGCACGTGAGTTTGTGTGTGAATTTATCAGCCATAGGATCTCCACAAATAGCACATAAGATTGTATCCATTTAAATAGAATTTGTGAAATATATTTAAGTAATCTTATGATTATTCATCATAAAAATATAGGTGATATTGTATTGGGTAAAAAAAAACCTTTGAAATATTCGGGGGAATTTACCTTTGTCCCCTTGAGGATTTATCATGAAAATAATTTTAGCGAATGTATCTTTCAAACTCCTAAATTATTCTTACCCTATGGTAAACAGAAGTTACAGAACGATAAATTCGTTATCGATTTATCTTTTCAGAATAAAGAAAATGACGAAGATACTGGAATATTTTTAAGGAATCTCAAGGAGATCTTCTATACAATAGAGAGAAAATATAAAGATTATAATGTGAATTCATTTTTGAAGAAGACTAATTTTGATTATACAATGCGATTAAAAGTAAGTTTAAATTCTAAATTTTATGATAATTCTAAAAATAATTTATACAAAATAGAACCATTCAGTTATGGAATATTCATTATTGGTTTAGAGGGATTATGGATTCATAATAATGAAATATGGTTCCAATGGTATCTTTTACAGGGCAGATTAGAAAGACCTTCTTTCATAGAAGAGTATGCTTTCATAGAAGATCCCCTAATAGAAGAAGATACTAAATATGATAAAATGAAAAAGATGGGTATTCCTGAAGGAGCAATAAATTTACAGAAAAATATAGATAAAGGTTTAAATCAAAATATACCCCCTCCCCCACCTTTACCCGCGTTCAAGCATAAAAGTTTACCTGTATCTAAAATAAAAGCTTCGGACTTACAATCGGTTGTTTTGAAGAAATCTAAGAAATCTAAGAAAGAAAAGTTTTCCAAAACAGGATTTGAACCCCCGTCATTAGAAGAATTACAAACGACCTTGTCCAAATTAAAAAGGGTCTCAAAATAAAATCTAAGGTAAAGTATAAAATGAGAAAAGGAAGAACCATGCGCAAATCTAAGGCATCTAAGAGATCGAAGGTATCTAGAAAGAGTACTAGAGTAAAAAGAAGTACTCCCAAGAAAGCCAAGAAGAGCAAGAAGAGCAAGACCAGAGGTAAGAAAGGAATGAATAAATATATGATTGAGAAAGAAAAGGCGCGTAAAGCGGGTAAAGAAACTTTTGTTTACAATGGTACAACCTATAAGAAAGCTACGACTAAAACGGGTATGGTTATCTACAAGAAAGCCTAAATAATATATTGTTGGTATATATATGGACACAGTTATTAATTTTATAAAATTATCCATCAAGGGTGCTCCCATTGGTGGATTGGCTGCTTTATCGGATCTCGGTTCTATGTTTTTAATGGGTAAATTCACGGAGTTAGATATAAAATATCAGGTTTATATTTCATCTTTTTTAGGTATGATTGTTTCTTTTTGGGGGAGTTATTTATGGACATTTAAGGGCAGCAAGAGCCCTAGTTCCCGAAAAATTAAATTTATTAAATTCATGATTTCACATGTTACGTTTACAATAATATGCTCCGAAATCACAGTTCAACTTATCAAATATCTAAACCGATATATCTCTGAAATGAAAGACAAATCAACATTAATAGATGCGGTATCAACAGGGGATAAGTTAAGTAATATTAGTAACACTTTTATTAAGGGGTCCGTCAATTCTCTTTTTTATTTTGTAAATATTTTTATTATGAAATTTATCTTCTAATGCAATCATAATTTATTTAAAACTACCTCCATAATATAATATAGCTTTATACATAATGCCGAAAGGAAATCAAAAAGGAGGTAAAAAACACAAGAAGGGGAAAAAGGAATCGTTTCAAGAAAAAAAATTAATTCTTAAAGATCCCAAAGAAGACCAAGAATATGCCAAAATTACCAGAGTGAATGGGTCGGGTCGTTATCAATTATTTTGTTTCGATGGTAAAGATAGATTAGGTATCTGTGCTGGAAATATTAAGAGAAGGACCCGGTTCGCCATTGGTGATATTATTTTGGTGGCTTTGTGGGATTTCCAAGATAGTAAATGTAGTATTATTCATAAGTATGAAGGAGACGAAGTCCCCAAATTAAAGAGTCAAGGTGAATTCCCCGAAAATATTAAATTAGAGGTAAATAATCCTTTTATTCAAGAGGGATCAGATGAGGAGTATTTTAGTTATGATATGCCTTCAGATGAAGAAAAAGAAGAAAAAGAAGAAAAAGAAGAAGGAGAAAAGAAAGGTTCTTCGTCTGAAGAGGAGGATGTAATTGATTTAGATGATATTTAATTAAAATCTATTGTAATTTAACTATTGTAATAACTATGGAACTTTGTGATAAATATATTTCGGAGTACATTCTTTTGAACCCGACTCTAAATGATTTCCTTAAAATGGATGAATACAATCATTTAAGATCAAAATATCCTAATTTTATGTCCAAAGAATACGACAAAAAAGAAGAGAAACTAAATCAAAAATATTTCAAACTCTTAAAAAACAAAAAAGATAAAACATTCTATGATCAATTATTTTATGATGATTTGAAGGAATATTTTAAAGAAGTAGATTTCCCTTCCGAATATTTTCCTCTTTCGTATCTCGATAATTATTTCGCGGGTATACTTACTGATATTAATTCCAAGGATTCTCAATATTCTTTTTCGGATGTTAAAAGTTACGAAGATTATATAGCCAGATTAAAAAAGACAAAAATCATAACGAAATGTATGATAGAAAATATGAGAAAAGGTTTGAAAGAGAAAATGACTATTCCTAAAATGATTGTTAGAGGTATAATCAAACAATTAGAAGATCTTATTGTTGATAACACATTTCAAAACAAATACAATCATTTTAGAAAAATACCTGTATCAATAGAAAAGGAATTTTTAAATACCATTGAAAAACAAGTCATGGTTTCCGTAAAAACTATATTGAAATTCCTTATCGAAGAATACGTTGAAAATTGCGGAGATAGAATTGGTTTATGCGATTTGAAAATGGGTAAAAGACTTTATGAAAATATTGTTGCATCATATTTAACAGAAAAATATACATCAGAAAGTGTTCATGAAATAGGTCTCAGAGAAGTCAAGAAAAATAAAAAATTATTAAAAGATCTTCAAAAAAAAATGAAAATTAAGGGGGATCTTTCTTATTTTATGTTTCATATGAAAAAACATAACAAAAAGATGAAAGACAAGAAAGAAGTATTAGATGAATTACATAAAATCAGAGAAAGATTACTAAAAGAAGTCTTCCAAAAATATTTTGATGATAAAGTTTCAAAGAAAGATCTCTATAAAATAAAATGCGTTCCAAAAGAAAACAATCATATGAGCGCATACTATCTTTTGCCCGATTTTAAAAATGAAAGAAAGGGAACTTTTTTTATCAACGCCAACGATCCCTCAAAAGTGAATAAATATGAATTACCCGTTCTAAGCGTCCACGAAGGAATACCCGGTCATCATTATGAACATCTTAAACACAG
>Ga0206130_10006088_pt1 | contig 13985 bp, 14 predicted proteins | sample Helgoland_Spring_9_FD_148637 | JGI IMG/M metagenome (GOLD analysis project Ga0206130, IMG submission 148637) | Pelagic subsurface seawater microbial communities from Kabeltonne, Helgoland, North Sea - Helgoland_Spring_Bloom_20160512_1 | ecosystem: Environmental > Aquatic > Marine > Epipelagic ... | reverse complement strand
CTATGCGCCGACTGACGAGGCCGAGCTACCGCTGCAGGAAACGGTCGCGGGCGTGAGCAATTCGCTCAGCGAAGCGGTGCGAACGCCCGAAGATTATGCCAGCGATGCTGACGCAAGGCCGCAAGCGATGCAGAACACGCAAGCACTGAGACGTCAGATAGCACGGATACTTCTGATACGGGCGATACGACCTCGACATCAGAAGATGACGCGATTGATGCGGGCGCGGGCGATGATATCGTTGACGGGCGCGCGGGTGATGATCGACTTGCAGGCGGAACAGATGCCGATAGCATTAGTGGCAGTGCGGGCAATGACATCCTTTACGGCGCGGATGTTGACGGCCCCGATGACGGCGCAGTGGACACGCAAACCATCGCCTCTGATGGGTAACTCTTGAGCTTACGGATGGCAGTGAAATCGAATTCGAAGGGCTGACGGAAGCGATTGATACCTCCCTAATTAGTTTTGTCGATACACGAGTGCCTTAAAAGGCAAAGCGTGTTTTGAGGTCTTGACGGCGCGGGTTGCTTTCCCCACCTTCCACAAAATTGCGAAAGGGTCACGCATGCCACACATCACTGTCACCGAAATCGAAGTAATCACGCGCAAAGCCCTTGTGGCACATGGCGCGGCAGAGTGGATCGCGGCTGAAATGGCGCAAGCGGTGGCTTGGGCAGAGGCGCGCAACAACCGGATTTGTGGTTTGTATTATGTGGAAAGCTATTGCCAACAGCTCGTCTCGGGGCGCGTGAGCGGCACGGTTGATCCAGTTGTAACGCGTCCGTTGGCCTCGCGTATCGAGGTGGATGCAAGCAATGGATTTGCGCAGCCCGCGTTTGAGAAAGCGCTGGATCAGTCGGTCGCAGCGGCGCGAGAAACTGGGACCGTGAACGTGGCCATTCACCGAGCACACACCTGCACTGCCTTGGGCTATTTCACTGAAAAGGCAGCACAAAAAGGTATGATCGCGCTTGGCATGACCAATGCATCACCGATCGTGGCCCCACCGGGTGGCAAGGTCCGCGTCATCGGTACGAACCCCATGTCTTTTGCAGTGCCAGACGGTAAAGGCGGTGTGGCGATGGGCTTTGATCAATCCACAACCACGGTCGCTTTGGGCCGCATCACCATGGCGAAAGCAGCGGGGGAACAGATCCCCGAGGGCTGGGCTGTGGATGTCGACGGGCAGCCCACCACAGACCCCGAGGCGGCGCTAAAAGGCTCGCTCACTTCGCTTGGCGGGATGGAGCAGGGCTATAAGGGCTGGGGATTTGGCTTGATGGTGGAACTGCTCGCCGCTGGCATGACGGGCGGCGTCGCGAGTTGCGATGTGAAGCCGCTGAAAGCACCTGAAGGGGATCCGCATCGGCTTGGGCAGTTCTTCATGCTAATTGATCCCTCCGCCAGCCCTGCGTTCTATGACCGTTTGAGTCAAGTCAGCGACGCCACAGCGGAGAACACAGGGTCACGGATGCCCGGCCAAAACAAGGTTCTGAACGAGGCCGTTGATGTTCCCGATGCTTTGTGGGCTTTGATGCAATCACTCTCAAATGGACCTGTTCACGCAGACGTGTGATGAAAGTGAGTGCGCGCTGCGGCAAATAGGCCTTTATGAAACGTATTTCCTCTCTGGCCCTTTTTGCCTCGCTGATCGCCGCTCCTGCCGTTATGGCAGAGCAGATCCCATTTTATAAATCGTGGAAAGAGCAAAAGTTCTCGCTGTTTTCCAAGAACAAATACAGCTTCAAGGGCGGCACGCTTGACGTGGCTTCTGACGGAGCCGTATCTATGGCCTATCGCGCTGTGCCCGAGGGGCTTTGGGGCGCAAGCAAAGCTAGCTGGAAGTAGAACGTGACGGAGTCCGTGCCTGCCACGGACTTACGCAAAAAGGGCGGCGATGACCGGAACCTCGCCATGTATGTGGTCTTCTCGCCTTAGGCGGAGACGCAAAAGCTGAAAGGCGCGGGCATTCGCAAATTGCTAGGCTCGAATGCGGCGCGCGTTTTGGTCTACGTGTGGGGCGGCAATCACGGGCGTGGTCAAATGTTGGGCAGCCCGTACCTTGGTGATCGCGGCAAGACCGTTGTGTTACGTAATGCGGGCACGGGCAGTTATTCGGAGAGCGTGAACCTCGCAAACGACTACAAGCGTACGTTTGGCGGTACAAAGGTTGCGGTCGTTGGGATCGCAGTGTCTGCTGATAGTGATGACACCAAGTCCAAAGTGCGTGGCGCTATATCCGGACTTGCGTTGAATTAAGCTTGCTGCGTTAGATAAATACCCGCTGCCATTAAGAAAATACCGCCCGCTCTTGTTATCGAGAGCGGGTTTATTTGTGCGCCGAACAGCCCGAAATGATCGATTATCGCAGCGCTAATGAGTTGACCGAGCAGTACGAAGAACACCGCATTCCCGACCCCGAACTTGGGCGCGATGAAAGTGATTGAGAGCACGTAGAAGGCGATCAATACGCCCGCTAGAAAGAGATGCTTTGGTTGCGCAAGAAGGCTCGCGCTTGGTTTGAACATCCCGGTCGCATAAACAGACGCAGCACTCAGAAACGCGATTGCGAAAAGGACCACAGAGGCCGCGACTGGCGAGCCAATACGTCCACCCAAAGCCGCATTCAAAGCCGCGAGGATCGGGATGCCAATGCCCGCACACAGCATGGTGATCGCGTAGGTGGATGTGGGCATCACTTTGCGCCTTTCTCGTAACAGCTTGCGCTAGATCAAGGCACGACGCGCGTGGGGGTGCAAGCTGATCTTGAACAAACGGGGAAACGACCATGCGAAAGACATGGATATTGGCGAGCGCTGCTTTGGCGTTAGTCGCGTGTGAGCAGAATGATGGGTGACATCGGATCTGCCGGACGGCAAACGGCTCTATACTGAGAATTGCGCGGCCTGTCATGGTGCCAAGGGGCAGGGCGATGGGGAGTTGGCGAAGCATCTTTTCAAGCCGCCGGCAGATTTGACCGCGCTGAGCGAAAGCAATGGTGGCGAATTTCCCCAAAATTACGTGATTTCGACTATGGATGGCTTCGCGCGGGGTGAGCACGTTGGCGGTGCGATGCCAGAGTTTGGCGAAAGCTCGCGGGGCGGACTGTGATTATGCAAACGGGGGACGGTATCGGCACACCAACGCCTGCGCCTTTGGTGGCTTTGGCTGATTACCTAGAGAGCATTCAGGCCAAGTAGAACGTAGCGGTAGCGGTTGCGACGGCCTTGCCGGAGGGTTCTGCGAACATGGTGGCTTTGGTGAAAAGCAGTTGTTTCCCCGCGCGCACGACTTCCGCTTCGCATCTGATATGCGAGCCTATGCCGGGTCGCAGGAACTGCGTGTCGAGGTTGGTTGTGGCGACGGGTTTGACCTCGCCGTAATGGGCGAAACAGGCGAAGACCATGATGGTGTCTGCCATCGCTGCGAGCGCTTGCCCTGAGAGGATATCGCCCATGCGGGTGAGGTCTGGCGTGATCGGCATGGTGGCGGTGGCTTTGCCGTTTTCTACCTCTGTGAAGGTAAGATCCAATGCCCGCACCCAAGGCGCGAAGTTCTCATCAAGGAAGGCTTGGGCGTCTTGTGGGGTCATTTTAATGTCCGGTGTAGTGCGTGATATCTCGCACCTTACGTTTAGGGTGGCTATTTCTTTTACGGAAGCAAGACAAAGCCTGCGGCAGCCTTTTTCCAAATACCATCTGAAAAAGAAATATTTGTTCTTTTAGAGCTTAAATCGTACGCCTTGAAATTAATGGGGCGACCATCAACGTATCCGCCTGCAACAAGAGCGATGTCACCATCGCCCTTCAACTTAAACTCAACCGGTTGGAATTCATCTGGCTTAAGCATTGCGTTTATCGTCTTAAACTCCTTCGCAAACTCCAAGTAAGTTCCGCTGGTTTCCAGCGTGATGAGAAGCGATCCTTCTAATGGCCCACCAACAACGCTCACGAAATAAGGAGCCCCTGTCGGGGGTTTAGCATTAGAAACTGTAAGCTCACCTTCGATTTCAATCGTGTAACCGTCGCCAGAAAAATCCACTTCTATATCCGCGTTGGGGAGGAACTTTTCTAAAGCAAGGGTTACTTTTTCAATATCTTCTCGCTTCTCATCATCAACGGTTGTGTATCTTTCTCCCAAGGCGGCTTCAAAACTAACTTGAACAGCTTCGCCATTTGCGGCGGTTCGTAGATCTTCAGTTGAAAGCTTGATCTCAATTTCTTTGGCTTGGCACGCAGCAAGCAGTGCGGCGCAACCAAAGCTAAGAGCGGATCGCAGTGAGATTTTCTTTTTAAACTCATTCTCCACTAAACATCCAACTCCTCAACAAACTGCGCGTTCTCCTGAATATACTCGAACCGCTTCTCAGGCTTCTTGCCCATCAAACGCTCCACCAGATCGCTTGTTTCACCCGGCTCATCCTCGTCAATCGTCACGCGGATCAGTTTGCGGGTTTCGGGGTTCATCGTCGTATCTTTCAAATCCTTCGCGTCCATCTCGCCCAGACCCTTAAAGCGGGACACATCGATCTTGCCGCGACCGCCCAGACCTTTTTCTAGGTGATACTTCTTTTCCGCCTCATCAAGGCAGTAGACCCGATTGGCCCCTTGGGTGAGGCGGAACAGGGGTGGGCAAGCGAGATACAAGTGCCCCGCGTCGATCATCGGGCGCATCTGTGAGTAGAAAAAGGTCATCAAAAGCGCCGCAATATGCGCGCCGTCGACATCCGCGTCGGTCATGATGATGACCTTTTCATAGCGCAGATCATCGACGTTGAATTTGGTGCCCAAACCAACGCCAAGCGCTTGGGTCAGGTCGTTGATCTCTTGGTTCGTGCCAATCTTACCAGAGGCGGCACCGAGCACGTTCAAAATCTTACCCTTGAGTGGCAAAAGCGCCTGCGTTTTGCGATTGCGCCCCATCTTGGCGCTGCCCCCCGCTGAATCGCCCTCGACGATGAACAGCTCTGTGCCCTCACGGTTGGAATTGGAGCAATCGACGAGCTTGCCGGGGAGACGCAGTTTCTTCGTCGCTGACTTGCGCGCGGTCTCTTTTTCCTGACGGCGGCGCAGGCGTTCCTCTGCGCGCAGCACAAGGAAATCGAGGATCGCACCTGCGGATTTCGTATCCGCCGCCAGCCAGTTGTCAAAGTGATCGCGTACCGCGCCTTCAACGAACTTCTGCGCTTCAACAGTGGCGAGGCGGTCTTTGGTTTGGCCCACAAATTCGGGCTCACGGATGAAGCAGGACACCAAAGCACAGCCACCCGTCACCAAATCATCGCGTGTAATGGATGTGGCTTTTTTGTTGTTTGACAACTCGCCATACGCGCGGATGCCTTTGAGGATTGCGGCCCAAAAGCCCGCCTCATGGGTGCCGCCCTCGGGCGTGGGGACGGTGTTACAATAGGACTGGATGAAGCCATCGCGCGAGGGCGTCCAGTTGATCGCCCATTCGACCTTGCCCGGTGCGTTGAACTTTTCTTTAAAGTCCACGACCCCCGCGAAGGGTTTGTCTGCGTATGTGGAAGCGGAGCCGAGCGATTCCGTGAGGTAGTCGGCGAGACCGCCGGGGAAGTGGAAGGTCGCCGTCGTGGGTGTTTCGCCATCGTCGATTTCGGATTTCCAACGGATTTCGACGCCGGAAAACAGGTAGGCTTTGGAGCGGATGGATTTGAACAGACGCGCGGGCTTAAAGCGGTGAGAGCCGAAGATTTGCTCGTCCGCGTGGAAGGTCACAGTTGTGCCGCGTCGGTTTGGGGCTGCGCCGACTTTCTCTACTGGTCCCAGAGGGATACCGCGAGAGAAGCGTTGCTCGTAAAGCTCTTTGTTGCGCGCGACCTGCACGACCATCGAATCCGACAGAGCGTTCACAACCGATGCACCAACTCCGTGCAAACCACCGGACGTCTCATACGCATCGCCGGAGAATTTACCTCCTGCGTGCAGCGTACACAGGATTACCTCAAGCGCGGATTTGTCGGGGAACTTGGGGTGTGGATCAATCGGAATGCCGCGTCCATTGTCTTTAATCACCATGGAATAATCGCTGAGCAACTCCACCTCAATCCGGCTCGCGTGCCCCGCGACGGCTTCGTCCATGGAGTTGTCGAGCACCTCTGCCACCAAGTGATGCAATGCGCGCTCATCCGTGCCGCCGATATACATGCCGGGACGCTTGCGCACGGGTTCCAGACCCTCAAGCACCTCGATAGAGGACGCGTCGTAGTCAGTCGGCTCTGCGCCGGTCAAAAGATCGCTCATGGGGGGCCTGCTCTTCTTGGTGCGAGTGTTGGCGCTTACTATGACAGAGCGCGGGCAGGGGGGAAAGATGTGTTCCTTGATCTTAAGTAGCGCTTTCGCCAGTGTTTGAGCAGCAGATCAAACGGGAGACGATGGGCATGACTTGGATAAACACAATCAGTTACGAGGCCTCGAAGGGCAAGTTGCGCAAGCTCTATGATCGGGTGAAGGGGCCGGACGATAACGTGGATAACATCATGATGTCCCACTCCCTGCGCCCCCACTCTATGGAGGGGCATATGGCGATGTACAAATACTGCCTGCACCATACAGGTAACATGCTGCCCAAGTGGTATTTGGAGTGCATTGGGGTCTATGTTTCGTCTTTGAATGGCTGTCATTATTGTGTGGAGCATCATTTCCAAGGGATGCGTCGGTTGGTTGGGGATGATGGGCGTTCAGATGCTTTGCGCGCGGCAATTGAAGCGGATCGGGTCGTGAATGCGCCACTGGACGCGCGCGAGATTGCGGGGATGGGATATGCGCGCAAGCTGACGGTTGAGCCTGCTGCGATGGTTGAGAGTGATGTTGAAGCGTTGCGAATGGCTGGCTTCGATGATGGTGAGATTTTGGAGATCAATCAGGTGACCTCGTATTTTTGCTACGCGAACCGGACTGTGCTGGGCTTGGGCGTGAATGTTGAGGGTGATATTATTGGGTTGTCGCCGAATAACTCGGATGACCCAGAGGATTGGGCGCATAAGTGAGGTTAGGAGGTTAGCGTAAGCCAGATACGGCTACAGAAAAAGCGATGTACATTCACTACCCAAATCGTTGCGTTAAAGGAGAGGTTGTCGATAGCCGAGGGGGCGTCGCGGCCGTTATTTGGCGTCGTTCAACGATGAGCAAGATTTGACATAACAGGGCCTATGCGCGAAACGCCCTCCAGGAAATCTACCGTTCAACAAACGGCCGTTTTTGGAACAGGCTGTTTTAGATTCTTGTTGCGGGAGCGGTGCAGAAGTAATCATACATGATGAATATTTTCTTTGAGCGTGACAGTGTCTGTGCGGGCGACGACGTATCCGCTCCCAACCGAAAAAATTTCGAATTCGCCACGCCGCCACTCTTAAGCGAACTAAGCAGCGGCAAGCACGTTTTAGCTTACTTACCTTCTGTTTCAGGCGCTAGGACGAAATGGTCTGTAATCATAGACGCGTCCGTTGTCGCCAATGTTTGGCATTCATACGCTGATACTAGAGAAATTGAAGCAGAATTGCTGGAACATGATAGGACGATCCATGCAGGACGAGTATTTTTCCAATATGATAGCCAACAGCGGCGTTTCGCGGGTTCCAAAATTGCCTCAAACTCATTCTGATATTCTCGAATTTATCCAAGAAATAAAGAGCATGGAGCGTTTGCTTTCGGCATTCAGTCAGGATTTTTGGCGCAAAAAATTGTGCACGGTCCGAGAGATAGCGGAGCGTTCGGACGGTCACTCAATTGATAAGTTTTTAGGATTCTTTGGGGGGATGGGGAGCCTGAGCGACGTAGTGCTGACAGTGCAATCTGACCCGAAAAAGCTGTCCACCATAACTATGCCCCCGGCTGCAAATTCTGCTTTCGAAGCACACCGAACGCGAGCCTATTAATTGGCGCAAAGTTTGCGATAGGCTCGCTCAACAAACCCTATTCAAAACCAAGTGGGTTGTTTAAGATTTAAACTCGCACTTCCCGCCCAAGCTGAACAACATAAGACCCGTTACGCGATCTTCCCACTCACACGCACTTCAGACATTCGCGCATTGGTTGCTAACCAACCCACCTCGTCACAACACCAGCGACCTCACTCGCGCGCTGATGCAGCACCCAATGATCTGCACCTTCGATCTCATGAACCGTCAAATCGCTCGCAAACGTCTCTAACCCCACGCGGGTCTCCGGCAATAACGCCGTATCGCCCATTCCCCAAATCAACAAATGCGGGCAGTGCACCATAAGGCGCGACGTGTCCATCGCTGGCAATTCCACAGGCGCGCCCGGATCAGCGACCACCAAAGGCGAGGCGCGGTACCAGTCGATCATCGCTTTCAGACGCCCTTCGCGCGCCCACTCCCGCTTGTACTCAACCAGTTTGTCGCCCGTCAGCCAGCTCAGATCCATGTTCGCGGAAAAGAGCTGCAAGAGTTTGGAAAAATCATCAGCGGCAAAGCGATCCTCTGATCCTTTTTCACGCAGAACATTGATGTACTGCGACGCCACAGATTGCGCGCCGCCTGAGGCCATTGCGGTTTGGAAGGGCACGGGATGCACGCCATTGGCGATGATCAAACGCGACACCAAACCTGGGAAAAACATCGCCAAAGCGTAAGCGACTGACGCGCCCCAATCGTGGCCGATCACCGCGACTGGCGCGCCAAGTTCCGTGATCAAAGCGGCCATGTCAGAGGCGAGAACGCCCGCACGATAATTCTCGATCCCTTCGGGGCAGTAGCTTTGCCCATAGCCGCGCTGGTCCGGTGCAACGCAGTAGAAATAGTCTTTTAGTTCCATTGCCAATTCTTCCCAAGCCCCTGAATATTCGGGGAAACCGTGGAGCATCAGCAAGGGTGGCAAGGCTGGATCGCCCCATGTGCGCGCGAAGAATTTTTGACCGTTTAAGGTAAACCAACGCGGTTGCATGGGGCGCTCCCTTTGTCGTTAATGCTTAGTTGCCAGCGTCAAGTGTTTCAAACTTAAGACCTGCGGCTGTACGCGCTGGGAAGCCTTCCCAATAGGTATGCGCGTCCGTTTGCTTGCCTGCATCATCAAGTGCTGTGACGCCTTCTGCTGCATTCTCGATCAAATCAAGATATGCGGCTTTGCTCTCGTCACCTTTCAGGTGCATGTCCATGAACGCTGTCGCAAAATGCTGCGCGATGTTGTTCATGCGTGTGTTGTCCCAGACCGCATCCGCGTAATGCTCGAACGGCGCGAAATCCATGCCTTCGACCATCTGATAGCCTTCTGCAGGCGATGGCATTGGAGCGCCTGCGTTGTGGTTTGCATTCTCGAACGTCAGCAGGTGGCGCTTGGTGCCTGTGGTTTCCGCAAAGATCGCGCGCAAGGCGGAATAGACGGAAACGTCATCGACAGAGCCGGCCATCAACATCAGCGGTTTGGAGAAATCAGCGAGGCCGTCAGCGTCCCAAAAGCCAGTGTTCTTGCCCCAAGGCGCGATGGAAATGATCGCTTTTACCTTGTCATTCGGCATTTTCGCGTGTGTGTCCGAGCCAGCCAAGTGACGTGTGAGCAAACCGTTTGGCGTACCCCAAGGGTATTCCGTGGATGCCTGCGTGACACCCGCGCCGCCGTAGATCAGCGCGCCGTAACCGCCCATGGAATAACCGATCACGCCGACTGTTTCGCCGTCGATGATGGCCGCCAGTTCGGGTGAGGTCGCCGAGAAATCCGCGAATTTTTCGACGACGAAATCCTGATCCAAGGGGCGGTTCAATAGCGTCGAGCCAAACGCGTTTTGGTCCTCATATGTGCTGTCCGTGTGATCAATTGAAACCGTAACATAGCCTTTGGACGCGAGGTTTTCCCCCAAATGCGCCATCAAAAAGCGGTTGCCGGGATAGCCGTGCGAGATCACGATCAAGGGAAAACTACCTTCCGAAGCAGGGGCCGCGTCACGGACTGCTTGCCCTTCTAGCGCGACTTGCACCGAGGCGGCGCGCAGGTTCACGCCTTCATATGTGCCGCCAGCCTCAACGCTTTCTGCCGCCGGATACCAGACCTCGACCGTTAAAGGGCGGTCATAGGTCGGAGCGTTTTCTGCTGTCGTGTTCACGATGTCGATCTGGCCGAGATTTGTCAGCTCGTACTTGCGCACACCGACGACATGATCGCCATAAGCTGAGAGTGCGGGGGCGTCAGGGCGAATCGTATCAATGCGGTTCTCCGCCATAACAGGTCCTACCGTTAGCACGGCCGCAGTGGCGGCAATTGCATGTCTCATTGTCAAAACTCCCAGGTGTGATTTCTATCAGATCAACTTGACGTTGTTCACATATGGGTCAAGCAATACGCTACGGAAGTTTTGCATGTCGCTTTATAAGAAGGTGCGCAGATCATCCATGACGGGATCGAGTGTTTCAAAGCTTTGCGTAATTGCGCCCACCAGATCACCGGAGCCATTCGCGTCCAGATCCTTCCAAAGCACCAAAGACTTGCGGCGCAGCAGATCACCGCGCGGATGCTCTTTGTCAAAGGGAGAGGGAATGCGCTTTAACTCGGGCTTGCCATAGGTCGCGCCCGCCGCCGATGCCGTATCTAAACGCGCTTGAAAAGCGTCGCCTTCACGCTCGCTCACCCATGCGCGCCAAGCGGCTTGCTGGGCTTCGTCGAAATTCATCAAGCCCGCACCTGTGCGCACGTATTCCCCAGCGATTCCAAAGAAATAGACGGGCTGAGTGCCGGCGCCTTGAGGTACCCACATCATGTGAAGATGAAGCGCATAGGGCGTCTTGTCCTTGGAAAAGCGGACATCACGATTGGCGCGAAAGAGTTTGGTCGTGACCGTTTGATCCAGCATGCCGGAAAGTTTGGGAGCCGCCGCATCAAGCAACATCTTGGCGGGTTTTTTCAACTGGGTTTCGTAGCGGGATTTATGCTCTGTAAACCAATCGCGGGTATTGTTCTTTGCAAGCTCGCCATAAAAGGCGCGCGCGTCGGATATCAATGTCTCAAAAGGCTGGCCCATGTGATCGGCTCGTGTGTTGGGGTACAATAAATGTTGAAACGACGCTTGCCGCCTTTGCGCGCTTGGGTCAATGCTACGCGCATGAACAAGTCCCAGAAATCAACGCAAATGCCCTATGGCCAGCACGCAAAAGCGATCATGTCGCTTGGTTTGCCGCTGATTGGCGGGCATTTGGCGCAGTTTTCTATCGGGCTAACCGATACGGTCATGATGGGCTGGTATTCTGTCGAGGGCCTTGCGGCCGTCACGCTGGCTAGCACGTTTCTCTTCGTGCTGTTCATCTTTGGGTCGGGCTTTGCACAAGCGGTGATGCCACTGGTTGCCAGCCAGTACGCCGAAAATGACGACCTCCAGATGCGCCGCACAACGCGCATGGGTCTTTGGATGTCTTTCGTCTTTGCCATTGCCGTGATGCCGATGTTCTATTTTTCTGGCGGTATCTTGCTGGTGCTTGGCCAAGAGCCAGAACTGGCGGCGGATGCCCAAGCCTATCTGCGGATCGCGGGCTGGGGTGTGATCCCCGCGCTCGGGGTGATGGTATTAAAATCCTACCTTGCTGCGCTTGAGCGAACGCAGGTCGTGTTGTGGGTCACGCTGATTGCGATGGTGGTGAACGGATTTTCCAATTATGCATTGATTTTCGGCAATTGGGGGGCCCCTGAACTGGGCTTGCGCGGTTCTGCGATTGCCTCGCTTGGCGTGCAGATCCTGTCGCTCTTGGTGATCGCGGGCTACGTGCTGCGTGCGCTGCCGCAGCAACAAATTTTTGCGCGCCTCTGGAAACCTGATTGGGAGGCCTTCTTTCTGGTGGGGCGTCTTGGCGTTCCTATAGGCTTCACCATTCTAGCCGAAGTCGGGTTGTTTGCGACCTCAACACTGATGATGGGATGGTTAGGCACGATCCAATTGGCCGCACATGGTGTCGCGCTGCAATTGGCGAGCCTGACGTTTATGATCCACCTCGGCCTGTCGAATGCAGCCACAGTGCGTGCGGGAAATGCGCTGGGGCGCAAAGACCCAGATCATTTGATGCGCGGCGCAAAGCTGGTGATTGTTATGTCGATCCTTGTCGCACTGCTGACTATCGTGGTGTTCGTAAGCGTTCCAGAGCCGCTGATTTCGGTATTTCTAGACAAAGATGAACCTGACCGTGCAGAGATCATGAAGATCGGCGCACTCCTGCTATTGATGGCGGGCATCTTCCAGTTGGTGGATGCGGCGCAGGTTATGGCTTTGGGCTTGTTGCGCGGACTGCGCGATACCAAAGTCCCATTGAGCTTCGCTGTCTTCAGCTATTGGGTCATCGGTGTGCCGTGCAGCTACCTACTTGGATTTGTGTTCCAATTTGAAGGGGCAGGGGTCTGGGGCGGCTTGGTTATCGGCCTTGCCGTCGCGGCGATTTTGATGACTGAGCGTTTCTTCCGCCTAGGACCCAAACTGGCCCTCAAAGGCGCTTAACGGCCTTTCAGCGAACGATCTTCTTTCTTGCGCACGAGCACAGAGCGCAAGTCGTGCATGGCTAGCAGCAAATCTTCTGTCACCGCTTCAAGCTGTTCGTCACTGGCCTTGGCTTGTGCCCATTGAGTGGTGAGGTTCAAATAATCAACCGCGCGGTTTTCTGTATCCACACGAAACACGAGCGCGCCGTTTTCGGGCACTCGAAAATAGAAATCAGGAAGTTGACCCGACATATCGGCCCTTCACGTGTCTACTCGTCACGTCAGCGTAGCACAGAACGTTTGGATCCGCGTGCATGCCTCTTTCAGTGCAGCATCTGACGTAGCGTAACTGACACGGAAATTCGGTGAAAGCCCGAAGGCCGCCCCAAACACCACAGCAACGCCTGTGTCTTCAAGCAGTTTCGTCGCAAAAATCTCATCGTTTTCAATGATTGTGCAATCGGGCGTCGTCTTGCCGACGAGCCCGCTGATGGACGGGTAGACGTAGAACGCGCCTTCCGGCACGGGGCAGGTCATTCCCTCGATTGCGCTCAGCATGTCGACGACCAAATTCCGGCGACGCACGAATGTCTTGTTATTTTCCGCCAAGAAGTCCTGTGGCCCGTTCAGCGCTTCAACCGACGCCCATTGGCTGATTGTGCAGGGGTTCGACGTGCTCTGGCTTTGGATCTTGCGCATCGCGCCGATCAGCTCTTTCGGACCTGCGGCATAGCCAATGCGCCAGCCTGTCATTGCGTAGGCTTTGGACACGCCATTGCAGGTTAACGTGCGCTCGTACAAGCGCGGTTCTAGCTGGGCTGGGGTGACGAATTCGAAGTCATCATACATAAGATGTTCATAAATATCATCCGTCATCACCCACACATGCGGGTGACTTACCAAGACATCAGTCAGCTCTTTCAGCTCTTCGCGGTTATAGCCCGCGCCCGTCGGGTTGGAGGGCGAGTTAAAGATAAACCACTTGGTTTTGGGCGTTATCGCCGCCTCAAGCTGATCTGCTGTCAGTTTGTAATTTGTTTGCGATGAAGCTGTCGCTATCACAGGCGTACCACCCGCGAGCAATACCATGTCAGGGTAGCTCACCCAATAAGGTGCCGCGATCACCACCTCATCGCCGGGGTTCAACGTTGCCATCAGCGCATTGTATAGAATCTGCTTGCCGCCAGTTCCGACGGAGACTTGATCGGGCGAATAGGTCAGCTCATTGTCGCGCAGAAGCTTGGCGCAAATTGCCTGCTTTAGCTCGATGATGCCGTCGGGCGCAGTATATTTTGTTTTGCCCGCTGCAATCGCTGCGATCGCCGCATCTTTGATGTTTTGTGGCGTGTCGAAATCAGGTTCGCCCGCACCAAGGCCGATCACATCGCGCCCGGCTGCCTTAAGTTCCCGTGCTTTCGTCGTGACCGCGATTGTGGGCGATGGTTTTACGCGTGAGAGTGTCGCAGATAGGAAAGTCATAGAGGGCTCCGAATTGTAATTAGGCTAAGTCCCTCTTAGGTTGGGGCACGCGCGCAATCAAGCGTTCTGGAC
>Ga0206130_10006086_pt1 | contig 13988 bp, 8 predicted proteins | sample Helgoland_Spring_9_FD_148637 | JGI IMG/M metagenome (GOLD analysis project Ga0206130, IMG submission 148637) | Pelagic subsurface seawater microbial communities from Kabeltonne, Helgoland, North Sea - Helgoland_Spring_Bloom_20160512_1 | ecosystem: Environmental > Aquatic > Marine > Epipelagic ... | reverse complement strand
TTCAGGGGTGACCCAATCGAGTTCCAAATGTCGGTAAATCTCTTCTTCATTGGATGCTTGAAGCGAGAATTTTGCTGCAGCCATTCCTTTCAAGTCTCCAGCCTTAGCATCTGGGATGAGTCCGAATTCGTTCAATTTCAATCCACGGTCAATAGCTCGTTGTCGCATGGCAATGTTGTGCTCCTTGCTTCCAGTAAAGTACGCTAGAGTGAATGGGAACACCTCTGGTGTGACAAGTCGAACTTGTGCATCAATGGTGCCACCACTCTCAAGTTGTTCGTAATCGTCACCACCAATAGCGTCGAGCACGTTTGGGTCGATGTGACCTACTGTGAAGCCGCCATCAAAGATACTGGTGTCAAGAATGAGGCTGATTTTCGAATCACCTGCACCTTTCACATCGGCAATTCCTGGAAGTGACAATATTGCTTCAGCAACACTCTCATGGTGTTCGTCCTCGACAGCAACGACGACATCTAGATCACCAATCGTTTCTTTTCTGCGGCGCGCACTGCCGGCTAATTGGGCTTTAATCACGCCTTCGATCGATGCAATCTTTGACTGAAATGCCTCTCCATACATCAACCCGACATCCAATCTTCGGCGAGCCCTGAATCGAGCTAACAACTCAATACCGTCGAGCATTCGTTGTTGTGATTTCTTTCCGAACCCTTTCATTGGCGCTATCAATCCATCCGTTGCTGCTTCTTTTAGAGAGGCTACTGAATCAACTCCGAGTTCTTCATTCATCAGTTTGATTCGCTTCGGCCCCAGTCCAGGAATGCCAAGCATCTCAATAAGTCCTTGAGGAGTTGAACTGTGCAAATCAACCCAATCGCTTGGCCATTCTCCATCCATGATGGCTTGTGTGAGTGCAGAGCCGAGCCCCTTTCCAATACCCTTCATTTCGAACAGTCGACCGGTTGAGACCAGTTCGCCGAGGTCTTCTGTTAGACCCCCAAGCATCCTGCTGGCGTTTTGGTACGAGCGGACTCGAAACACATTGGCTCCGTTGAGTTCCAGAAGAACAGCCACTTGGTGCATGACCGTGGCGATTTGGTTGCGTGAAAAATAGGGTGGGCCGCTTGGCCGTGCCTTTGGTAGTGTAAATCCGGCGCCTGCCATGCATCGTGTTACCGGCGACCCTTCTCAAACGTTGCTCTTACCCTTTCAGGCCCAACTTCATGTTGAAGAACCACGACCTGTAGCACTGCCTATGGTCAGCGTCACCTTCATCGAACATTTGGCCGAAGCATTGTGCGGCATATCGGCAGTGCTGTTCACATTCATTGCGACCTTTTCTCGCTCACCACGCGCCGAACATATTGTTCAGAACCTCATCGCTATCACGCTTATTGCCGCAGCAGGAGTACTTTGGTGGCTTTCACTGTCAGGTGGAGTTCTGTGGGGTTCGAATTACCTTCCAAAACCGCTTTCATTGGTATGTGTCGTTATCGCTATTGCAGCACGTATGAACATCAAAGGCGAAAACGTCTCATTCGGAGCAAATCCACACACGATTGGTAAAAACCAAGAAGAATAATCAAACAATTTCGCCACGGGGCGTGCTTGTGTCTTCAACTGCGCTTTCAGGCTGAGCAGCTTCTTTCGCCATTTTCTGGTCGATGAACGTACGCATGTATTCCGGAAGTTCACCGTTGACAAAAATGACATCATGGATGTGGTCGAGTTTTTTGAGTGAGTAATAGATCTGCATGGCTGTCATCGGTGTGGAGGAACAGCCGTTGCAGCCACCATCGAGCGAGAGCATAATGTTGCCATCGGTCGTATCGAGGACATTGACCACGCCATCATGCTCATCCAAAATCTCTTGGACGGGTCCAATTTCTGCCAAGATTTCCTCAGCGGTGATGCTCATGTAGAGACCCTGTAGGCCTCTCCCCTTTCAACAATTGCTTGAACGATGGCGCTTACGGCCCGTGCGGCATCAACCTCAGTCCCCCGTAAAGACCGTTAAACAGTGTTTTTTGGAGGGAACCACTTATGAAGGGTTCTTTGGTCGCCGGAGGTACAGGTGTTCTATAATGATGGATAATATACCAATGATTGCCGCAGGTGCAGGTCTTTTCGGACTTGTTGTTGCGTTTATGCTGTACCAACAAGTAAACAAAGTGAAAATTGACAATGAAAAAGTTGCCAACATCACTGAAGAAATTCAAAAAGGCGCTATGGCGTTCCTCTTCGCAGAATACCGTGTCCTCGCCATATTCGTCGTGGTTGTCGGTGCTGCTCTTACACAACTCAATGACATGAACACCGCTCTTGCCTTCTTCGCTGGCGCTCTTGCATCCGTTGCCGCTGGATTCTCAGGAATGCGTGCTGCAACCTCGGCCAACGGTCGAACCACTATGGCTGCGAAGAACGACGGTAAGGCTGGAGCATTAGCCGTTTCCTACAACGGAGGGGCTGTTATGGGTCTTTCAGTTGGTGGGCTCGGGCTTCTCGGTATCTCTCTTGTTGCATACTGGCTTGGCGCTGGTGATGCTAACCCCGACCTTTCTGCAGCTGCAGGATTCGGTATGGGTGCTTCATCCATTGCTTTGTTCGCTCGTGTTGGTGGCGGTATTTACACCAAGGCTGCTGACGTTGGTGCTGACCTGGTCGGTAAGGTTGAAGCAGGAATTCCTGAAGACGACCCTCGCAACCCCGGTGTTATCGCAGATAACGTCGGAGACAACGTCGGTGACGTTGCAGGAATGGGCGCAGATATCTTTGAATCGTTTGTCGGTTCAATCATTGCAGCAATGATTATTGCAAGTTCTGATGGATTTGGTGGAGATGGCTTCACCGGCGCCTCTGATTACATCATGATGCCAATTATGCTTGGTCTCATTGGTTATGTAGCATCCATTGTTGGGGTTTTCTCAATGTTCGTTCTCAAGAACGGCAAAGACGCAGCAGCAGCACTTCGTAACACGACATTCATCGCAGCGCTTCTGTTTTGGGCTGGAGGATACCTTGCCATCAATCAAGGTCTCATTGACGTTGAAATGGGCGTTATGCACTCCGTTGTACTGGGCAGTGTTGTCGGAATCGCCATTGGACTCATTACAGAGTACTACACCGGTATCGAACCCGTCTTTAGAATCCCAACCAAGGCCATTCCTCACATTGGTGAAATGTCCAAGACTGGACCTGCAACCAACGCTATTGCCGGACTTTCAGTTGGTATGATGTCAACCTTCATTCCAATTCTTTTGATTGCCGGTGGTATCTTCGGAGCGAACCACTTTGGTGGAGCCGATTTCGGCCTCTATTGCATTGCAATGGCCGCAATGGGTATGCTTGCTACAGTCGGCGTGACCATGACCGTCGATGCTTATGGGCCAGTTGCTGATAACGCAGGTGGAATTGCAGAGATGAGCGGGCTTGGCTCTGATGTTCGAGCAATTACCGATGAACTCGATTCAATCGGAAACACAACTGCAGCAGTCGGAAAAGGATTCGCTATTGGTTCAGCTGCATTGACAGCACTTGCACTGTTTGCTGCATACACGGCAGCAGTTGGCGAACTTGACTTGTCATTGACCAATCCAGAGGTCGTCATCGGCCTTCTCATCGGTGGCGGTCTACCGTTCGTTGTTGGTGCTATGACCATGACTTCAGTCGGTAAGGCTGCAGGTGACATGGTTGTCGAAATCCGACGACAATTTGCCATCATGCGAGAAAGTTTGTCAAATGACTCTTCTTTTGAAGGAAACTTAGAAGACGCTACAACTTGGCCAGAAAAGGTCGTTGCAGGTGATATGACGTATCCAGACTCGCAAACTTGTGTTGATATTTCAACCAAGGCTGCTCTCCGAGAAATGATTGGCCCTGGTGTGGTTGCAGTAGTAGCCCCAGTCGTTGTCGGGCTTGCTATTGGCGCAGATGCTCTTGGTGGACTTCTTGCAGGTTCTCTGGTCACAGGTGTCCTCATGGCTCTGTTCATGGCAAACGCTGGTGGTGCTTGGGACAACGCAAAGAAAGCAATCGAGCAAGGTCACATTGAAGGCGCAAAGAAGGGCGATGCTGCTCACGAAGCTGCAGTCATTGGCGATACGATTGGAGATCCGTTCAAGGACACCTCAGGTCCATCACTCAACATTCTCATCAAGTTGATGTCCATTGTTGCCGTAGTATTGGCTGGCACAAACCAACTCTGAGCCACCTCGAAGCGTTAGACTCTTGAACAGAGTCTTGTTGGGCATTCACATGAGAAGAGGCATCAAGGCCGGCGCAATGCTGTTGTTGTTGCTTTGCACCAGCATTCTAGCGGGATGTACAACTGGTTCCATGGATTCAAGCGATTCGGATTCAACAACCGTTGAACAGACCTTACTTCCACAGTGGGAAGTTGGAGATCAATGGCTCTATACGTTCATTACGCCACAATTTGGAGAAGACAGCGCACGATTAGTGGTCGCAGAAATAGACGATGCAGAAGGCGTTTATCAAGTTGGAATCTCCTCTGAACGGGAGGCTCAACGCCACGCTGTGATCAATCACAATCCATTTCTGGGTCGAATGACTCTTGATGGATTGTCCGTTTATGAAAATGGAGAACCGCAATCCGTGTTCTCGTTCCCATGGACCGTTGGCGACAGTTGGACATTCACATTGTTCGGACAAGACTGGACTGCGACGACCGATTCGATTACCAACGGCAACGCTCGTGTTTCAGCCACTTCTGCTGAAGGGCACGAGATTTCCTATACCTTCAGCGGTGATAAAGAGTTCATGGAGAACTTCGTCTGGCGGGATGCAGAAGGCGTTCGGCAATTGCGGATGGATTTGAACTCCGCTCGTGATGGGTACTCTGGTGATGTCTTTTTCTATCGCGCACGTGATTTACTCGACAACCGCTACGAAAACAGCGACCAAGAAGTGTACGATACTTTCCTTGATGAAGGGCATCCTTCCGAGGGAGACTGGAATACCCTTGTTTGGTATCTTGATGTAGAAATCACTCAAGGTGGCTCGGGTTCCCTCTCAATGAAAGACCATGCAGGGGCCTCCCCACTGACAAGAGCGTGGGGCTCAGGTGCTACCGAAAAGGGAGCAATCGGTACCATCCCCTCGAATACTGGAGAATATTCTCTTACGGCAACTGTACGAGGGCCTGGCTCTTTTGTCCACTTGCGAGTTGCAGGTGCCCTCGTGTTCCAGTGGGAACTGTGAGGAATTGTTTTGCCCACGCTCATCATGATGCACGGAATGACTGGCGATGCCAGTATGATGCGACCCTTTGCTGAAAAAATACTCCCGGAAGGTTGGACGCTTATTGTACCTGAAGCGCGTTATGTACATCCACGCCGTGGTCGAACTTGGTGGAGGTATGAGGATGAAGATGCTGATGCAACTCGACGAATGACCCTTTCTCGCCGAGAACTCATCGATGTTGATTCATCCCTTTCTCAACTCGAGCAACTGATTGCAGAACAAGCACCACTCGGGCCATTGGTTGTCGGTGGTTTTTCCCAAGGTGGTGCCATGGCTCAAGAGATGCTGCAGTTACCACTTGCAGACCGAATCGTCGGAGTAGTGGCCATGGGTACACGTCTGGTTCGGGAGATGGAATTACGACTTCGATTGGCAGAATTAGAGCCAAAGCACCTCTTTTGGATGCACGGTGAAAAAGATGTACGCGTCTCAATCCAAGACGGTTGGGCTGTGGCCCATGTTTTTGAATCGGCAGGTTGGGCTATGGAGTTAATTGAGCATCCGAAGGGGCACATGATTCCAATGGAGCACCATGATTCGTTGAAAGAATGGTTAACGGCTTTGTCGCAAATACGGTTGTAATTGGTCAAAGCCACCAATAAACACGGGCTGTTCCCCACGAATGTCAAGAATCACTGGGACAGTTCGATGGCCTGTTGCTTCGACCACAGGCTTTCTCAAGTCAGGTTGTTCATCGAAACTAATTTCAGTAAAGCTGAGGTTTTTACTGTTAAGCAGGCGCTTTGCTGCTGTGCAGTAACCGCAGAATTGTCCGGTGTACACGAGAAAATCTGTGGCGTGGGAGTTGGCGTGTTCAAGAATCAATTCTTCGGACATGTATCGACTTCTATGAACGCCCTACTTGAACCTATATGTCGTGGTGAACCACATCGTACTTTTTCTTTGAATTCAACGCTTCTAAGCCGTAGTGGACAGCACTGCATACTGCAGCGTCAGTTTTTCCGGAGTGCTTCACAATTCGAGTGATGGCACCTTTCTTTGCCGCCATTCTGCCCAAGACCTCCACGGTAAGGGCACCAAAGCCGTGGATGCCATCTGGCCTGGTTCCTTGATTCACATGTCCGGGCACATTCGGCCTTTTTGTCCCGTTTTCCGCTGAGTGGTCGGTGAGAACGATGAACGATCGCACATTCTCCTTTTCCAGTACATCTAATGCCGTTCTCATGAGGGCGACCGTTCCTTCAAGACGTTTGAGATACTCCGAGCTTCGGTTGTCGTAAGTTTCAACGAGAATAACATCAATTTCAGTCTCTTCTTCAGTGATGCTCCATCCCAATGTTTCGACATACTGTGAAACAACTTGGTTACGGCCGAAGTACCGTAGTTTGGGCATGTGACTCCCAGTCGATTCATCATCATGTTCTTTCCCCTTCCGAGTCTTGGCCAAAGTGTCAATAGCGTTATCATGTAACAGGAACTTAAGCGAGGTATGGGCTTTGATTTTTCGACTTTTAAACGGAAGAATAAAAGGTCCGGGGGTTCACAACATACCATGTTAGCGGAGCGTATGCGTAGGTTCGGTGCTTTTGCGGCGCTGGCTATGTTTGTTTTCGCTTCAGTTTCGACATCACAATTGATGTTCCTCGAACTTGAAAATACCAGTGACATTTCAACACTGTATTCCTCGTCGCGTTCGACCGATTCCGACTCTGATGGCATACTTGACCTCGATGATGCGTGCCCAACTGGCAACAATGGTTGGACCTCGAATTCAACGACCGACCACGATTCAGATGGTTGTCAAGATTCGAATGAGGACCAAGATGATGACAACGACACAATTACCGATAATTTTGACGATTGTGCTACGGGTGTAATCGGTTGGACGCCTACGGCGATCAACGATTATGACTCTGATGGATGTCAAGATTCAACCGAGGATAATGACGATGACAATGACAACGTGACTGACTTTTTGGATACGTGCCCTATTGGCGACAAAGGTTGGATTTCATCAAGCGTCAATGACTACGATTCAGATGGTTGTCAAGATGTGTCTGAAGACGGTGACGACGATAACGATTCAGTTTTAGATGGCTCGGATTCGTGCCAGACTGGTGATTTAGGTTGGACTTCAACCGCAATTACGGACGTCGATGGCGATGGTTGCCGAGATGCATCTGAAGACGATGATGACGACGGTGATGGGCTTCTTGATGGCAACGATGATTGTCCTACGGGCGACACGGGTTGGACCTCCTCTTCTGCGACCGACCACGATTCAGACGGTTGTCAAGATGCTTCAACTGAAGACACCGACGATGACAACGACGGTATTACCGATTCTGCAGACGATTGCCAAGACGGTGATTTGGGTTGGACACCCGACTCCTCTACAGATTATGATTCAGACGGTTGTCAAGACTCGAGTGAAGACTTGGATGATGATAATGACCTTGTTTTCGATAACACCGATGATTGCCGCCTCGGTAATCTTGGTTGGACCTCATCTTCATCGACTGACCATGATTCTGACGGATGTCAAGATGCTTCAAGCGAAGATGATGATGACGATAACGATGGCGTTGCAGATGGAATTGATGATTGCAGCACAGGAAACCTTGGTTGGACTTCTTCAGCACTTACGACCGATTATGATACAGACGGTTGTCAAGATTCTTTGGAAGACCTCGACGACGATAACGATGGTGTTGCCGACTTAGCTCCTGACCTCTGCCAAACGGGTGAAATGGGTTGGACCTCCTCACCATCTACAGATTTCGACGGCGACGGTTGCCGTGACTCTACAGAAGATTTCGATACCGATAACGACCAGATTCCAGATGACGATGATGACTGTGTCAACGGCAATACGGGATGGGTTTCGAATTCAAGCACCGACCACGACACAGATGGATGCCAAGATGCTTCCCCTGAAGACTTGGATGATGACAACGATGGAATTAATGATTCTCTTGATGCCTGCCAATTCGGCGTGATTGGTTGGTCTCCTTCATCCAGCACCGATTATGATTCTGATGGATGCCGCGATTCGGATGAAGATCCCGACGACGATAACGACGGAGTCAGTGATGGCTCTGATTTATGCCAGACCGGTGAGTTGGGATGGATCTCCAGTTCCAGCAATGATTACGACAGCGACGGATGCAAGGATTCCACTGAAGACAACGACCGAGACAATGACCTCATTCTTGACGCAGCTGACGTTTGTCCACAAGGCAATCTTGGTTGGACTTCCAGCGCAGTTACTGATCATGATACTGACGGTTGCCAAGATTCTCTTGAAGACCCTGACGATGATAACGATGGTGTTTTCGATGGATTCGATGCTTGTCCTACTGGTGCACTTGGTTGGACCTCATCCTCTGCTACGGACCGTGATTCTGATGGTTGCAGGGATTCTGATGAAGACCCAGATGATGACAATGATGATGTTTCCGATTCTATGGATTCCTGCCCGAATGGCGATATGGGGTGGACTTCCTCTTCGACAACCGATCATGATTCCGACGGTTGCCGGGATGCTTCTTCGGAAGATACCGACGATGACAATGATTCAGTACTTGATGCAGCGGATACGTGTCAAACCGGAACGATTGGCTGGACTCCGACGACTTTGACGGATTACGATTCAGATGGTTGTAAAGACGACGTCGAAGATAACGATGACGATAACGACGGAATTGTTGATTCAAATGACGCATGTGAAAAGGGCGATTTGGGTTGGACTTCTACGTTGCTCAACGACAACGACCAAGACGGTTGCCGGGATGCCACAGAGGATTTTGACTCGGATAACGATGGCGTTACAGATGACCTTGACTTATGCCCACAAGGGATTACTGGCTGGTCTTCATCATCTTCAACCGATTACGACAGTGATGGCTGCAAAGACACATCAGCGGAAGATACCGATGATGATAACGATGGAATCCCTGATGGAAACGATTCGTGTCCAACGGGGACCATCGGCTGGAGTCCGGATTCAACCAACGATTACGATTCCGATGGGTGTAAAGACGATACCTCGTTTGACCCAGATGATGATAACGATGGTGTTTTTGACCCGTTCGATGACTGTGAGAAAGGAGACCTTAATTGGAGCTCAAGTACAAGCACTGACCACGATGATGACGGTTGTCAAGATTCTCTCGAAGACCTCGATGACGACAACGACTCAGTACTTGATTTGCACCCTGACGACTGCCAATTCGGCATCACAGGTTGGACATCGACCGCCTTGACAGATTCCGATAACGATGGCTGCAAAGATGATTCTCTTGAAGATACAGACGATGACAACGACGGCATCGCTGACAATCTTGATGAATGTCAATTTGGCGAAGGTGGATGGAATCCATCGCCGAGTACCGATTACGACTCTGATGGTTGCCGTGATGCGACTGAAGACCTCGATGACGATAACGATGGAGTCGAAGATTTAGACCCTGATAATTGTCCAAAAGGCGACTTGAATTGGATTTCAAACGCCCTCACAGACAACGATGGTGACGGATGCCAGGACAATTCAATCGAAGATGGAGATGATGACAACGATGGCATCGCTGACAATCTTGATGTTTGCCAAGCTGGAGATGTTGGATGGTCCCCTTCCCCATCCACCGACTACGATTCCGATGGGTGTCAAGATTCTTTGGAAGACCTCGACGATGACAACGATGGTGTTTTCGATCTCCATCCAGATGTCTGTGACAAGGGTGATTTAGGCTGGACTTCAACACCAGCAAACGACTACGATGGAGACGGCTGCCGAGATTCGACAGAAGATTCGGACACTGACAACGATGGAATCGACGATGTCAATGATGACTGTAACTTCCTTGAACTCGGCTGGATTTCTTCATCTGCCACAGACCACGACTCCGATGGTTGCAAAGACGATTCCAATGAAGATTTGGATGACGACAACGACGGCATCACCGATTCACTCGATCAGTGCCCAACAGGAATCATTGGATGGACTCCAACTTTGGTCAATGACTACGATTCCGATGGTTGTCGGGATGCTGATGAAGACATCGATGATGACAACGATGGTGTTGGCGATTCCAGTGACACATGCGATACTGGCGACCTCGGCTGGACTTCAAACAGCACAACTGATTTCGATGGCGATGGTTGCCGTGATTCATCTGAAGACATCGATGATGATAACGACACAATAACTGACACCTCAGACAATTGCCAACTTGCAGTGAACACTGGACAAGAAAATCACGATTTTGATTCAGAAGGTGATGCTTGCGATGACGACGATGATAACGACGGGGTCGATGATGATGTACCGGACAATTGTATCCGTGGTGCTCTTGGCTGGACTTCAACGCCTACCAATGATTTTGACGGTGATGGCTGCCGTGATCTTGATGAGGATGACGACGATGATGCCGATGGCATCTCAGACACCTCTGACGATTGTACGCCTGGCCAGACGGGGTGGACTTCTTCTTCAACAACCGATCATGATTCTGACGGTTGCCGGGATGCTTCTTCGGAAGATACCGACGATGACAATGATTCAGTACTTGATCCAGCGGACAGTTGTTTCCGTGGTGCTCTTGGCTGGATTTCTTCGCCATCCACAGACTATGACGGTGACGGTTGCCGCGATGCAGATGAAGACCCCGACGACGACGGAGATACCGTCGCTGACTCAGCGGACAGTTGCCCAACCAGCACTGTTGGTTGGATTTCAAATTCGTCGACCGATAACGATGGCGATGGTTGCGAAGACGGCGTGAACGACCCCGACGATGATAACGACGGAGTCGCTGATGGTATTGATAATTGCCAGCTCACTCCGAATACTGACCAAGCCAACTATGATGGTGATTCCGAGGGCGATGTCTGTGATGATGACGACGATAACGACGGTGTCAACGACCCAATCGACAGTTGTTCACAAGGTAACACTGGCTGGACCTCGACGACCTTCACAGATCATGACGGTGATGGGTGTCAAGATTTTACTTCGGAAGACCTTGATGCTGATAACGATACAGTGCCGGATACTGTTGATACCTGCCAACTTGGTATCGTGGGGTGGATTTCAAATTCAATCACGGATTATGATGGCGATGGTTGTCAAGACATTGGTGAAGATATGGACGATGACAATGATGGTGTTCCTGATGTCAATGACCGCTGTCAAACAGGTGAGATGGGTTGGACTCCGACTCCAGGCACCGATTACGACTCCGACGGTTGCCGAGATATTTCTGAAGACCTGGATGATGATAACGACGGCATCATCGATACCATTGACGTACAATGTCAAAAGGGTGACCTCGGTTGGATTTCTGGTCCTGCTACGGACCACGATTCGGATGGTTGCCGCGATGCAGGTGAAGATCTGGATGACGACAACGATACGAAGGCTGACGTGAATGACGATTGTCGAGTCGGAGAACTCGGATGGATTTCGAACGCAACGACAGACTACGATTCGGACGGTTGCCGAGACCTCACTGAAGACCAAGACGATGACAATGACCTTATTTTGGATGATTTCGATGACTGTTGGCCGGCGGACTTGGGTTGGACCTCAAATTCAACAACCGATTGGGATTCCGACGGTTGCAACGACTTTTCAGAAGACAGTGATGATGATAATGATGGAATTCCTGATAGTATCGATGCTTGTCAGACCGGAGATTTAGGCTGGACCTCGACATTCACATCCGATAATGATGATATGATTACTGACTGGGACGGCGATGGTTGCCGAGATGTTGGTGAAGATCCAGATGATGATAACGATGGTGTTCTGGATGGTTCAGACTCATGTCCCAAAATCGGAAACCACTGGAATTGGTCCTCTGCAGACTTTAGTGACCATGACGGTGACGGTTGTATGGATGATTTTTACAACAATGGATTTTTCAGCCTCGAAGAAGATTTGGACGATGACAACGATGGAGTTTTAGACGTTGATGATGATTGCCAAAAAGGAGATCTTGGTTGGACTTCAGAACCGATCACGGATAACGATGGTGACGGCTGTAGAGACTCGAACGAAGATTCCGATGACGACAACGACGGTATTGAAGACCTCGATGATAATTGTCCGAGTGGAGAGTTTGGCTGGATTCCCTCCAACCTCACAGATTACGACAGCGACGGTTGTCTTGATGTGTCCGAGGATTTGGACGACGACAATGATGGAGTGATTGATTTTGCTGATTTGTGTCAGACGGGGGAACTCGACTGGACTTCCTCAGGTTCCGAGGATTATGACAGCGATGGTTGTCGTGACTCCACTGAAGATTTAGATGATGATAATGACAATGTTCCAGATGATGCCGATAACTGTTCCACCGGGCGGATGGGATGGAGCGCACCATCCGAAAACATCGATTATGATTTCGACGGGTGTTATGACGGTACTGAGGACAAAGACGACGATAACGATGGCGTTTTAGATGTCCAAGATACTTGCAACCGTGGAACCCGCAACTGGACTTCACTTCCAACGAACGATTACGATTCGGATGGGTGCCAAGATTCCAGCGAAGATGGTGATGATGACAATGACAAGATTAGCGATTGGCAAGACGATTGTCCGCTCGGCGAATTAAGTTGGTTCTCAAGTGTGTTAACCGACTACGATGGCGATGGATGCCGGGACTTTACTGAGGATGAGGACGATGATAACGATAACCGCATTGACGTCGACGATGATTGCCCTCTTGGAGAGTCGGATTGGGATTCAACCAATCCACTTCAAGATCTTGATGAGAACGGTTGTAAAGATTTCACACCTGAAGACTCCGATTCAGACGGTGATGGGATTGTTGATGCAGAAGATTTGTGCCCTGTAGGGGCAACTGGTTGGACTTCAACTCCATCGACAGATTATGACACCGATGGTTGTCAAGACAGTACTGAGGACCTCGATGATGACAACGACCGAGTTTTGGACGTGAACGATGAGTGCCAGACAGGAGAGCTCCTGTGGGCGTCATCGAAATCCAAAGATCACGATGTTGACGGTTGCCGCGATTCAACTGAAGACGAGGACGATGACAACGACGGAGTGAAGGACATAACCGACTTGTGTTCCACTGGGGATTTAGATTGGCTGACTTCACCGACCACCGATTACGATGGGGATGGATGCAGAGATGAATCTGTGGAAGACCCCGATGATGATAACGACGGCCTTAATGACGCTTCTGATGACTGTAATCGCGGCATTCTCAACTGGATTTCGGATGAAGTAAATGATTACGATCAAGACGGTTGTAATGATTCCAGTGAGGATATCGATGATGACGGAGACGGTGTATCCGATACTCTCGATACTTGCCCGCTCGGTGAGAAGTACTGGACTTCTGCCCCGGAATCGGACTCAGATGCAGATGGTTGCCGAGACGGCTATGAAGATACTGATTACGTAGCAGTCGTCGATGACAACACGGATGAGGCTGGCGACTCCATATGCAACCCGTTGCTTGAGAATTGTGTGAATGAAGAAGAGGAAGACAAGGTCAACACGGTCGATGCAAAATCCGAAAGCGAAGTGCGACAATTATTGATGACGATACTTGCTCTGGCTATCGTTCCGACCGTCATCGGTGTACTTTTCATCGCATACCGCATGAAATGGTAATTTCCACGAATTGATGTACTTTCATCGCATACCGCATGAAATGGTAATTTCCACGAATTGATGTACTTTCACCGCATACCCGCATGATATGGAAGTTTTCATGACGATACTCACAGGTTGAAAGGGGATGACCTCTTGCTCTAATTGTGTC
>Ga0206130_10006085_pt1 | contig 13988 bp, 8 predicted proteins | sample Helgoland_Spring_9_FD_148637 | JGI IMG/M metagenome (GOLD analysis project Ga0206130, IMG submission 148637) | Pelagic subsurface seawater microbial communities from Kabeltonne, Helgoland, North Sea - Helgoland_Spring_Bloom_20160512_1 | ecosystem: Environmental > Aquatic > Marine > Epipelagic ... | reverse complement strand
AGTTGGGTGAATTAAAAGACGAGGTTGATACTAAGGCGAGTATTGATCGTATTGAGGATGAGTTAGGGGATGTCTTATTTTCTGTCATAAATTATGCGCGATTTATTGATGTAGATCCGGAAATGGCGTTGGAAAGAACGAATAGAAAGTTCATCAAACGGTTCCAGTTTTTAGAAAATGAAGTTAAAAAAGAGGGTAAGGAATTGAATAGTATGACCTTAACTGAAATGGATGCAATTTGGAGTGAAGCTAAAAAAAGTGAGTGATTTTTCTTTTAAAAATAGTTTGAATACCTTGTAGAGAGATTAAATTCGATTAATTTTGCCGCTCGTTTGCAAGCAGACGTTCGTTCTTTTAAACCACAAAGATTTTTAGACTGCTTGGAAGAGTAGTCATTTTAAATGTCCACAGGACATTTAAAAGGTCCGGTAGTTCAGTTGGTTAGAATACCTGCCTGTCACGCAGGGGGTCGCGAGTTCGAGTCTCGTCCGGACCGCTGAGTAAAAACAAGAAACCCTTATAAACGTTGAGTTTGTAAGGGTTTTTTTATGACCTGTTGTCTACGACGTTGTCTGTTTTTCTGCATTTTCATTCTCTGAGCTAAATCTACCTACTCTAATAACCAACGCTTATCAAAGTAATTCTAATTCATTTTTAATGGAAATAATTATTTCTAAAAACTTTTCTATTAATATAGTATAATGTACAAAGATATTTAGATCGAATTTGAAAAGTGGTTAAAAAAAAAGACACGATCATGGCTTGAAATGGACCAGTTTGCCTTATTAAGAATAGGAAAACGACTCTCTATTATTTGGTTAAAAGAAAAAATAATCGATACATTAAGTGAAAAATTTAAATAATATACTATCAATATTGAATTTACCCGAGCCTTTAAAATACGTCTAAGGAGATATCAATTAGAAAATTAAAGACGGACTATAATTTCTATACATCAAGCTAGGCCCAATGATTAATTCAATTCTTATAACTTGTGTAAAGTAGAACTAGTTAACTCACTTTAGAACTATTCCAAATGGGCTAAAACCCTTGTTTTTAAGTTATAAAGTGGTTAATATTGGGAAGCTAAAATTATAGTGAAACCTAGAATTCAAAAGATGCAACTTAACACTACTAATATCATGATGCACATCTACTGTTTTCATTACCATTAATAAGTTTTAAATGATTGATACCAATTTAGAGAAAAAAAGTCTTAGTGAGATATGTCTTGACTTAATTGAAGATTTTGGACCTATGACGTTCGAAGACATATGGAAAAGAATATTACTTGTCAATCAACAAATTCCGGTCTCTGATTTGAAATTGCGAAATATCATTCAAATATTACTTATCAAAGAGGTGTTAGTTGAAGATATAAATGATAGAACTCTCTCAATTGGTGGAGTAAAAAAGGCTGGAATAGCTCTGGATCCTAATCTTGTAAAATTGGGTTTTCTTTTAGATAGTTATGCTGCTAGTTTGCAAACCTATCACTCTTTTTATAGAATTGATTTGGCAAAACGAGCTAAGTATTCGCATGAAATTAAACAAGCTAAAAAGACTCAGGAAAGAGATTTTGAAATTATTGTAAGTTTTATTATTGATAATAGTGTTACCTTAATTAACCTAAAGGAGCAATGCTCGGATTCTACATATGAAAAAATTATTTCTGATGAGAAAATGCAGGAGTGGATTCAAGGAAGAAATATTGAAAGTAACCTTCATGATGATAATGAATCTGAGCGGTTGAGGGAATATGAGGTGCTTTGTAAGAAAGTTTGGGACAATGGTATAATTACAATAGACGAAGAGATTCAACTAACAGATAAGATTAAAGAATTAGACCTAGATGTAAATAAAGGGAATGAGATCTTTGAGAAGATAAAAGGAGAATACATTAATAGGCAAAATGAAAAAAAGAAACCACCAAAGTATCAGGATATAAAAATCAATAACACTAAATTTCTTGTAAAAAGATCCAGCCTTCCTTTTCATCCCCTATTTGGTTACGAATTCAATAGAATAACTGGTGATGATATCTTAATAATTAACATATCGCATAGGTTATATAACGAAAATTCAGAAAATGTAATAATAAACTTTGTAACTGCTTTATATCACACTAAACTATCAATGACGGACCCTAATGTTTCAAGGTTTATAGAAAGAATTAGTAATAATCTCGAATTAATTGAAAATGAATTTTAATCTTGAACCAATATACGACCTCATAAAGGAAAGAATGGATCGGTATGTTTTTCAAGATGTACTTGGGGATAATATTGCATCGGGTATTGAAAGTTTTCACGCAATGAAACAGGGATTGTCAGGAGGTGAAGAAATTAATTATGCTGAACTCATAATAGAATCTTTGGATAGTGAGATATTTGAAAACAAAATCTTCTTGAATTTCTTTGTAAAGCAAGGGCTAACAGATTCTCAAATTGAATCACTTTCTCAGATTTTAAGTATTGACAATACTGTAACGATTTTTAAGAAAAGGACCGCATCCTTAGCTAAAAGTTCATCAAAACTAAAATCAGGGTTAATCGAAGTACTAAATCTTGAAAACGACTATTTTCAAGTGGATAAACCAGCTAAAGTTATAACACAAGAAACAATAACTCCCTTTACTCCAGTGCCAATAGAAGAAGAAAATTATGCAGACTTAATTCCAAAAGAATTTTTAAGTGTTCATGAATACCAAAAAAGAGTAAAGGATAAACTTATAAAACATATTGTTTTCAATTCTGATGCGAAAGCACTAGTGCACATGCCAACTGGATCAGGAAAAACTAAAACATCTATTGAAGCAATAATTGACTTTATTAAAATAAAATTCACTTACCCTCACGATCCCGGTACTATATTATGGTTTGCCCACTCTAAAGAACTTTGTGAACAAGCCTATAACACTTTTAAGAGTTTATGGAGTTTTAAAGGAGATTACCCCATTAATGCCTATAAAGTATTTGGAGATGCTGACTATAATGAAATATATAAGTGTCAACAAGATCATGCGTCTATAATATTTATTGGTTTTCAAAAATTCGATTCTATACTAAAAGCTAGCCCTGAAAATTTAAAATTACATTCCTTAAAACAACATTTGATAGAAAAAGCAAGACTAGTTGTTATTGATGAAGCACATAAAGCACTAGCCAGTACTTATAAAAAAGCACTTGATTTTGTTACGCAAACCAATGGTTGTAGGTTAATTGGACTAACTGCAACTCCAGGCCGATCAAACTTTATTACTGGCGATAATGAGAATGAAGAATTAGCACAATTCTTTGGGACAAAGATCATAAGAATAACGAAACCGGATGATAGTATTTTGGCAAACCCACTCCAATATTTGCAAGAAATAAACGTATTGGCAGAAATAGAACAAGAAGAGTTACCTGTTACAATTGATTTTACAAAACATAACTACTCGCAACAAGATTATACGAAGGCTTCAAACAAGGATGATTTATCTTCTAAAGAATTGGATATTATCTCAGTTGACCCGCACAGAAACTCCATTATTCTAGACAAAATTAAAGAAAATCAAAGTGATTCTACCTTAGTTTTTGCCTGCTCAAAAGACCATTGTATTATTCTGAACCGATTACTTAAATCTACTTATGATATAGATTCGGAAGTAATTTTAGGTGAAACAAATTCGAAAATTAGAAAACAGGCTATATCTGATTTTAAACTAGGAAACTTGAAGGTATTGATTAATTATGGGGTTTTAAGTACCGGATTTGATGCTCCAAAACTCAATACATTAATTATAGCGAGACCTACAAAGTCTATTGTCCTTTATTCTCAAATAGTTGGAAGGGCTTTGCGAGGCCCTGAAAACGGAGGAAACAAAAAAAACAAATTAATAACCATAAAGGATAACCTATTGGGTTTTCCAGAGCCAGATTTTATGTTTTCGTATTGGGAAGAATTCTGGAATTAAATAAAAAACAAAAAGTTTTATGTCATTAACAGGAGCAGGTTTAAATTCAATGAGGTCCGTACCAACATTTGGTACTATAGGGGCTATTGCAGAAATAGTTGACAATTCTATTCAATGGAAAACAGAAAAAGATGTTGAAATCAACATCATTTTTATTCAAAAAGATCAAATATTAGACGAAATACTAATAATTGACAATGGAAAGGGAATGGGACTTGATAGTATAAAAAGAGAAATTATTGACTATTGTCTGTACTTTGGAGGAGGGACAAATCATGGGGCCAACGAAGGTTTGGGTAAATTTGGAATTGGCCTACCCTATGCTTGCTGTTCTCAGGCAACAGAATACCACGTGTATACATGGCTGAAAAGTAATGAAATCAGACATATAAGCAGAAACCATGATGATTTTGGTCAAGATGATCTTATTGTGGATAAACCTCACGACATTATTAATTCTTTTCCCCAATACTTCGAAAACTACCTTCCCGAACTTAAAAATTATAGTTCTGGAACAATTGTCCATTGGAAAAATTGTGACCGATTAACTTATAAGAGAGCTAACACAATTATTACTCATTTAGAACATAGATTAGGACGAATATATAGACACTTTATAGGTAATGGCGTATCGATTAATTTTAAGGCTTACAATCAACCTGCGGGAAATTATCCTTCTGTCATAGAAGATTTGTGCAAACCCATCAGGAAATTTGATCCGTTATTTTTAGAAACAGGAACAATTGCTGATACATTTAATGATGGAGTACCGACAAGTGAAGAATTTTGTCCTGAAAAAACAGAATCATTTGTGGACTCTAAAGGTAAAAAACATGAATTCAAAATAAGGGCTTCCATTGCAAAAGAAGAAATAGAATTTCCGAATGGAAAAAAAGGCGGACTAAATAAGCTAGGACAACTTTATAAAACTGTACAAGGTATTTCATTGGTGAGAGCTAATAGAGAATTACGAATTAGCGATTTTGGTTTTCAATTCCCAAATAATTTTGCCGACCAAAGACATAGGTGGCACAAAATAGAGGTTCTCTTCGAGCCCAAGTCTGATGATTTATTAGGAGTGAATGCGAATAAGACAGATGCCCTTAATTTTAGATACATTAAAGATGACCAACAAGATATTTCTATTGACTACATAAAGCTTAGATATCAATTATCAGCAACAGTTCAAAATTTAATTGAACAATTATGGAGTGTAATTGATGATAGAGCTAAAGTAAACACGGAAAGAAAGAAACAAAAATTACAAAAATGTCCAAAATGCAATCAAACTACGTTAAAGAATGGCCATTGTACAAATGAGGATTGCGGCGCAACCGTTACGACCTGTCAGGTCAAGGGCCATGAAAACATTGTGTTAATAAATGGAGTATGCCCATCTTGCAAATATGTTGAGCCCGAACCATTATGCACAATCCACAACATACCTTTTAGCGAAAAAGGTATATGTCCGGAATGTGAGGAAACTATTCCTCTTACTGAGGATGAAATTGATGAGTTGATAAGTGTTTTAGAAACCTACCGAGAATTTAATGGTGACAAAGACAGTATACGTAGTCTGGTAAATTGGTTTACAAGATCAAATAAAAAGCAATTTTTGGTATTCGTATCCAATCCTATGGATACTTCTAGGTTCTTTGATATAAAGCCACTGCCCGGTAAATTTGATATTATATTGGTCAATAAATCACATCCATTCTATGAAAAACACATCGGACCATTAAGAGAGTTGGCACAATCCGGCATTAGTCAAGACATTGATGGCGATAATTATGATTTTGAAGAAGCGTTGGACTCACTAGTACTTTTTATAATATCTTGGGCTCATACAGAAAGAGCCTCAACATCGGATCAAAATAAACTAAAATTGTTCAGACAGAGGTTCGGCATAAATCTTAATGAAATAATGGAAGTTTGGGGCTCATTGTCTTAAGTTGATAAAAGATATAATTTATGCCTTGCCCTAGATGCCATAGTGTAGGCCTTTTCTATTTCAATTTTTGAATTAAGCATACCATTAATAATGATTACAATATCGGCTTCTAATCCTTTGAAGGTATTGATGCTCGTGTAATTCAATGCGTCTTTTTCAAACCTTGCTTTATTGTCTAACGACTTAAGCGGTATACCTAATATTGAACTTGTGTTTGTCAAAATGGAAATTGATTTACTAGACTCATACAAAATCAAAATTTGATCAGTTCTAATTTTCTCATTATTGAAAAGGCCTTTTAGTTCATGTTCTAAATAACGAGTAAGTTCATTATCGCTAGTAAATGATTTTTCAATAACAGCTTCACCAAATGGTGTTTTTTCAAAAGTTGGAATAGGGGAGTCTATCACTTTCTCTAAATAGCCTATAATTTGTTTAGAATTCCTGCAGTTTTCGTTGAGGTGGAAACGAGAGAACTCTCTCTCTTGTGGAATACCCTCAAAATGCCCGAAAATGTTTTGGAACTTATCCAAGAATATAAAACGACGTCCATTGTCATTAACCAATTTATAGAGTAATTCGAACCAGAAGAGTTTAAAGTCTTGGCCTTCGTCAATGATCAATACATCATACTTTCCAGTTACAAATTGCATGAGTTCATCCATCTTAGCTGGCACCTCCAAGGCCCAAAATTCATCGCTAGAAGATTTATTCTCATCCCACCAGTTTGGCTCAAATTCCGTAATTAATTCCCGAGCAAGAGAGTGAAAAGTGGTAACGTTTAGGTTCTCTTGATTCCTTTCAAATTCATAACGAATTTTGTTGGCAAGGGTTCTGTTAAAACAAATTAGTAGTACTTTTTTTCCTTCTGCTATAAAATCGCTTGCCAATGTTTTTGCTAATATGGTTTTACCCGAGCCCGCGGGGCCATCAACAATCAAGTAGTCATTGTCCAACACTCTATTAAAGAACGATTGTTGCAGGTCGGTGAGCTCTATAAACCGTTCTTCGCCATACTTTATCCGAGTGGCTAGTGTTTGTACAAACCCCAACCCCCGCAGTAGTTTTTCTTTAAACCTACCATAATCTTTTTGCCTTATTCCTCGTTTTCCAGAATGGGCCTGTTCTATTTCCTTCAATAGATCTTCAATAGCATACTCAGGATATACTAGGCTGGCTTGATCTATTATTTGGGAAGAAGTAACAGAAGACAATTCACTCTTTCGGTTTGCGAGTTCACAAGCAGGAAAACAAACCGCCCAACCTACTGGGAGTTGATTAATATCCTTCAAATATTTTTTAAGAAATGAATGGCAGTTTGATGTCGCTTGCTGAATGGGATCCTTCATTCTTTTACCATTCTGTTTCCAAGAGGAAGAATTACCGTCATAATTTACAAGGCCACCCTTAACCTCCAAACAAATAACACCTCTGTCGGGGTCGATAATTATAAAGTCAATTTCGAATTCACTTTTCTTATTTACTCCATCCGTCACAAACATTTTGGAGTAAAAAATATCGTATTGATCTTGGATTTTACTGAGTCGATTGTAGACTTCTAATTCAGCCTTCTCATTTAGTCGATCTTTGGGAAAAGTGGGAGGATATATCATATATATACTTTAGATTCAAATCTAAAAACTTATTCGCGTACTTTAGTTTAAAATCAGATTACTATGCTCAGAAGCGACGATAATTTATGGGAAAATACCTTAGAGTTTATAAGAGTTAAAAAGAAGCTAACCGTGTTTTCAGCTTACGTTACTTTGAGACAGCTCAAAAAGTTAAACGAATTCAAAAATATTTCACAGCTTATTGTTCGGTGGGACTCAGATGATTTGGTTTCGGGCTTCGCAGATTTAGCGATTTATGACTATTGTGTTGAAAATGAAATAACACTTTTTAGAAATGAACGCATTCATCTAAAAGCCATATGGAATAATGAAGATGAAGTCCTGTTTGGCTCTGCAAATATTACAGGAAAGGGAATAGGTGAAACAAATGAATTTAATTTTGAATTAAATGACGTAAATGAGGAGGTAGGATTCGAAGATCAACGCTATTTTAATAGGATTATTAAAGACTCAGATTTAGTTGACGAAGAAAATTTTAATACCTTGAAAGATTACGTAGAAAATAACAAAGTAGTTCGCCCAAAAAACCCAAAATTGCAATTGAGTTCACCAAAGAATTCCGCCTTTTTATTATCTCAACTTCCTATGTCAGAAACACCGTTGATTTTCTTTGATATAATATCTGGGCATAAGAAGAACTGTACTAACGAGGAATTGGCTTGTGCTGCTCATGACAGCGCTCTTTACAGTATGGATGCTAAACTCAATATTACTGACTTTTTTGAAGAATTAGAGACGGTATTCACAGCTCATGCTTTTATTATTTCCTTCAAAGAAGCTGTAAAAAATTCCGAAGATCAATCAATGCGTTATGGTGCTGCGGTGAATTGGATTATTCAAAACACAACAACTGTCCCTACCCCAATAAGTTGGGATTTAAAGAAGGAACAAATTGTTAACCGACTTTATGATTGGGTTTGCGAATTTGATGAAGATTTCACTTGGTCTGTACCCGGTGCTCGTTCCCAGGTTATATTTTTTGATCCAAATGCACGACCACCTCTTTAGGTAAAACAAGCTATACAATCGTTTTCTCCATCATCAACAATATCTAAGAGTTTGTTGGAATTATTCTTAGCATATTCTTTCTTCCGATTAGTTTTTGTGATGTAATCCATCTTAATTTGCTCTATGCGACGGGGGTCTTTAAGATCTTCTAGAGATTCGTGTTGATTCCATGTAAATCCTTCATCAACCTTTTCGTATTCCTGTGCTGAAGCAAACAATGATGGATGTTGTTCATAAAGCCAAACCCATTCAATTTTTTGTTGAAAGAAACAGAAATAGCAGCCCGATCGACTGCGAGAATATTCTCCTTCCTGTCCATTAACCTCAAACTTAATTTTCTCATAGTATTCTGGAACTCCAACTCCAGAATTCCTTAAAATCCGAAAAATATCATCTCTATTTAGGCTTTCTTCATTGTCTAGTAAAGGAAAGTCAACTTCTTGTGCTAGAGGGTAACTCGTGTTTTTTAACCAGTCAAAAGTGACATGGTTATACAATGCAACTCCACGATCTAGGAGTAAGCTCTGCTTCTCTAAAAGAACCCTCCTGTTTTGTTGAGCATTACGTTCTTCATAGTTAAGGCTTTGATCAATTATTTTCGCCACTCGATCCAAATCACGTCCATTCAAATAGTTTGAATAAAGCTCAGTAAGATGCTCTGTGTTTTCATTTGTCAATATTTTTTTGACTACATCTTCTGACCAAATATTCTTTCGAAAAGGAAAAATTGATTGAATATTTGGCTTTTTAGATATGTAACCTTCTCTATCCTCATCTCCCCTAATTCCTACGTATGAAACTACAGGATCGTCACCAACAAACTTCTCAAAAGGATCTAATTTCATTTGTTTAGTGCACCATCTCGCAACGCTTGAAGGTAGATAGCCATTATAGGCCTTGTAAAAATGATCGAATGGATTCTCATCTGTTTTTACAGCATCGACTGGTTTAAGATGAGTAATTTTTTTTCCAAGATAAACTTCTAACCCAGAGATTAACTCATAGGTTTCATCCAGTTCTTTGCCGGTATCACAGAAATAATAAGTAACATCCAATTCTGGACATGTGTCATTTAAGTACAACGCAAGTGCCGCACTGTCCTTTCCGCCTGATATTCCTATTAAATGCCTCGTTTTTGTCATTTACTGATTTCCTTTTTAAGTAACTCACTCAATATAGCCAATCGGATTTTTTTGTTCTTGCCAAGCATAGTATCTAATTCGTTGGCTGTTTGGTTAACCTTTTCAACACTTCCTTTATCAATTCTGATATTGGTCGTTCTAGTTCCATCTTCAGAGGTAATGTCAAGTTTATAAACTTTTTCTCCATCTACAGATTTAATTTTGTGCAACGCTTGAAGGTTATCAAGCTCTATCATCATACTCTGCAATCGATCTTTTAATATCTCTTCCTCAGAATCATTTATGGTGTCCAATGGTTTATTCAGTAAATTTTGAGCAATTGAAGCTAACCAGCTGTCTCGGTCATTCAGGGGGGAATTCAATCTTGCTATAAAGCTCTTTTGTTTCGCTAATAATCTGTGCTCTTTAATTTCTGAATACCTGTTTGAAATTCGTTTTTTATAACTTGTGAAGTTCTCTTTTTTTCCTAGTACTTCCAGGGTTAAAAAATCTTCTATTCTATCCAAGAGTTCATTATAGGAGTTTTTTAATTCCTGAATAGAATCGTTCAATTTAACCGCGAAGTCGGCTAGTTTTTTATCCGAATCCTCTATAGAGGATATGTCAATTTTCATTGCAGCAGGAATAGTCTCGAAAAATGTTTTTTCCGGATCCTGAGCATCCACAATTGAATTCCTCAAAGCAATAGCTTCAACCGAAATCCTAGTGGTGTTTTTTGAGTACTCACTTAGTGTTTTATAAAACATTAAAAATGGGCGAACACTCTCTATAAAGCTATCTTGAGTAAAATCTTCTTTTTGATCTTGCTCCAAAAATTCTCGATAACGGTTAAATACTTTTAAACGAAGTCCTGAGATTTCAAAAGCCTTAATGGTAAACCGTTTAGGTTGCCTAGTAAGCATGTACATCACTGCATCGTTTATATAGGGGATGAATTTCCCATCTTCGTACAATGCAAAATCACCCCTCTTTATAAAAAGAAATATTGGAACCCAAAAGTCAATTAGCCCTTGTTTGAGCTTGAATGGCCTAGCAGAAAGGGTATTTAATAGCTCAATAACATTAATTTTTTCTTCCCTACTTGATTCCAAGAAGTTTTCACAACAGGCCCAAACTGCATCGAATCCATTATTACTATTTGGAGCGGTAAGTTCAAAACCATTTTTTGATTTATTGTGCATACCGTTGGATAGCAAAATAGATTGGTATATGGTTTTCTCAGGAGGAAATTTAGAATCTGAAAATCCTAGCCCCTTCTCTTGCCAATGGTCATTTAATTGCTGAAAAAATAGTCTTCTAGCGGTGTGTATTGAATTTGAAATCTTGTGTTTGTTGATCAATTCATTATTAAACCTTGGCGTGCTATCGTATATGTTTTCACAAATAATTGAGAGCTCAGTATTAAGTTTTTTAGGTCCATTTATATTTTTAATTTCTTTTCCTTTAAAAAACCAACTAACACGATTTGAATACAATGAACCAAGTACTTCATGACTCAATTTACGTTCGTGTGACTCGAGTATTTTTTCAAATTCACTTTTAGCAACAAGGTCTTCTTGGTGATCAACTAAAACCTTTTTTGTCTTTAGTATCTCAAAAATGTGGTCTTGTATACTCTTCGAATTGTTAAAGAACCCATAAAGAATGGCTTCTTCTTGTTCAGAGCTAGCCTCTCGAATTAAATCAATAGTTAAACTGTCATTAAATACCAAATTCACAAACCCATCAATAGCGCCCTCTGGAATCTTTTTCTGAATGGGGTTTAACGATACATCAAAACCGAACAGCCTTGGGGTTCCTCGGTTGTAACTGATGCTTTTTGCTTGTATAATGGGAAAGTCAAAGTGTTCGGTTAAGGCAGATATAATGTCAAAGGATCGATCGACCGCATCCTCAGCTTTTATGAGTTCGAGATCAAAATCGACATCTGTTCCCTCAATAACTTTATAGGAGTTATTAAACTTCTGGTATTTAACCAGACTCTTTTTTTCTAAAACCTGAAGGGAAAAGGTAACTTGTACTTTGGAATATTGATGTGCGAAGTACTGTATCAGCATTTCAGCGTCAACATGCCCACTTTTATGAGCAAATAGCTGCAATAGACCAATGGTTTTAAAAAGGTCCATATGCGCATTTCTGTTTTCCGAAGCATCCGATTCGAGCCTTTCTATTCCTGCTTGTATACCCCTCCAGTTTCTAAAATGTACGTTGTAAGAGGAGTTTAAAAAACTATAAAATGAAGCCATTAGGTAATCATATACCTTCGGTACACCTACCCATTCTTCACTTTCAATGTCACTTTCAAGGAAGGTAAATAGACTTCTTTCGTTTTGCCCATAGAATTGAAGCGCTTTTGTTAGAACAGCCGCTGAAATCAGATCCAAAGGAGCCAATTCATTTTCAATTTTAGCTACACCTTCAATGGCAAAAGGCAAAAGGTGTTTCTCTTTGGCTAAGGCCGATGTCAGTACTCCATTTATGTTTTTTCCATTTAACTTTTTTGCTGCTAAATACAATAGTTGTTCTACAGGCTCATTAAAAGTCAATTCCTTAAAGCGACCTTTTACCTTACGCCATTCTTTTTTCTGAGAGTCTTCTGCAATATTGGCGGCATAAGCTTCAAAATTTTGGTGAAGGGTGCTTACCAATAAAATGTCTCTATTGTGGTCATTGACGAATTCGGCTAATTGTTGAATAAAATATAATTCCTTTTCAGGGTTATGCTTTGATCCATATTCTAAAAATTTCCCAAACTCATCGAGGTAAATAACCAATAGGTCATTGTTTTTTGTCAAGGAAAATAATTCGTCGAATATTTTTTGATTGCCACTGAAGTCTTCCGTTACATGCAGAAGTTCTCTGAAGTATTCTATAAGAGACTGATAATGACCAACGATTTTTAACGATTCTACTTTGGAACACTTAATTCCTAGATTGACATTAAAGACTCCTTTTCCTGTCAAGCTTTCGTCCAAAGCCATTAGAAACGAAGATTTCCCAGTACCATAGGAACCAATTATGGTAAACGAATGAATACCTTTTTTATAGTCTCTTCCTATCTGTGAAGCAATTTGAGTCGCGTTCGGGGTAGAGATGTAATCCAAATTTCGCTCTGAGTCCCTTATAATATTTACCGAAGGATTGAATTTAGCTTGCATAGTAGTCCTCCAATACTTGATGAGCATCAATGGCTTGTTTTATCTGAAGCTCTCGAATTCCTGCCTGGTTGTTAAAGGTAATTGGATAATCCAATTCTTCTACAATGCGCTCAAGGGCAATCGTCAGTCCCTCTTTACTTAGGGCAAAAACAGAACCTATTTCATTTCGGCCGTTGTACAATTGTTCAAATCCAATGGATCGATCTTCCGGATGGTTTTGAAGAATTGAGTAGAGTAAGATGTGGGCAGGTATTTCATTTCGCTGAGTTCGGTCTAGCACCCATATTTCTTTGGCTTTTGGTTTACCATCCTTATCTATGAATGTTTTTTGAGTTTGCTTGAGCAAATTGAGTTCAGTTAAAATTCCGGTAAAGCTTTCTTCAATGTCACTTGCTTTGAAATCCGCGAAATACATTCGGTAGAATACAGTGAAATCCTTTTTTAGTGAGTTTTGGTTGAAATCACCTTCTTTTCTGTTCGTGACAAATTGCAAATAGGTGTCAGATGAGAACTCTGGCCGTTCTTTAATTAGTTCATTAAAAATTATATTCACTGTAGATGCATGCTCACCCGAAACGAGCAACATGTGAAGCAACCAAAGACTACCAAAATCTTCCAAAAACGGGTCCCATCCATCGTCGTCGAATAGGGCGGTTGCAATTTCAGAAGGTTTAGAATCATTATCCACCATTTGGAAGCATTTAGACCAATATTTTATTGCTGCTACCATGTTTTTTCCGACTCCTAATTCTAACGAAGAATTGTTTTGTGCAAAGGTGTTCCCTGAATTTGTAAAATCAAATGCTTTCTTAAGCCAGAACTGTCTGCAATGAAAGGTTTCGTGACCTGAAAATGTTAATTTCATATGTTTCAATATTACCTAATTTGTCAATATATATGAGGTTAATCCCCCTTAATTAATACACAAATTAATAACCTGAAGACGTAAGGTATTTACGTTCTGATCATGAAGCCTCTATAGTAAGAAATTCAACTGATGAGGAATCGCCCGGGAACATCCACCAATTTATAAACACTTATAGCAGGCTATAGCTCCGAATCGCGAGCGGTAAAAGTCACTCCGCAATCCGACTTATCATAAAGATTTTAGCTAAAGCCTCAAGTAGTTTGACCGTT
>Ga0206130_10006072_pt1 | contig 13999 bp, 9 predicted proteins | sample Helgoland_Spring_9_FD_148637 | JGI IMG/M metagenome (GOLD analysis project Ga0206130, IMG submission 148637) | Pelagic subsurface seawater microbial communities from Kabeltonne, Helgoland, North Sea - Helgoland_Spring_Bloom_20160512_1 | ecosystem: Environmental > Aquatic > Marine > Epipelagic ... | reverse complement strand
TAAGTTCAACGTACGAAGATTGTCGTATTGAGGTAGGGTATCTAGAAAGGCATCTAACGTTTGAAAGGTCACCGTTCGAACTGGCCAAGCATCAGGCTTTTCATCCTCCTTCCCTTCCTTCCCTTCCTTCCCTTCAATCGTCATCAAATGTGGCAATTTGAGTACGGCCTCTGGAAAGTCTGAACACAGAACCTCTTTACAATTAAGTTTGATGAGTGACGAGGCCTGCGTCAACAGTTTCGGAATGGCAGTCAATACCTTGCTCGTAAAACAAGTCAGCTTCGACAACAGTCCGTGCTCTTTCGCGATTGCCAGTTTCAGGTTCCACAAATCCCGTTCATATTCTTTGGATACGTTGACATCAACCGAAAAAGTCAACTCACCTGTTTGAGATAAGGTGGGTTCAATCAACAGTCTCCGCATCACATCATCGGGAAACTCTGTAAATGTACACTTGAACTGAACGGTCTGTAATGTTGGACATGGAGAGAGTCTCTCCAACCACGATGGGTGTACTGCCTCGTCAGCATAAATCGTAAACAATATCAAATTTTCGGCTGTTGAAACGTCGGCACAAAGAGTTTGTGCATCCAAGTATCCAGACAGCTGTTCAACCTGACTCAACTCTGCGATGCTGGAAAAGTCACGCATGAGCAGTCGCCTACGAAAGTCATCTATTGGTTCTGTATTGCCGTAAGCATCAACCTCTAAATACCATCGTATCTCACGTTTGCTCGAACTGTATCGCTTTGTTGTTCCGGCTACTTTCGGCAACAGAGGGGCCAACTTAAAGAGTTCCTCCTCTGAGAGTTCCAAACTCGATAGACCGATCTTGCGAAGACTCGTTAATTGACCAATGTTGTCGGGCAAAGAAGTGACCTTAGAATAACTGAGTATCAACTCTTTTAAAGTGGAACTTTGACAGACTGCATCGGGTACAGAAGTTTGCTCACGACCGACATCCAATTTTTCGAGCATCGAACAGTGGTCAATATTCTTGAGTGAACAGTCCCCACTGTTGATGGTCAGAGACTTGAGACTCGGGAACCATGCAAAATCGATTTCCTTGTTGAGATCCTCTGTCCAGATCTCCATCGTGTGTAGCTTCGAGAGCTGTTGAAAAGAAACCCAAGCCGTATTAATCCTAGACTCCCAAGCCTGCAACACAGGAAGTGACGATGGAAATGTTGTAACGTCGGTGGAAGCAATATCCATTGACTTTAAAGCTTCACAATCCCCAAGGGTTTCAGGCAAAACCGCTAGTTTAGACCAGCGCAAGCTGAGAGTGTGCAGTTTTTGTAAGTTACCAATGCTGTTCGGCAAGCTCGTGATGCTTGCTGACTCCGCATTTAAAATGCGAAGTTCTCGCAATTCACCAAACCATTCTGGAATAGATACTCCGTCAAAATCTCGCAGATTCAATTCTTGGAGAGCCGTCATTTTTCGAACACATTCAGGCAATTCAGAGATCGGATTGTAACTCAAATCCAGTTTTTGAAGTGTAGTACATGTGCCAAGACTGGGCGGTAAGGTCGTAATCTCATTGTCAAATAAGTTCACCTCAAGCAAGTTTGAAAAGTGTGTCCACACATCTTCAATTTCCGTCCACTTAGAGCGTTGCAATTCAAAATGCGTCAATCCTGAGAGATGAATAAAGGTTTCCGGAAACGTGAAAAATACAGGATCATTTAATTCAATCTTCTTAATCGACAGAGCCGTTTCATTACCATGCTTAGCAAGATACCCAAGCGCCCATAATGATACATAGAGTCGAAATTCAGCCGTCCGAAGCCATGACGGCACCTTTTTACCACCGAAGCCATAGGAGAAGCTACCTTTCAAATCTGTAAAGTCTATCTCATGGAGTTTGTCCAGGTAAAACCCTCTGTCTTCACCTAAGTCCATGAGTGTTTCCCACAGCATCAAACCCTGTTTCACCGATTCCAGTCCCTGATCATTCAGCAACGTGATGATGTTCTCAAATTGACTATCTGACATGATCATTCCTCATTTTGTAAAGCTCAGTAGTACGCGTTCCCTCTCGATGGGATGGGCATCATCTAATAACGTTTGCAACCGTGCCCAATCGTCTTCTCGAGTTGTATTTTGAAGTTGCTCCCATGACGCCCTAGGACCATTCGCATGTGGAAACAGCCAACGCTCCGTAACATCGTGTTCTTTTGAAGATACCCGAACAACTCCTTGACAAACATGCAAATTGGGCTGACTTTCAAGAAACGCTCCGTATGTATCATCACTCCATTCTTCATACACTATACCTGCTGGAAGATCTCCAGAAATGCACGGGGAGACATGGTCCTCTCCTAAATGAACATGCTTCTTCGTGGTTAAGGATGGTTTCAAACCAATATCCAGATCAATGGATACCGGTCGATCCAGATCCAATATGTCGGTGTGGTTCACGTTACCACTATCCAGCAGAAGATAGGTACCAGCACTGTACATCAACCATCCCGTACGCTCAAGGAATGTAAAGTCCCCCAAAAGAACAACTTGTTCAGCACCAACGTATTGAGACCAAGTCAAACGATAACCATAGACATGTGTGTACACTCCATCTAAAGTAACCAGTACATCCCCAGAGTTATCGCGGACCTCTACGGGGCCAAAACCCTTGTAATCTGTCCAATCAGTATCCCCGCAAGAATCGGTTTTACCAGGGGTATGATGTTCAAAAGTGGTCGTCCCATAGTGTACAAAACGACCCCTGTAGGTTTTAATGGCTGTCATTGTTCTTCCTTATGAGGGTATTGTAAATTAATTATTTTCCGGAAAAACCACTCAACACACGCTCTCGCTCAATCGGAAGTGCATCATTGATGATCTCCATTAATGCCGTCCAATCGTCTTCCATATCGGTGTTGGTCATGTGTTCCCAAGCGGTTTGTGCACCATCTGGATGTGGGAACAACCAACGCAACTGACTATTATGCTCGACACGAACTGCCCCACCACATGTACACACACCCTTGTTGTTATCGTACAGTTCTTTGAGATACCCAGCATCATTGTCTGACGATTGTTTCTTCTTGCCACGTGAGAAAGGTGAAATGTGGTTGCCATGATCGATGACGTGCCCCTCTTGATTGTGCTCTTGACCAACCCCGATATCAACCTTGATCATACCAATGTTATTCAAGATGTCTTTGGTTGTCAGGTCCTTCTCTGAAACAATTAGATAGTTGTAGTTAATCGAATGATACATCGAATTGCCTTTTGGAGAAGAGCCTCGAAGGAAAATAAAGTCCCCCAATAGCAAAATCTGTTTACCACCAACGTGGTCGGAGAAAGTGAATCTATAGCCATCGATGTGGGTGAAGATGCTTTGAAACTCTGGTCCAACTTTCTTGCTGCCTTTGTACACCTGAACTGGTCCAAAACCAGAGTAACGAGTCCAATAGCGATCACCCAAACGATCTACATGACCACTGTCCTTTAAGGTAATGGATTTATTTCCATACGAAACATATCTTCCACGATACGACATTTGTAACTCCGAAGTTGTAGATTATAGATGTGAGAATTGGATATGAGGGAATCGCTCTTGCAAATCTTGTATGGCGATTTTCTTTGGCAGCTTGACCCGCTTGAGATTGGGCAGTGAAAGCAATTCATCTGGTATGGACTGCAATGGATTCGCAATCAGATTGATCTCTTCAAGATTCTCCCAAGTAGATACATCTTGCGGTAAAGACTGGAGACAATTGAACGCCAAATTCAACCGCCGTAGTTTACGATATGTCAGCACATCTTTGGGAATCTCTCGAAGCATGCATCCTTTCATAATCAGTACTCGAGTATTTTTATAGAGTTCATCCAAGTATCTGAAATCGTTGACTTGACTGGCCGTTACGGTCCAAATTGGCCATCCATTTGGATAGTCAGAATCGGCCGATTTAATTGACTCAAGATTTGAGAGATTGAGTACCGCCTTTGGGATGTCACGACTTTTAACATTCGAACAAGATAAAGTTCGAAGCCCCGTCATCCTACCTACAAATGCAGGCAAAGTATCTTCATACCAAGAGAATGTCGGCATTTCTTTCAAGACATCCTGCTCATCTGCGATTTGTAGACGTACGTTTTCGAGGTCTGTTTTCCATTCTTTTGCCATAGAGACCGAACGCTCAAACTTGAGTTCTGTTCGAGTTCCCGTTCCCCATTTTTTCTGAATCACTTCACATTTTCCCAACAATTCGCGAATCTGCTGTGTTGGAAATGCTGGTAAGATGGCTTGTATATCAACATTCTTCAAACAGGGACCCACTTTCAAATTGGCCAAATGGCTAATGGAAATTTCCCCATCACTGTGAATAGTGATTGAATCCAAGTATACGCATTCAGATATATCTGGCAGTGGGGTATCGGCATCCAGACGAAATTCAACCTTTTCCAGGAGCCCTCGATTCTTTAAATCATCAAACTTTTTGGCAATGAGACGCTGACGTTTCCATTCGAGAGATGGGAGGTCCACTCCATCAATATGAAGTTGCCAAATCACTTCTGTATCGACAGTTTTGTTGTTGTCTAGAATATCATTCAGTTTTTCTACTTCCACATTTAAATCAAACTTATCAGAGAGTGTAAGTTTCTCCAGTTTATCCAAATTGGAAATGGACGCCGGCAGTTCTGTGATATCAGACCATCGTAGAATGAGTGTTTTGATATTGGTACAAGCGCCAAGAGATTCGGGCAACGATTGTTGAGTTCGACCCAGCTCAAGGTATTCCAATTCTGTACACGCACCTAGGGTCTCCAAGTTGAAATTGCCATCGATGGTTTTGAAGCGCTTGAGTTTTGGCCACCATGCAAAATCAAGTTCCTCACCATTTTCAAAGGACAATTGATTCGGATCCTTATGATTTTCCTTAGAGATCACAACTTTTTCTAAATTCTTCATTTTGGGCAACACATCCCAAAATGATAGTAGAACATTTTGACCACACTGCAAAACCCGCAACGTCGATGGTAAATACTGGAGTTTATGATGATACGGAAGTTGCATATTTACCAAGGAAGAGCAATCTCCGATGGAGTCAGGTAAGCGCTCGAGGTCTCTTGCATAATTCAAATCCAATGTCTCTAGTTTTTTGAGTTGACCAATACTGTCAGGCAATTCTTTAATCTCACTAGATTCGAGGTTTAGGTATTGCAGAGATTGAAGTTCTCCAATCCAGTCTGGCAGAATGGTGAACTTTGTATATCTCAAACCCAAAAATTTCAAGCCTGTCAACGAACGGACACATCTAGGTAAATTTGGGAATGGATTGGACGATAGTTTCAGGGTGTGCAGATTGCTACACAGTCCAACACTTTCAGGTAAAGACGTCAACTCATTGTCAAAGAGGTCTAAAACCTTCAGATTTGGAAAGGCATCCCAAATGTCATCCAGCGATGTCCAATCCGACCGTTGTAGCTGAAACGTCTCTAGAGTCGTATGATGTTGAAGTATCGTTGGGAGAGATTTAAAAACAGGATTGTTTAAAGATATCTCTTTCACCGTCGATACGGCCGTATCACCACATTTCGCACGATACCCGAGTACCCACAGCGCCACATAACGACGGTGCGGCCCTTTGGGTAACCACTGTGGATAATCATTCTCATAATCGTGATGAAGAGACTTCAGAGCCGCTTTGATTTCACAAATCTTATGCCAAAAGAACTTATCCTCATCGTTGTCTAGACAATTCTCCAGTAACTCCAGTCCCTGAACGACAAAAGCAAAGTTCTCACTACTGAGTAAACCCACAATATTCTCGAAGTATTCCGACGACATTTACGCTCCGTTTCGCTGCAAAATTATATTCCACTCTTTGAGTAACCAGTCCCGCGCTGGTAGAATTACCACTGGTGGCTCCTGTAAAGTCCCTATATGATACCATGCCTTCTGAAAATAAGGTATGATATTTTGAGGAGCCCGTTCTTCTATCCAATCCAAACAAGTCGATAAATCTCTTGTAAATCGGCCATAGTTGACAAGTTCTATCGGTCCAATAGACCGCAAAAGTTGTTTCACCATACACGCATTTGCTTCATGATTCGAGATTAGTTGAGCGGGTAGTTTGTGCACGGCGAAGGTATCCCAATGAACTTTTGCGGTGGTAAAGTCAGCGGCGACAGGGTCCAAATGCAGTCTAAGACCAGCAACCAGTTCAGAGCGTGTATGTAGCAAAAGTCGCATCAATACATCAGAAGATACATGTTCTCGTTCCATCAAATAGACATCTACAGGGCGCCTCTCAATTTGAACAGTATTTTTAAGCAGGCATTGCAATTCCATCCAATACTGACGTTCTGCTACCAGAACAAAATCAATGTCAGATTTGGGATGAGGTTCTCGAGCCTCCAAAGCAGAGCCTCGAAGATACACTGTGGCACCAATTTCATCACATCGATCTCTTACCGGATGAATAGCAGTTTGAATTTTTCGCCAAACAGAATTTTTAAACCGCATCGTAATCGGTTTAAATAAACCATTTTCAATTTCCCATTGCATTAAACGCTCCCATAAAGAGCCTACAGTATCTCAAATGCATACAATATAGAACGATTATGTCAACAATCGAAGAATCTCATCGGTTACTTCTGATGTCTTCAGTGTTCCACCCAATTCAGGAGTCACCAAGTTCTGTTCTAAGCAGTGTCGAACCGCAGCAGTGATTTTGGCTTCCAAATCTGGACGACCCAAGTGAGTGTACATCATACCCACACTCAAAATGGTGGCCAAAGGATTTGCCTTTTCCTGACCAACGATGTCTGGTGCAGATCCGTGTACTGGTTCAAATAAAGATACCGTACCAGGGTTGATATTGGCAGACCCCGCAAGTCCAATACCACCTTGTAAAATGGCACCCAAGTCTGTGACGATATCACCAAATAAATTGTTGGTCACCACCACTTCAAACTGTTCTGGACAACGCACCATCTCCATCGTCAACACATCTACATACAGATGACTTGATTCAATATTTGGATATTCAGAGGCCACCATTTTATACACTCGTTGCCACAAGTCATGACCATGTCGCATCGCGTTGGCTTTATCTGCCATGCACATCTTTTTGTGACCATGCAAATCAGCATATTCAAAAGCAGCCCGAATGATGCGCTCTACACCTTTACGGGTGTTCATTTCCTGCTCGATCGCAACTTCATCCAACGTTCCACGCTTAAACTGCCCACCGATTCCTGTATACAACCCTTCTGTATTTTCACGAAACACAACAAAGTTCACATCATCACATCCCTTATTTTTCAAAGGGCACTTGCTTGGATCAAGCAATCGAATCGGACGTAGGTTGATGTATAAATCCAACTGAAAACGCGCACCAAGCAGAATCTCTTTGGCATGCACATTACTCGGTACGCGTGGGTCACCCAAAGCCCCCAAGAAGATTGCATCAAACTCTGTACGCCAACGCTCCATGATCTCAGAGGGCATTGTTGTTCCGTCTCGTAAATACCGATCGGCACCCAGATCAAAGTGTTCAAGTTCATACTCTGGTGTCAACGCATTCAAAATACGAAGTCCCTCAGCAATCACTTCTGGTCCAATCCCGTCCCCACCAACAACTGCAATCTTTTTTGTGTCTGACATGTCTGCTCCATTTTATTTTTACAGGTGGAGTAGTCCTAATTGAATATCAAGGAGAATTCTATGCATCAGTGAAATTTTATACAATAGCAACGACCTAAAATAAGAAAGTCGAGTTTGGGCTCGACTTTCTACATTCACAGATCTTGTCATTAAGACATGAAATTATACTGTTTCCCAATCTTTAGGTTGAAATCTCCCAATCTTTAGGTTGGAATGTTGCATCACTAAATCCCAAGATTGCATAGGCAATTGGAAAAACAGACAGTAAAATCGTCCATCCAATACCTTTTCCAAAATTCTTAGCAATATTATAATTACACCATAATATTACGACAAAATTGACACCTGGAATAAAAAATCCCACAACTATCCAAATTGGAAGGCGAGCCATTTTAAAGAAACAGTACAAATTAAAAAAGGGAACAAACATCGACCAACCTGGTAGACCAGCTTTAACCAACAATTTCCACTGACCGATAAGTGCAGGTACCACAAGGACCAAAAATAATACCAGCCCTATTAGTAAATCCAATCCATTCGATTCACCAATAGCCATTAGTAAATCCCATATATTCAATTCAACCATAAAAAACTCCTTTAGTGTTTATGAATAAAAAAGATTGTACCATAAACACCAAGGAATCATGTTCTATAAAAAATACCTATCAGATGTAATACCGTTGTCACTCTTGAGCATCCAACCAACGTTCAGCATCCAACGCTGCCATACAACCAGAACCTGCTGCTGTAACTGCCTGACGATACTCATGGTCTTGAACATCACCACACGCAAACACCCCTTCCACATTTGTTTTTGAAGACCCCGGTACGGTGAGCAAATAACCATTTTCGTCATGATCGATGAACTGTACAAAGGGCTGTGAGTTTGGTGTATGTCCGATGGCCAAAAATAAAGCCTCAACAGCCATGTCACGTTCTTCGTTGCTTTGATTGTCTATCACTCGAATTCCGGTAACGACTTTATCACCCAAGACATCAACAACAGATGTGTGCCAGTGAATCTTCACCTTTGGGTTGTTCTTGACACGATCTTGCATAATCTGAGAGGCACGCATATCGCCACGACGGACCAACAAATGTACTGTACTGGCAAACTTGGTCAAAAAGTGGGCTTCCTCACAAGCAGAATCTCCACCACCAACTACAGCAATCTCAACATTTTGATAAAAGAATCCATCGCACGTCGCACAAGCAGAAACACCGTATCCCTGTAAACGAGTCTCATTCTCCAATCCCAAGTATCGAGCGGATGCCCCAGTCGAAATAATAAGGGATTTGGTTTTGATCGTTTTCCCCATCGATGTTTTTAATGTGAACGGACGATTCTCCAAATCACACTCTACAATCTCATCCATTAAAAACCGAGTCCCAAAACGCTCTACTTGCTTCCGCATCACGTTCATCAACTCTGGCCCCATGATTCCTTCTTCGAATCCAGGAAAGTTCTCGACATCAGTGGTAATGGTCAACTGACCACCAGGCTGCATTCCCTCAATAATAATTGGTTCCAGATTCGCACGGGCAGCATACAAAGCAGCCGTATATCCAGCAGGACCAGATCCAACGATAACAACATCTTCCAATTCTCTTTCTACTTGTTCTGACATCACTAATTCCTTGTGTGAATGGGTTTGAACTTATGCATTTATATGGGGTTTATAACAGAAAAGTCAACCCCGATCCCATAGAAAATACAGTCTGGGTTTAACGATGCGTATGTGAAAACAACATTGGGTTTCTTTGTTGTATCATGAGATGTTTAATTGCTGCTGAACCAAAGACTCTTTTGAGTTTTCACAAACCCACTTCAACAACTCATCGGCTTCAGTTGATTGTTGATTCTTCAATACTACAACAGCGTTGCGCCTTAGCCTCTCCACCCCTGTTCTTCGAAGCGGCATCCCCGCTAGTTTGTCAAGAACCTCTTTTGTTGACGTTTTAAACAGCCACTCCAAATCAAACCAAGCCATTTTTGGACGTGGTGCCAAATCCGGATTCTCAGAAATCAATTTTTTGTGGTTGTGTGGACACACATCTTGGCACACATCACACCCAAATAACCAATCTCCCATTTGATTTGCCAACGACGACTCAATTACCCCTTTGTGTTCTATCGTTAAATAGGAAATACACTTTCGAGCATCCAACCGAAAAGCATCCACAAAAGCATTGGTCGGACACTTGTCCAAACATCTAGTACAGCGACCACAATGATTGTTCACAATAGGAGTATCCGGTGCCAAGGGTATATTGACCAGCAATGTTGCCAGAAAAAAGTACGATGATTGTGCTGGGGAGATGATCATTGTATTTTTTCCAATAAACCCCAGCCCACTCTTCTCTGCCCAACCACGTTCAATCACAGGACGTGAATCTACTGTCCAATACCCCTCTAGATCTGGATATTGTTCTTTGAGAGCACGTGCCAACTTTTTCAATTTCTTGTTGATAATTTTGTGGTAATCTCTGCCCCAGCCGTAACAAGATACCTTCCCCACAAGCCCCTGCGGTCTTGGGGGACGAGGATGCCAATAGTCTACGCCCAAGACGACCACAGTTTGTAAGCTGGGTAGCAACTCTCTAATGTTTGCGCGAGGTGGTCTAGAACCAACCATCCAATTCATGTCTCCATGAAACCCATTTGCCAAAAACCGATCGTATTCTATCAATCCAACGTTTGTTTCCGCTTTGGCAAATCGAACTCTGTTGAAACCAAACGAATGGCACAGCTCTGTGATCTCAGACTTGGTCGGGGTCGACATTAGAATCTAGCTAGATAAAAAAGATGCTTTAAAGGCTTCTAAACGTACTTGGTCGGCACGCTGTGGCGTCAAAATACCAGCCTCTTGCAATATTGCGAACTCACGACGCAGATTCGTTTTACAGTAATACGTACCATCCGTATTGATTGTATATCGGACCCCTTGCTTATCCAATTTCCCCAATATCTCGTGAAAGTCACCCAAAGAATTTACAGCACGAGTATGCAAGTTAGAGGTTGGACAGATTTCCAATACCGTATCGGTGTCTACCAATCGCTTCATTGTATCTTCTGATAAATGACATTGTACACCGTGTCCAATACGATCTGGCTTCAGATTCTGTATAACAGCGTCCATTCCTGCGGCTGCAGTGTGCTTTGTTTCTCCACAGTGAATGGTGGTTCCCAATCCTGCGGCACGTGCTCGTTCAAACAACGAAACGTAAAAGGGTAACGAATCAGACAATTCGATCGTACGAGACTCCGAACCGGCAACATCAATCCCAACCACACCTCGATTGTGATATCGGATGGCTTTTTCTACAATAATTTCGTTGACTTCAGGTTCAAATTCTCTAGCCATACAAAAAATCAAGCCGGCCTTCACACCATACTCTAACGAGGCTCTGTCCAAGCCACGAATAGCGGCATGAATAATGTGGTCCAGATCTCGTTGGCCTTGTAGATTTCGTTTCATTGGATTGAACCGCACTTCTATTTGCGTCACATGACTGGAGCGAAATTCTTTACCAATTATCTCATAAATAGAACGCTCAATAGCCGCTGGAGAAGATTGAATCCGCTCAGTCCACTCATGTAAAATGCGAATATAATCATCTAGGGACTTCACATTGTTTTCATTAATGGTAATCATCTCAACAAATTCCCAATAATCTTTCACTGGCAATCTCAATCCCTGTTGATGGGCGATCGACCACATAATGTGTGGGGCTACAGACGAGCCCACATGAATGTGCAAATCACACAATGCTGGATGTTCACTAATTTTCACCATATTCTCTCCACTTCAAAGTATTCTAGCCTATCATAGGATATCGACAAATGATTGCAAAACTGCATTTATTTTCGTCGACCCCACGGAAACAATCTAAAGAATCCACCTTCGTCAGAATCAGAGTCACTTGATACATCGTCTCTTTCCACTGTCGGTAAAATCCTCTCCAGTAGCCCTTCAGTTTGTTCTGTTTCAAAAAGAGCACATCGAGGTTCTTGATACTGGCCACGTTGAAACCAGTCAACCGTTTTGGATTCACAGAGTTCCCAATCTGTACACACTGACTTCTCTACCAAACTCCTAGGAAGAGTAAACTCTTTGGGACGTGTACCTCCCTTGGACGCCATCCAATCAGCCCAAATCGGTAGAGCAGCCTGTGATCCACCAAGTCCCATTGACTTCCCTTTGTCAAAGCCAACCCAAACAGCTACCACCACTTCATCATCAAACCCCACCAACCAAGCATCTCTACCATCGTTCGTCGTACCTGTCTTGGCAGCCAAAGCCCCTGTCGCACCATATTTAATGGTTGATTTTGCCGTCCCATCCAGTACAACATCGTGCAAAATATCTGTGACCATGCCAGCAACTGGTGCGGATATGACTCTCTGTTTCTCAGGCCGTATCCAATCTACAGCGGAACCATCTCGTTCAGAAATATTTTGTACAAAATGAACATCACTCCAATTTCCACCATCTGTAAAAATTGTATAGGCACTCGCCATATCCAGTACGGTACCTGCAAAACTACCCAATGAAACAGATGGCTCCAACCCAATATCCAAGCCCACTTTAGAACCGAAATCTTGAAAAGACCGTTCTCCAAGATGCTCCTGATTGTACTGATACATCATCACCGTTGGAAGATTCCTTGATTGTTTCAACGTATCGCGAATGGTAATCTCGCCTTTAAACTGATGGTCGTAGTTACTGGGCTTCCACAACTGACCATCTCGCTCGATTTCAATGGCTTCGTCTTTTAGCCAACATCCAGGACCCAAATCAGAGTTGTATTGAAATAATTGTGCCACCAAGAGTGGTTTCGACAACGATCCAACTTCACGTTTGGTGTACAGTGCTCTGTTAAATTGAGACTCCATATAACTGCGACCACCGATCAACGCCCTAACAGCACCAGACTGACCATCCAGTACAACTGCAGCCACTTGTACACCTTTGGATTTTGGATACTTGGTTTCAATATTCTGTAATTGACGTTCCACCGACTGCTCTAAAAGAACCTGTTCAATGGGGTTCAACGTCGATTGTATTTGCAAGCCTCGCGAAGAAATACTTCCGTCACCAACAATAGATTCAACCACATCACTCAAAGCATCCACAAAATAATTAGCACGTCTACGTTCCGGAATAACTTGAATTTGCAAGGGGGAATTGACCTCTGCTTGATACGTTTCCTCATCTATATCTCCGACGGTCAACAATCTTTTTAAGGTAATATCTCTTCTCGTCTTGGCCTTTTCTGGATGTCTCAATGGTGAGTAGGCATTGGGAGCGGAAATAATCCCTGCAATCATAGCAGATTCACCGATAGTAAGTCTTTGAACCCGCTTGCCAAAATACACTTTCGCAGCTTGGGTGACACCAATCACAGCACGCCCATTGACTTGTCCCAAATAAACCTCGTTCATGTACAATTCAATCAACTCATCTTTGCTCAATCGTTGTTCTAGAGCCAGAGCGCGCAGTGCTTCACGGGCTTTTCGTTTATAGGTTTTCTCTGGATTGTTTAAAATTAGATTTTTAACCAATTGTTGTGTAATCGTACTTGCGCCTTGAGATTTGCGGTCTAAAATCAAATTGACGACAATGGCTCTGGTCAAACCAATAATATCAACGCCTTCGTGCTGATAAAATCGAGAATCTTCCATCGCCAATATGGACTGGGGCACACTTTTTGGAATATCAGTCAACGGCGTACGATCTTGTGTTGTTTGACCACTACTCACCTTAGACAGCAACATCGGTGCAAATTGAACAGATGGCCTTGAGACACCAGCAGCATTTTGTATAGAGTGAACACCATTAGATGTAAATTCGACGCGAACCCTCTCTTGAACAATGGCATCCGGTACACGATTGTCAATCAGCACGGATGATTCAAACTCCTGAAAATCTCCCGAGGCTTCAACCGTTGAAACTGTTGAATATCCGGAAGCCAATAAGGCATCTACCAGTTGCTCCTTCGATATTCTGGTGCCACGTTCTAAAAGATACGGTGCTGACCAAACTTGAGCGGGTAAGACACCTTCTGTTGTTGGACTTGGAACAATCCATTGCTGGACATCGTATTTGGCAGCCTCAAAGGTGGCGTAAGCACAAAAAAGAACCCCCAATACCGCTCCAACACTACCCGCAACCCCAAAGCGAAACAACACTGTCGCAGTTGGGCCCCATCCAGAATTGGACCTTTTGGATTTCGAACCTCTTTTTCGCCGAGTCGTCTTTCGTTTTTTGGAGGAAGGATTGGGATTCTTATCTTCACGAGAAGAACGAGAGGATGTACGTCGCTTCTTGATTGAAGGTTTGGCTTTAGACGAAGGACGCTTTTTCTTACCGTGCT
>Ga0206130_10006067_pt1 | contig 14005 bp, 26 predicted proteins | sample Helgoland_Spring_9_FD_148637 | JGI IMG/M metagenome (GOLD analysis project Ga0206130, IMG submission 148637) | Pelagic subsurface seawater microbial communities from Kabeltonne, Helgoland, North Sea - Helgoland_Spring_Bloom_20160512_1 | ecosystem: Environmental > Aquatic > Marine > Epipelagic ... | reverse complement strand
CCTCATAGGACCAAATCTTTAACTGTACATTACCAGGAAACCAGAAGGTTCCAGCTACTCGTGATGACTTAATAGCATGTTCCTCCATGCCTAACTGATAGGCTAGTAGAGGGTAGTAGATATCCACGGCCTGTGCATAGGTAGGTGCGATGATAGCAACGTTCTTGTTAGGTACGTCATCGTCTAATTCCATAAGCTCTTGTACAGCAATAACAGCAGCACAAGCAGCTAGGTAGGACTTACCGAAACCACGGGAGGCATTAACAACAGCATACCGTGTCTCATCTTCTAAAAATAGGTCATTGATAATATCAGACTGACCCTCATGGAGAATAACCTCATCCATAGTGTTTCCTTATTTGACTTCCTTAAGCAATCCGAGAGAAATCCATCGGTCTACATTAGGGTAGATTTGTTGCCACTCTTCATGAGTCTTGACAAAAAAACCATTGGTATACCTTACCATTTTTCTTTGTTGGCCCAGTAAGCCGCACTCATCTTACCTTTAGCAATGTTAGTAGCATGACGAGCTTTCCAAGCAGCGCGTCTAGCAGCATACTTGGGACTCTCATTAGCCTTCTTAGGACTACCCTTGGCACCTTGAGCACCAAAGCGGATTGTTTTAATCTTGTCCCCTACCTTAGCCACAACAATATGACTCTTAGTAGCATGTCCAGGTGTTCTCTTGGGCTTGTTAAAACCAGAGACACCAGCACGAGTTAGTCGAGGGTCTTTAGCCATTACTTATCCACCTCCTTTTTCATAGTGAGCTTAATAGCCATAGGCTTCTTAGTAGTGACTTCCTGCTCAATCTTCTCAGGAACCTTCTTATAGCCATAAGCCATGAGATTGTTAATGAGAGTACCTTGGGTGGCAAGCATCTGAGCATAAGCACCAGAGTTATGTTTACCCATATCCTCTAGTCTCTCCAACGACTCTTGAATGTGTTGATACTTCTCAACCATCATCTCGATAGGGTCAAACCCCAACGACTCAAGCTTCTTATAAGCAGCCATAGAGTTAATGTTCTTAGAGCCTTTAGGGCGTCCACTTCCAGGCTTACGGCCTCCAGTTTTATCTTTACGGTTATCTGGCATTCTGACCTCCTTTCAAGGTTCTGTTAAAATTGATCTTGAGGACATATTTTAAATTAAAAAAATATATCAGTTAGTTATAAACAAGTTAAAAAGCTTAGCATCTAAACCCTTAAAGTTATTTAATAAAAACAGCGAAGAGGTTAGTCCTCGCTGCCTTCTTGTTTTGTATGCTTTCGTAAGATAGCATTCTCTTGCATTAACATCTCAATCTGTCGCTGTAAAGAGCTTACAGTATCGTCATAAGATTTCTTGTTAAGAGCCATGCTACGGAAAAGTCCCATGAGCCCTGCCGCCACTACTACAAGGAAGATTCCAAGAGAGGGCGGTAGGTACTTCATGAGAATAGAAGCTTCAGCTATCATTTTCCTACCTCTTTACTATCGTAGTCTGTATGACCTAGTAAAAAACCATAAACATAAAAGCTACACAAGCAGTAAGGTAAGGCAATAGCAGTAATCAGGTTCCACCCACCAAGTTCTTGGAAAGCAGAGATAGAGATTGTCACCCAAGCAGCAGTAGCCATCAGGTTAAAGACTCGTCGTTGTAGTGTGCCATTGTAATAGATCTGGCAAGCACCAAGGGTGAAAGCCATCCAAGCCCACAGAAAGTTATTAACAGCTAAAGTCTCCGCAGAGAAGCCATAGCCACCACCAACAAGCATAGTGAAAGAGATAAACCAGAAGCCCATACCAGAAGCTTGTTCGAGGCCTCTACCATAGAAGGTAATAGCCTCAGAGCCTTTAGTGGCTTCTTGTTCAGAGGTTAAAGAATGAACTTTAGCATCTACCGCTAGTCCGATTTTATTAAAGTCCATGAGAAGATTACCATAGTTAGAGTGTTAAATAGAAACCAAACATAGTTACTAAAGTCACGACCCCAGACATTTCCAGACAACCAAGAAGAGAACCACGTGGACTGAGCCACCATGTAGATACCTGTGGTGAGTATCACAAGAATAGTAATAGGTCTCTTATCAGAGAGTTTGGAAGAGCCGAAGAGAATAACACCTGTAGCAAGCATGAAAGGGATGACATCAACGTAATGATGAAACATAAGAGATTTCCTTATTATTAAAGGAATCCTAGTCTTGTAGTCAGGTTCTTTAGGAGTTAGCCTGCCATATTTAAAGATATATTTAAGAACATTTAGAAAGAAAGGAGTTCTTAAAACTTTAGAGTTCTTATGATACTACAAACACAAAAACAACTTATCTGAGAATGTTATGTATGCTAAAAACTCTACGATAGAGTATAGAGATATTACTTAAGAGGGTCGTTAGACACTCCCATATACCCCTACCCCCATAATCCCCCTTCCCCAAGGGGAGACTATCATAAGGGGACCCTATTTATTTCCCCTTAAAACTATAGGTACTCAGAAAGTAGTAGCAAAAAAAAAATAAGATAGTATCCCCCAACACCCCCACCAACCCCCGAAGGAGTCAGCAGAGATGTTGGGGGGTGTATTATTTCTTCCAGTGTGATAAGCACACCAGTTCTACTTCTTCTGGGTTAGGAAGCTTAGAGGCTTCTTCCCAGTACTTCTCAGCCACTACCACAACAGGGTAGTAACCCTCTTCAATAAACCCTACATGATGCACTTGATCATAACGATACATGGAGTAAGGTAAAGAACCAATACTACGAGTGAGGTTAGCACAGTGTTGTTGTACAGGGTCTGTTACAAAAAACAGCTTAGTCATGTCTTTCCAGAGATACTTGATAAGTTCTTCTGTAAAGTCATCAACACCATAAACAGCAATCAAGTTAAGATCTTTATAGTCTTTCTTGAACTGTTCTTTAGCAGAGTCAGGGCGAGGTCTTAGCTTAATCTTAGAAGGTTTCTTATCTGTAGACCCTTTAGGTCTTCCGGGTTTCTTCTTTTCAACTTCTTCAGACATACTGACCCCACTGTCCTGTTAACTTAAACTCTAGAGTAGAGTACCCACCTTCAGTCAGCTCAAAGATTTGAGGGACTGTGGTGAGGTTACTGTCTTTCAGTAGGCTTAGGAACACTTCATTTCCCTCCCCCAACACATCAATGTAGCGGTAGTCCTTACCTTTCTTGTCTAGGAGTTCTTTTGCTTTATCACAGTAAAGACAGTTACTTCTTCCAAGAATAATATACACTACTCTTCTTCCTCTTCTTCTTCTTCATCGAGAGCCAACATAAACCCTTCAGCGAAGAACTCATAGAGCATATCTTCGATACTAGCAGAAGTATCCATTTCATACTCATCAATGAAGTCTTCGAAAGCTGCTTCTATAGCAGAGTCTAGGGTAATCTCTAGTTCTTTAGTTACATCAGTCATTTTTGTTCTCCAGTGTTTTCTTTAGTTCTTCTAGCTTAGACATCACCCACGTCCTCGCAGTGTTTTGTCTTCCTCCAGCCATACTAGGCGGTCAATGTCCGCTCGACTGATACCGATGTCCCGTAGCTCACGGTCTGTCAGTTGGTTCAACTGCTTGATAGTCTTACGATGTTCTCGCCAAGTCGCCAAGAAGTTAACGTATCTCCAGAACATGCTCATTATTCCATCTCCTCGTGGTATACCCTGTAGCCAAGGAACTCAAGAAGTTTTACGAAGTTGCCCTCGCCAAAATCTAGGTAGTCCTCTCTTGGCTGCCAGTGTTTAATAAAAAGGATTTGATCTCCCTCTGCCTTTAGAACTTGGATGGTGTGACCCTCTCCACACGAGTACACCTGAATGTTTACATCTTTGTCTTCAATCATTTCTTCACCTTTACGTTCTTACCTAGAGCCTTACAGATCTCTTCCATAGTCATTTCTTCTACAGGGTTCATGGCTTCTTTATGTTCTTCTTCTGTCATCCGAGTACCATTCAAGTACCAAAACTTAGTGCCATCAGACCACTCTACAGCAGGACCATCTTCACGGTGTAGCTTACCCTTCAAGTACCAAGACTTATTGCCACTAGAGTAAACTCTTACTGTGTATTCTATCATTTGATCACCTCATCCATTTCTTTATACAAAAGTTGTAGCGCTTCTTCTAAAACGTCTACTATATCCGTTACATCCTCATAGGTAGAGGACAACTGTACTTTATCCTTCATTCTACCCAAGATAATAGCTTCATCAAACAACTCTTCTGCTGTCTCCAGCATAACTTCGGAGGCATGGTACATCGCTTCATTATTATCTTCTTCAAGTTCTTTCTTCTTTTTAAACTCAGTAAGACTTACCAAATTCGACATCGTATACCTCGCCATTTTGTTTTATCTTGAGTTCTTCATAAGGTGCTACAACACAACGGTAGTGTTCAAGGGAAGCGCCGTTAAGCGATCCCATAACCTGTTCCATGTGTTTGTAGCGTACGCCGTCTTCTTCAAAATAGCTAATCCGTTCATAATAGCTGTTTACCATTCTGGCAATAGCGTACTGAAGCTCACCCCCATCAGCGGGGACGAAGCCTTCAATTAGTTCGTCGATTTCTACGCGTTCATTAGGGTGAATGTAAGGCATTAGATAACTACTCCCATCCAAGTGAGAAAGCTAAGGGCCGCCCAAACACAACCAACAAATACAGCCATGCGGAAGATACTACCAAGAGTATAACCGATTACTGAAGCAACTTTAATTTTATTAGACATGATAGTTTTCCTATTTGTAAGGGTTGACAACTTGATCGATAATGTTGTATTCAAGCGCTTCTTCAGCACTTAACCACACATCTGTTGGACCAAGTAGGTGTTTACGAATCTTCTTTACAGACATTCCTGTGCAAGCTGCATAGTGGTTTTCCATCCATTCAGAAGTATGTTCAAAAGACTTCACACGACCATAGAGTTCATGTTCTTTACCAGAAGCACCTGCGGCATACTGGTGAGACATAATCTGAGCGGTAGAGGAAGACATACGGTGTTTACCTGCCATAAGAGTCAGAATGCCACAAGAAGCAGCAAGACCAGTACAGAAAGTATCTACAGGGATAGAAGATGTTTTCATAGCGTCGATAAGCATCAAGCAGCTATCTACTCGACCACCTGGAGAGTTTAACATAATAGTGATCCGGTCAGGTGCCAAGTCCTCGTCCATCAAGTTATACTCAACGATAGACATTACCAGAGGTAAGGTGGTCTCTTTCTTAAAGTCTTCTGTAAGGAACAACAGACCATTCTCACGGGTATAAGTACCTGCCTGAGACATAACAGCAGGTGCCGCTACTTTCTCTTCTTCTTTCTTAGGTGCAGACTTCTTTTTCTTCTTATTAGTAGTCAAGATAGCTTTTAACATAGGGATTCCTTACTTTATTTTTGCTTCAAACTCACGAAGACGTTTGTAGACAGATAGTAGTTCAATAACAGTTGACCAAGACTTGAAGAGATACATCATAGAGCCTTCTACCTTACCAAAGGCACGAAGGGTCTGTTGCATAACACCAAGACTAATAGCACCAGAAACAATAGCTGGAGCAAGGACAACATAGCCTACAAGGACGTTAGCCTGTAGACAAGATAAGCGTGCTACATTAAACCACATGTAACGGAAGTAGTTTGTGTAGTGAATCTTACGAACATCATCGAAGATTTCGTTTAGAGTCTTTGGACGAACAGTAGCGTCGTCTTCCGCTTTAACTAACACTTTGCGGTAAGCAGCTTCTTTGGCTTGGATATCATATTCGATATTAACCAAACGCAAGAGCTGACCTACAGCTAAGAGTAACACTGTAATACCTACTGACCAAATAACGGCAGAGGCTACAAGACCATATTCCCACTCACCAAAGAACGTTACAGTGAGACCCATAGATAGGCCCATGAGTATAGGGAAGAAGGCAATTAGAACCATGATGGCTTCTACAAAGCTAGTACCGAGACCTTCCATGATACGAGAGAACTTAACAGTATCTTCTTGTACACGTTGGGAAGCGCCCTCAACTAAACGAGCCTTGTGGAATAGTTCATGATAACGCTCAACCATAGAGGTTCTCCAACGGAACAACCAGTGTTGAGTAAAGAAAGAAACTCCAAGAGAGACACCGATATACACGGCAGCAATCTTAAAGAAAGATAGTAGCTCTGAGTAGTAAGCGGCGAGGGTAACATCACCCTCACCTTTCAAAGCCTGTTGAATGAGGTCATAGAAACCGCCGAACCACTCGTTAATCTGAACGTCCAGTTGTACTTGATACCAAAGAGTTCCAATAATAAAGGCTGTGCCCAACCAAGACCACAGCAACCATTGACGTGTTGTAAAGAACGAAAACATAGTGTATCCTCTTTTAACAGTTGTTTAGAATCTTATGCTGATAGCCTGTGTGGGTGTGTGGAAACTCACCAGAGCGTAGTTTAGTAATTTCTTCTCCAGAGTCTACTACAATGAACTTGCAAGTAGAGGTTCTACGAATGATATCGTTAGCCAGACGGATAGAGACACCTTGCTCAGATAAGTACACAGGCATATCTAGGTAAGCGATTCCGAATTTATGTGTGATATCAAGGATTGTCACGTTAGTAGGTGCCATAGTTAGGTAGGGTGCGTGGAACCACAACTCCCCATCAACAATAACTCGTTCACCACCTAAAGAAGCAAAAGCACAAGCTGATACACAAGTAGAGTTCTCAGGGATAATTACATTAGCCCCTTCATTCCGTATAGCTCGTCCAAGTGCCATGCCAGCATAGTAGTCACCACCAGGTCCAGAGAGGATTACTGTTAGGACTTCATTAGACCGCATTTCCAAGTTAGCAGCTTGAACTTGTCGCATTGTAGTGTAGCCAGAAACTTCAAGGCTTCGTGTGACAGGGTCATAGCTAACTCCCGCAGAAGCAGTGGTAGCAGTAACAATAAGGGCGATAGTTGTTAAAATTGATTTAAACATTTGGTTTCCTTTCGGGTATGGAGCAGTTTTAGACTTGCTCAGGTGAAGTAGTCATTTATTTTTCGTAGTACCTCTTTGGGTCTATAAACATTCGATAGATTAGCGCTTCAACACTAATCCCTTGAGCCTTCGCGGCGACCTCTTTGGTCTTGAAGACCCCTAAAGGGGTTGTTATCAAAGTATTTTCCCTCTTTGTGAGTGTGAACAGCGTGGCAGTTAGCGCAGAGAACTTCACACTTTTCCAGCTCTCGCCAAATCTTTTGCCAGCCCCAAGTATTGCGGTAAGCGTGACCTGAAGCTTTCAAGCCTTGGTCTTTCGTAGCAGGGTCTATGTGATTGAGCTGAAGAGCATAGGGGTTGCTGTTATAACCACAATGGTTACAACCTTTTTCTAACTTATATTCTTGAACAGCTCGCTTCTTCTCATCTGCTCTTTCTTTGTTCAGTTTTCTCTCGCAGGGTCTACAAATAGAATGTACATTGTTCATCCCGTTTTTAGAAAAGCGAAAGCTATTTAAGTCCAGTGACACTTCACAGACTGTACAAGTTTTCATTGTTATTCCTTTGTTATTTATAGGATTTCGCAGGCACCACCACTACACGCGTAAGTTTGCGCACCTTCTGTGTTGTCTTCTTTTTCGTAATCAGACAGTTTAGTAAAGTCAATCTCAGGCATGTTCTGTGTTGCCATCTGATAGTCATACGCGGAGCAAGGCTGATAAGGTGCCTGTGCATAGGTATGCTCAGAGTAAGGCAAGAAGCTCACACCAGTGATATAGTCAAAGTTCTGATAGCACCAATCACCAACAGTCATCCACTCATCTTCTTTAACATAGACAGTAACACTTACAGAATGTTCTGACCAGTGCTTCTGGAAGAGCAACCAGTTCTCAAGTTGTTCAATTGCGGTCTGCTCATTAGCCAGAGTCGCGCCTTCAGGTGACTTGATAGGGAAGGAGAAGATAGTTGTTTTGTTAGGGTTCATCTGGTCAGGCTCGTTAGGCACTCCTGCTTCTTTCATGAAAGTTGTCAGCGGATCATTGTTAGCTTGACGAACAGTACGAATGTAGTAAGGAGAGAAACGACCATGAATACCAGAGCTTGAATCAACAAGCTGAGATACAGTGCCAGAAGGCTTAATAGTAGTGATTGCCGTAGCAGGGTTGATGTTAAGCTTTTCAGAGTAAGCAATATTGACTTCACCTGCATAGTCACGCAGACGTTCCAACATAGCGGGATCTGGGTTCCGCAAGATCTTACAGTCTTGAATACCAGTCAAGGATACACCCAAGAGACGCTCTTCTTCACAGTTCTTCTGCCATACTTTACGGACATATTTGAACTCTGTGAGAGATGCTTGAAGAGTACCAAGAATAGTGGCAAGACCAATCTTACGCTTAAGGTCTTCTTCTGTATCATCTACACGACATACAACTTCAGACAGGTTACACAGTTGTCCAGAACGAAGCTGGATCTCTGCACAAGGATTAGTACCAACCAAGAGGTCAGCATTACGACGTTCAGGGGCGAGAGCTTTAGCTCCAGCACGGTTAAAGATACCTCGCTCACCAGAGCCAGACTTCATAAGAGCAACCCACTCGTCCATAAACACAGCCATAGAGGGCTTTTGTTCGTAGGCAGCAGAGTTGTTTGCCAAAGCACGGTGTGCAGTAGTTTCCCACCAACGACCAGACTTAGCATCCCGTACTTCAGGATCACCAAGGTCTGACAAGGAGATAAGAGCAGAGCGGCGTACACCCCCTACTACAACTACTTCAGCAATCTTACATACAATGTCATGTACTTCAATAGAACGAAGTTTACGACCTGCAGCATTCTTAAAGGTTGCAGTAACAAAGCGCAAGAGGTCTTCAAGAGGCTCTGGACCAGAAGCACGACCGCCCATAGTCTTGAGACGAGCGCCTTCAGGACGAATCTTGGAGAAGTCCCAAGCGTGAGTGTTACCAAGATAAAGTTCAGCGATTAGTTTGCGAAGAGCCTTAGCCCAGCCTTCGGCACTATCCTCAATCGTGATAGTACGTTCACTCTGAGTAAAGGTATCGTTGATGATTGGAAGTTTGTTAACATACTGAGCTTCGGCAGAAAAGCCAACCCCTGTACCGGACATCAAGATATACAAGATCTCATCAAAAGCACGAATATGATCAATAGCAGTAAAGCTACAGTTATATCCACGGAAAGGGTTTTGCGACAGTGCGTCACCAGCGGCCCACATAGCCCGCATTGAGGGCATAACCTCACGGTTGTAGACTGCATCGGTTAGCTGTTGAAACTCGTCACCAGTGATCACATTATCGCTGACTTCTTTTTTCCAAAAACCAATCAGACGGTCTACAGTCTCTTCCCAAGTTTCACGACGGCCCTCGGCCTCTAGATAACGTGAGTAGCGTGACAAGTGGATGAATGATTCGTAAGCGTTCATATTTTTTAGTCCTCTAGTTGTTCTTTAAGTTCTTTAATCATGTTCTTGTGTGACTGACGGCGGTCCAACTCAATACCATACTCTTCTTCAGCGTAGGCGTCAAGCTCTTTCTTAGTCATTTCTTCTATAGCTATAACAACTTCCTCTTCTTCAAGTGAGCCATAGTTAACTGTGTCAATGCCTGTAGCAATCAAAATCCAAGCCCATAGCAAGAACTCTTTTTCTTCTTCATTCCACTTGGAGGGGTTTTTAAGAAAGATTTTGCAGTGTTCTTCGGATTTGATTGCGTTAATCATAAAGTCATTTGCATAGTGCCAAGCTTTATGAAACTCTGATGGAATGTCGTCAATAGAAACGTTTTTCATTAGTGTAGCTTTCTTTTTAAGGGAGGCTCAAGTGCCTCGTGAGCGTACCAATACAGTACTTCATTTTCTTCAGGATCTTCTTCATAGTCTGTTACTGCGCCTTCAACAAAGTCAGCAATAGCAGGTGATAACTGTTTTAAGTCACACTTGCCATCTACTGCCATGTTGAGGATAATACTAATAAGAATAGCTTCTTGTTCTGTCATACTAAACCCTCATGAATTGTCCAGAGCCTTGGCTTTGGGCTTCCTCTTCGTAGTCTTGTCCTTTATTGAGTCTTCCAGTAGGAAAGTCGTATAACAATGCTCCTGATGGGCCTGTAAGACCAGTATAACGACATTTGAGGACTTTTGTTTTAATCGTATTTCTTTTAGCGTCATCGCCGTTACCCACATCTCTTGCGAAGGCAATGATGTCCATACTAATTTGTTTAATTGAACCAGAACCACGGATGTCATCCATAGATGGTAGTTTGCCCTCTTCAAAAGATTTACCCTTGTTATCTGTTTTACGAAGGTGACTAATCAAACCAATCCATACGTTGTGTTTCTTCACAAGTCGTAGTAGGTCATTCATAATCTTATCGATAGCTTCGTTGCCAGTTAAACCATCAGTACCTTCAGAAGCGAGAATAGTAATATGGTCAACAAATAAATACTTAGCACCAGATAAACACATATACTCTAGGTAGTCCATGATAGAACCATCAGAGATAGAACCTTGATGGTCTAAAACTAGTACACGATCATCTCCGAAGAGTTTATCATAACCTACTTTGAGTTCATCTAATGGAATCTCTTCTGCAGCAGGATTACGGTTAAGTGCCATGCCACTCATCTTACGAGCAGTCTCAGCAGGGGATTCTTCGAGGGAAACAATACCGATTTTGTCTTCTGTAGTATCAAGTAAGTGAACAGCAATCTCGCGTAGCAGCGTAGACTTGCCTGAACCTGTACCAGATGTCCACAGAGTGATTTCACCGAAGCGCATACCCTTGAGCTTATCGTTTAGACCATCCATGAAGTCAGGATAGGGGACGGACTCTAGTTGGTTGTAAGTTTCTAGTTGTGTCCACAGATCATCTTTATCAAGAATACCTGCAGGGGTGTAATCAGTAGCATCATAGATAGTCTTTAGTACTTTGTCTTCATCTTTAATCCAAAGATCAGAAGCATCTTTCTCAGCAGACTTAGCAATCTTGACTTTATCATAACCGATGATACGGGCAGCTTCTTTAGTAGCTTCACGACCTGCGTCATCATTATCAAGCCAGAGGATTACTTCATCAAAGTTACGAATCCAATCACGCTCTTCAACTAAGTCTTTGATTGAAGAAGCAGAACGAAGAGACACAACAGGATAGAAGGTTTTGTAGCGTTTAAACCATGCGGACTGTACCGCCATAGCATCTAGCTCACCCTCAGTAATAACCAGTCGTTTGCCACCGTTAAAGAGTTGTTGACCAAATAAACCACCACGGACCTTACCAGCAGAGGTAAAGTCTTTAGGAAGTTTTCGGATCTTATAACCAGCCAAGTTATCATCATCGTAGTAAGGATAGTAGTGACTGTCGATATTGCCGTCCATATCGTAAGACACCTTAACACCGTAGTGTTGAGATACCTGCTTAAAGATATTTCTTTCTTTGAACCCCCTACTTGGGAAGTCCTCTTGTATTTCAGTAATACTTGGCCCGTACGAAACAGGCTCAAAGTCTGTGTTATTATTAATCACAGTGACGCCCTCTCTAGGTGCTTGTGTAGACTTGCGACAGCTGAAGCAGAACTTAGAACCGTCTTCATAGATTTGAAGAGGGTCGGATCCGCCACAGTCATCACAAGGTTGATTTTTAGTAACGATACGACCCATAGCTTACTCCTCGAAGTCACTGATATAGATGCTTGCGCTGAAGTCTGATACTTCCTTTAACACAAAATATAACAACAGGCTTGCTAGTAGTTCAAACTCAATGAAACCAAGCAAACCAAGTACACCCATAAATAAACAAGCTAGAGCGAGAATATAACTTCCCATTGCGATAGTTTTCATATTAGTACTTCCTTTTAATTGCCTTGATATACTTTCGAGTAGCATCCGTAATAGCTTCTTTAGGAACAAACCTAATAGCAGCGATTTGTCGGTTGTAGAATCTGGGTGTCTTGTTGTCTTCTAACATTTCAGTCATAGACTCTGAAACCATTTGAGAGTAAGCTTCAGCGTAGTACAAACCACCTTTAGTGTTGTAGACATCCACAATCTCAAACTTAAATTTATCATGCCCTTGTTTTGCAATATCAGCTTTGAGATGTACTGACGAACCTGTGTAAGTTCGCCATGTCATTTCTTTCCCGTAGGTTACTGACTTCTTTTTTCCACCGTGGAAGAATTGTTTCTTGCCCCAGTAGAACTGGTTTGTTTCTGTGTTTTGTATGCAGTATAAAAAGCCAAAGGACTCAGAAGGATTGATATTGGTCTTAGAGATCCAGTGACCTAACTCATCCTTTAATAGCGGCTTCGTATACTTCTTCTTTAACTTTGAAGTGGTCATTGATTTTTCTCCAGATATGAATGAGACGACCATTGGCGATCATGTAGGAATAACCTTCATCACCATAAGCGTCATGATAAGCGCAACATACTACATCACGCATTTCTTTATGAGTAACAGCATCAGCTAAAAACTTCTTAGCCTTTACTGGTCCTACTTTCCACAAGCCAGGTATGTTGTCAACACTATCTCCTGTTAGTACTTGTTGCCAGTAGAATCGCTCACCATACTCCTTATCAATCTGGTAAATCTTCTTTGTTCGTGGGTTGTAGTGAGTACCTGGGATACAGTGTAAGTCTTTATCTACTGATACAACAGCACGATTAATACCAGCTGCATCACATTCTAAAGCCCACACCCGTACTAGGTCATCTGCTTCACAGTTATCAGACTCAACAGAGCCTTCTAGTTCACTAGCCCAAGACTTCAAGTCACCAAACCATTCAGGTCTAGTATCTTTGGCTTTCTTCCGGTTTCCTTTATAGTCAGGAAACAGGTCCAATCGAAAGTTGTCAGGACCACCAATGGCCATAACGTAGTCTGTAGTAAACAAGCTGTTTAGAACATCATCTAAGAGTTCTTTAAATTTAGTCTTTCCTTCTTCTAGTGTTTCACTCTTCCATATAGCCATGTATACTAATACATCACCATCAATGATAGCCATAGTCATAGTAATATTCCTTTAATTAACCCCAGAGAAGGGGCGGTAGGTCATAAGGGGACCCTATTTTTAGTCCTTATTTTCAAGGCTTGTGGTGTTCAAAGCCAAGACCTTTTGATTGCCTTTGGCCCTCGTGGTTAGCTATTCGTTTTACTGTCATTGCCAACACCGAGTAGTCTTCCCATATTTGTACTGCGCTTATCCCTGATTGGAGTGGCGAGTTGCTTCTGTAATCGTAAACATCGTATAAAGCGGCCTTGGTTCGATGAGGGTTTTCTCGCTTGTTTCCGTAAGTATACCCTTTATAAGAACCCTTTTGTTTTAGGCTAGAGTAGACCCCGCCGTAAACAAATTGGAATTCTTTAGCAAAAGTAGAGTAGGTACCTGTATGGACCACAGTTTCTTCTTTATAAAAATCCCAGATAAACTTAGATACAGAACTAGTTAACCCTGTGCAACGTTCTTTGTATTCTTTATTTTTACTATTCCCGCCGCCACTCAGCCTATGTTGGTCTCCTTTCAGAACTATTTCACCATTGAGATATCTATCAGAATGAGCGTCACGCTTCGCCTTCATAGCAATTTCTATTATTCGAGCGTTAGGCTTATACCTGTTACCGTACCTATCCATAGTCATGGCATGAAAGGCGTATGCCATTGGCCCCGCGCCGTGTATCTTATAAAGGAGCCGGTGAACCATAAAGTGCTCACGACCTGTCAGATAAATAAGGTTGTCTTTTTTGTCCGAACCCCCAAGGCTTCTTGGTAGGATATGGTGACGCTCGTAGTAACCTCCGTCATTTGGTTTTTCTTTCTTGCCTCTTTTAGCAATAAGCAAGTCATGGTGTTTTTGATAATCCATAGATTACTCCTTATACTTATCAACTTTTACTCCTAAATCTTCGAGAAGTTGTAGCCCTTCGTAGTTCTTATAGTCTGAATTATAGACAACACGTACAAAGCCAGACTGTACGAGAAGACGGCTACACTTAACGCAAGGTGCAGTAGTGCAGTAAAGAGTAGCTCCGTCGCTACTACTACCTTGCC
>Ga0206130_10006066_pt1 | contig 14007 bp, 11 predicted proteins | sample Helgoland_Spring_9_FD_148637 | JGI IMG/M metagenome (GOLD analysis project Ga0206130, IMG submission 148637) | Pelagic subsurface seawater microbial communities from Kabeltonne, Helgoland, North Sea - Helgoland_Spring_Bloom_20160512_1 | ecosystem: Environmental > Aquatic > Marine > Epipelagic ... | reverse complement strand
TTGTGAAAATAAATGGAGAACGCTTTTACCTTTGGCGCGCCGTTGATCACGAAGGTGAGGTTCTGGAATGCTATGTAACAAAGCGACGCAACAAGGCTGCAGCGAAGAAGTTCCTGATAAAAACAATACGAAAGCACGGATCACCAAAGATTATCACAACAGACAAGTTGCCATCCTACGGCGCGGCTTTTCGTGAGATTGGAATTGCTGACAAGCAATTATGCGGCGGCCGATCCAACAACAGATGCGAAAATTCACATCTGCCATTTCGACGACGAGAAAGGGCGATGCAGAAGTTTAAAAGTTGTGCAATGCTCCAGAAATTTACTAGTTATCACGCCCAGATATACAACCACTTCAATCATGAAAGGCATCTCGAAAGCAGACAGACTTATAAGCAAAAACGCAGTGCCGCTCTCACAGAGTGGTTTCAAATCTGCGCTTCATAGATTTGTGTGATCGTGGTACTTTGAGACGTGTTAGACTTTGTCTGACAACACCACCAAGCCCACATCCCCCTCTGGTCCGCTAAAGGCGCAACAGGGTGGGTGTGTGAGTGGGTGTTGGTGATTCAATCCAGCTGCATGGAAATCAATTTGAAAAAATAACCATAAAGCGGTGTAAGCCACGCTACAGCCATTGCTGGTATTATCATTGTGAAGTCCATTTGCGCCGCAGCATCGACATTTAGTATAATGATTATTCCTATCAAAAGGCCGAGCCATCCGCCGCGGACGCATCCATCGCCAAACCGAGTAATTCTATTTTCACCGTCTTTGGCGCCAAATGCATGGCCAACACCAACTGCTATAACCACGACTAATGACATCAAATCAATCGCGGGAGCAAGCGCGCCGGCTGACATGAACGCACCAGTTATTGTCCCTAGAATTATTAATACACCTACATACCGATTCATAAATTTAATCCCTGTTTCTGATAAAGAAAGTAAATCATGCCACCAATATATTTGACAATTGTTAAAACCTTTTAGCTCTTCGAATTCACCTCTTTCAGCTACTCTGGCTCGCTAAAGGCGCAACAGGGGCTGGGTGTGGGGTTAGGTTGGCTGTGAGGGGACTGCAGGAACGCCATCTTTATTCACGCCTCAACTTCAAGCTAAACCGTGCCGCTGCTCTCGCTGAGTGGGGTCAATTGTTGAGCGCATAGATTTAGGCTGTGCCAGCAATGTGATGGGTGTTCGCGTTAGTTTGACAGCACCGGCTCGCTAAAGACGCAACAGGAGCTGGGTGTGGGGTTGTTTATTTTACTTTCTTGTAGTGTCGATCAAACCATGCCCTAGCCCATTTACCCTTAGGCTTTTTGAAGCTTTGCACTTGTTCAATTGGATCAGGTTTGTTGTCTTTTGTATCCTTAGTTGTGGAGTTTTCGGTTCTTCTTTGCTTCACACGCATGATGATCTTAGTATTATGTTTATTCACGTTTATTTCTCTATTTTAGTTTCGCCTATTTATACCCCAGTTACCAAGACCATATCATTCTAAAATGAGCTTATCCTATTACACAGCATACTATTTTTCCTTTGCATCGTATTTACCTTAAATCCAGTACAAATGTTATACTGGTTATGCGGTGAGAGTATTATTCGCGGCCCTCTAGGCCACTCTGGTCCGCTAAAGGCGCAACAGGGGCTGGGTGTGGGGTTAGGTTGGCGGTGTGGGCCTGCAAGAACGCCATCTCTATTCACGCACCAATTTCAAGCTGAACCGTGCCGCTGCTCTCGCTGAGTGGCGTCAATTATTGAGCGCATAGATTTAGGCTGCGCTAGCAATCCGATGCGTGTTTTTACTAATGTGACAGCTCCCCATACGGCGTTGGGGCGCGATGCTGAAAGGCCGCCCAAACTGCGATAATCTGTGCAGGTTGGCGGGTTAGGGCGCGGTGCTGATCTGATACTGCGACCGCGCCAGCCAGTCTGGGCTGATCTCGACGCCCCAACCCGGTGCGTCGGTGACGCGGGCGTGACCGTCCACGATGTCATAGGGCGATTGCACAAAAAGTCCGTCTTGCCATGGGTAATAATCAGAGCCTTCGATCGAAAATTCTAGGTATTTTCCCGCATTTGGAATGGAACGCAGCAGGTGCATAGTGAACAGGGTGACAAGGGAGAGATTGGCGCAGTGCGGCGTGACCGGCAGCCTGGCCCGGTCGGCCATTTCGACAACGCGCATGGTGCGGCACATGCCCCCCAGATACAGAATGTCAGGTTGTACAATGTCCACCGCGCGCATGTCGATCATCCGCTGCCATGTCGGCAGATCACAGTCCTGTTCCCCGCCAGTGACGTCGATGTCCAGCGCATCGGTGACCTGTTTGGTCTGTTCCAGTTCCCAGTACGGGCAGGGTTCTTCGTAATGGGAAAACCCTTGGTCCTGCAGCATATGGCCGACTTCGATGGCGCGGTCCGGAGAATAGCAACTGTTGGCATCAATCAGCAGCGCGACATCGTCACCCATTTCACGGCGCATGGTCGGAATGATCTCTTCGGTACGGCCGGGCCATTCGTCTTTGTTGCGTCCGACTTCGGCACCGGCGCGGACCTTGAAGGCGTCAAAACCGTGGGTGTCATGCAGGTGTTTCATGCGCGCCGCCTCGTCCACTGGGGTGATGTCGCGTTTCATTGACGAGGCATAGGCGCGGATTAGACCGGGCGTTCCGCCCAACAGTTCGGCCACGGATTTGCCTTGCTGTTTGCCGCGCATGTCCCAGATGGCGGTGTCCAGACCAGCCATGGCGCGGCGCAGGTAAGAGCCGGGGAATTTGTGTTCACGTTCGGCCACAATATCCAGCAGATCATCCAGATCGGTGGTGTCCTGACCCAGCGTCCACGGTGCGACCTGCCGGTGCAAAACCTGTGTTGTGATATCGGAATGATAGGTGGACACCTGCCCCCAGCCCTGTGCGCCGCTTTCTGTCGTCACGCGGACAAAGCCGATGAACGGGGTGGTGAAGGTTTCGATGGAGTTCAGTTTCATGTGCGTCTCCTTTAGGCGCGTGCGTCTTGCCGGATCAGGTCGGATGCTTTTTCGCCGACCATGATCGCGGGTGCGTTGGTGTTTCCGGTCGGGATCGTCGGGAAAATCGACGCATCCGCGACCCGCAGGCGCTGAATGCCGTGCACCCTTAGCCGTTCATCGACGACGGATGTTGCTGGATCGTGACCCATGCGGCAGGTGCTGCACTGGTGAAATACGGTCCAGCATTTCTGGCGGATATAGGCGTTCAGATCGTCGTCTGATGACACATCCGGACCCGGTGACATTTCTGCGTCGATCACCGATTTGAACGCGGGGGTATCGGTGATTTTGCGCATCAGCCGCATGCCTGCCAGCATCAGGTCACGGTCGTGCTGGGTGTCTAGATAATTGGCATGGATTTCCGGCGCGATGGTTGGATCGGCAGAGCGTATTTGCAGATGGCCGGTGCTGGTCGGTTTACACGGGTTAAAGCCCAGCAGAAAGCCGGGAAATGGGTCCGGGCTCATCAGCGGGCGGGTGCCTACGGGTGCGCGGGTATAGCTGACTGGGGAGAAATACAATTGCAGGTCGGGTCGGGCCGAGGCGTCGTTCAGGCGGACAAATCCGCCACCCTGATTGAGGCTCAGCGACAATGGCCCTTTGCGGGCCAGGACGTATTGCAAACCGACGCGTAGTTTTCCGAGCAGCGGGCGCAGTTGTTCATTCAGGCTGGGGACTTTGGCGCGAAACATGTAATCGGCGCCAAGGTGATCCTGCAGGTTGCGTCCAACTTGCGGTGCGTCGTGAACCACGTGTAGACCATATTTTTGCAGCACGGCAGCAGGGCCGATGCCCGAGAGTTGCAGCAATTGCGGTGAATTGACCGCACCACCGCACAGGATGACTTCGCGCCGCGCATGGGCGATGATGTAGCGGCCCTTCTGGCGGTATTCCACACCGACCGCGCGTTTGCCGTCCAGCAAGACTCGGTTCACATGGGCGCGGGTCTGCACGTCCAGATTGCTGCGTTTGCGGGCGGGCCACAAATAGCTGCGCGCTGCCGAGGCGCGAAATCCGTCCTTTGTGGTGATCTGATAGACGGTCGAACCTTCCATTTCGGCACCGTTGTAATCGGGGTTTTGCGGGATGCCCGATTGCGCGGTGGCTTGCAGATAGGTTTTGGTCAGCGGGTGGATTTGGGCTGCTGGGTCGTAGACCGACAATGGCCCGACGCCACCGCGCCGCTGGTCTGGGCCGCCGTCCCAGTTTTCCATGCGCCGGAACAGAGGTTCGACATCGCCCCAGCCCCAGCCCGGTGCGACCGCGCCCCAGTCATTGTAATCCATGCGGTGGCCGCGCACATAGACCATTGCGTTGATCGAACTGGAGCCGCCCAGTACTTTACCGCGTGGCCAGTACATCTGTAGCCCGTCCAGGTTCGGGTCCGGTTCGGTCACGTATTTCCAGTTTACCCGTTGGTCATGGAAAATTTTGCCATAGCCGATTGGCACCTGAATCCAGAAATTTTTGTCGGTGCCCCCGGCCTCCAGCACCAGAACCTTTGATGTTCTATCTTCGCTCAGCCTGTTGGCCAGAACGGATCCGGCAGAGCCTGCACCGACAATCACATAATCGTATTCGTTCACTTTATTTATCTGCTTTGCTGCGTCCAAAGACCTGCGTCAGCACCATCATGATCGAGGTTGCCACGATCATGATGGTAGAAATCGACGCGATCGTCGGGTCGATCTGCTCACGCAGGGCGTTGAACATGTTACGTGTTAGTGTTGGATTATCTCCGCCGGAAACAAACTTTGCAATCACAACTTCGTCAAAAGAGGTCAAAAACGACAATAATGCGGATATGACAACGGCAAAGCGTATTTGGGGCAAGGTGATGGTTAAAAACGCCTTCCAACGCGGTGCGCCAAGGCTGTATGCGGCCAGTTCCTGGTTCATGTCGTAGCTTTTGAGGGCAGAGCCAGTCACGATCAGCACCAGAGGCAGGGCCTGTCAATCGCAGAGTAAAAGGGACCTAATACGCGGGGTAAAAAGGGGCCACTGCATTTGGTGGTTTGCAGCGCTTTGGCGCGAGTGCTTGTCATCTAGCTAACGCATGCTGACCGCTAGGTCAGCATTGTTCTGATCGTGATGTGTTTTGATTATTGTCGGTTATTACGACTGTGCTTGAGACGATAGCTTTCGCCGTTCATCTCAAGAATGTGGACGTGATGGGTTAGCTGGTCCAGCAATGCGCCGGTCAGACGTTCTGAGATAGTGCCCAGACAACTGCTCACGGACACCCGCTGGTAGGTGAGCCAACTGCTCCGATTCCTTTTCAGCAAGGATGGTTGTGAAGACCTCACGGATGTCCCGTAAAACTGCTTGGTAGTCGGACACGAGGGGGAGAGTGGCTGTTGTCATAAGTTCAGTCATTCTATTTTGTTTCGCCAGACCATAAGGTTAGTTAGTTCCAAAATCCATCTCAGTGTCATCCTGTGGAGTATTCTGTTTAAAATCCTTGAGACTAAGAGCGTGTGCCATCATTTCCGCATTGATAACCCCTTCGGGAGTGCCTGTGTCTTCTCCCAGCGCATTCACACAGTCAAAATCTTTGTTAAGTTCTCCTCGGAAACCACCTCTGTAGTGGTCGGCACTGACAAGGAAGCGAAGCTCGTGCTCATCACCGTCCTTCATCATCCCATCAAACGGCAAACCTGGCGTTGAGTGTTTCTTTACAATAGCTGGGTCGCTTGTTGTAGCATTCACCACGATGAACTTGTGGTTGGTTCGTGTTGCCATCTGCTGTTTCTCACTCTGATAAAGCCGTATCAGGGTGATAGTGTTCAATGACTGAAAGAAAACAACAGGCACCATACCAAAAACACACGGCCTATACTTTTGGAGAAATACTGAAAGGTCAGAAACTTACCACCACAAGTCAGAAATAGGAAAACTAACACCAAGTGCGCTGGGCATAACTCCGTTATGAAACCCAAAGGAGCAAACCTGATGTCTAACTTTGTAGTAGGACAGACCATAACCATTCCTCAGACCAATAGCTGGAAAGCACACCAAGCAGAAATCATAGAGATAGCAGACGATGTCCTCACACTTCTGACGTACATTGTGGACCATATGGTGGCCTCCTGCATCAGACGACAATGAATATCGCTTGATATCAGGTGTGTTGACTGATGCCGTACTAAGGAACCAGTGTCCGTGTGGGGGAACCATTAAAATCAATAACTTAGAATATAATTCTGTGAGTACAGTGCTCTATTGGGTTACAAATGGGTTACAAAAAACCACCGTTTGACCATCAACCAGGCTTTCTTTGGTACGCTTAGGCGAATCAAAACTCACATCTCATCTAAAACTGAAGCCTTGTTTAGTTCCGTACCTATGGAGCAGCACCTGTTGTGCAGATATTTGACAGCCGAAAAGTAGGGGTTACTTGGCCCAATCCATACAGTTGAGCCGCAGGACCATGGACCGGCCCCCCCTATCCTAGGGCCCCGCGTCTCGGACATCGGCCCTTTAGTATTAGCCTTTTAAATTTATTCAGGGGTAATTTTGTTCGGCTGTGCATCTCTATTCACGCATCAATTTCAAGCTAAACCGTGTGGCTGCTCTCGCTGAGTGGCGTTAATTATTGAGTGCATAGATTTAGGCGGTGCAAGAGATGTATTGCATGCGCTGATTGGTTTGAGAGCACCGTTTGACAAGCTCTAGTCGCAATGTTCATGTAGCCCTGTACGATGCTGTTCGGACTTGCAAAAATAATTGAGGCGTTTGTAAACTTTTGCAAGAGGTCGTTTTCTTGCCTGCATGCCTGTTTTTTCAAGCTAACCTCTTTGGGAACCATTTTGTGAGATAAACTTATGCTGCCAATTGATCTGACTGCCCTACGCCATGAATTTCACAGAATGCCAGAACTTGGGTTTGCTGAGGAAAGCACAAAAGCACGGGTCGCGGGTATCCTCGAAGATCTGGGAATCGAGACGCATATAGGCGTCGGTGTTGTTGGCGTCCTGAAACGCGGGGCAGGCAATCGAGCCATCGGTCTGCGGGCTGACATGGACGCGCTACCGATCCATGAGACAAGCAGCCATGACTATGCGTCACAGACAGCTGGGGTAATGCATGCCTGTGGACATGACGGCCATATGACAATGCTTTTGGGCGCGGCGGCGACGCTTGCAGCAGAGGCCGAATTCGACGGTACGGTGCTGTTCATCTTCCAGCCTAACGAAGAACACGGGCTGGGCGCGCAGGCCATGATTGCCGGGGGCCTGCTGGAACGTTTCCCCATTGAGGAAATCTATGCCATTCACAATCTTCCTGGCGCGCCTGTGGGGCAGGTTTCCACGCGACCCGGTCAAATCTGTTCAAGCGAAAGTTTGTTCGAAATTCTTATCGAGGGACAAGGCGGCCACGCGTCAATGCCGCAGGTGGGGCGGGATGCTATCACGATCGGGGCAGAGATTGTTCAGGCTTTACAAACCATCGTCTCGCGAAAGCTTGCACCGGGTGCGGGTGTTGTCGTTTCGGTGACGGAATTCCTGACCGATGGGCAACGCAATGTCCTACCAGGTACCGCAACCCTCAAAGGTGATGTGCGCGCACGGATGCCCGCAAATCGAGAGGAAGTCGCACGGCTGATGCGCCAGCTTGCCGAAGGTATCGGGGCCGCCCACGGTGTAAAGGTATCCGTGAAATTCAACACAGAGTTTATCGAGACGATCAATGCCATCGAGCCAACTCACGCTGCTATAGGCACAGCTCTTTCCATAGGACTTGAGGCAGACGGCAATCGCGAACCCATGAGTTTTTCGGAGGACTTTGCCCATTTCTCGACCGCTGTGCCGGGGTGTTTCTTGCTGATGGGCAACGGGCAAGAGGGGCCTTGTGGCCAGCCGCTGCATTCGGACGATTATGATTTCAACGATGATCTATTGCCAATTGGTGCCGCCTTTTGGGCGCAACTGGTGCGTGACCGTCTGCTGGTGACCAAAAGTGAGGGTGAGTAGTCATGTTTGAAACCCGTATGAACACTTTTCGCGCCGAAATGGTCGAAAAAGGCCTCGACGTCGCTCTTATTACCGATGACGACAATGTATATTACCTCACAGGCTACTACGACTACTTGCATATGGAATTTGGCCGCCCGACCATACTGATAGTGCCACGTGACGGTCCTAGCTTATTGATCACGCCTACAATTGACCTCAACACGGCTCAATCTGCGGCGCGCGTGGACATGATTGCGGCGTGGAATGATGGTATGGGGGCGGAATGGCGCACTGAATTACCTGCTGCGGTCAAAGGGGCGACGCTTATCGGGATAGAGCCGGATCACATGCCCGCCCTTGTGCGCAGATATGTTGATGAACTGGTTGGTACACAATATCTCATTTCGATCACACCGATCCTATCTGAGATGCGGATGATCAAATCGACGCAAGAGCTACAGCTTGCCCGCCATGCAGGTCAGGTCGCAAACGCCATGATGGACGCTGGCCGCGCTGCCATCGGGGATTGTGTGCCAGAATACGAAATAGCCATTGCCACGTCGCAAGCAGGTACGCGCAAAGCGGCAGAACTTCTGACCGCGCATTATGGCGACGTCGATATGTCGCCGAATACGCATTTCCTGCAAATCATGGCCTCTGGCGAGACGATCACCAAAACTCACCACCGTGCCACAACACGCATCATGCGTCGTGGAGAGCCAGTGTTCCTCTGCTTTTGCGGCATGACCAATTTTCACCGGTTCAAGCTGGGGTTTGACCGAACGTTTTGGATCGGTGAGATGATGGACCCGTCTCAAGCTGCGGTTTATGAAGTCGCATTGGCCAGCCAGCAAGCCGCACTTGATGCATTACGCCCCGGTGTGACAGCTGAAAGCGTTCACGCAGCTTACGCAGAAGTCATTCAGGGTGCAGGATACGAGTATCCGTTCCGTTGCGGCCGTGCGACAGGCTTCAGCTTTCTGGAGGCCCCGCAACTAGTCACGGGAGACACAACAACCCTCCAGCCAGGCATGGTTCTGGCAGTGGATGGATCTGTGGCAGTTGATAACTTTCGCGCCCAAATCGGTGACAGCTTTATCATTACGCAAGACGGTTATGAGCCAGTAACCGAACACCCTAAGACAATTGATCAACTCATCGTGTAATCTGGGCTCTGTCAGATTAAACTTGCTTGAAGCGGGCAGGGCGCTGTCAGACAAAACCACTTGAGATCAGACGAGCGACTTTATAGCGCCATCGCTAGCTTAGGGTCAGCGGTGCAACCACATTCAGAACTGTGAACTGTGATGAGGGAATGTCGTAGAGGCGTTCTCCGCTCGGCACAGTGGCGTTCTTCTAGCCGACTTCATGCACCTCTCAGCCACTAACGTCGGCTAAAGGCGCAACAGGGGCTGGGTGTGGGGTTAGGTTGGCGGTGTGGGGCTGAGTACGGAGGCTACGAATATACCCTGCCCACTTCAACCGAGTTTAATCTGACAGAGCGAAATTCTTATTGCTTTGGTCGGCATTTAACGTAATCTCATATTATGGCAAATGGTACAACTTCTTACAAACTTTATGGCATACCTTATTTAGGTTCTATGGCTATTGAATTATTAATGGAAGAGGCTGGAATAGAATATGACATTACTTTTCCAACTCCAGAGGAAAGAAGCTCTGTAGAGTTTAAAATGATTTCGCCTAGAGGATTAGTGCCTGTTTTGATTACTCCAAGTGGGCAATCTATTTTTGAAGGACCTGCAATTATTAATTTTCTGTTAGAAACACATCACACCAATTTAATCGCCCCTATTGGCAACCCAGATAGGGCCACATGCTTTCAATGGCTTTCTTTCCTTTCTACAGCACTAGGAAATGCCAACAACCGTTTTTTCTTTCCTGATCGATATGGCTCTTCAGAAATTGATATCAAAGAAAAAGCTGAGTTAGATAGGAAGGCTTGTTACGATATCTTGGAGAAACACGTTGACAGTTTCTTATCAGGGAAAACTTGTGGAATTGCAGACTTCTACTTTTATGTTTTAATGAACTGGGATGATAATAAAACGGATGAACTAGACAAAAGACCAAATCTTAAGAAAATATTTAATCAGGTTAACAAAACCCCATCAGTCCAAAAAGTGCTAAAAAATCAAACTTCTTAGCATTAGGTCCGATGATATATCCTTCAGAACCAACTTGTTTGAGTTTAGCTTTTAGATAGGCCATGTGCTGTATATCTGCATGGTCTATTTTCCTTTATTCTGGAGATACTTCTAAGTTATTTACTCTTTGCCCTCTCAGAGTTTATATGTCTTTGTCCAAATATTATTTGACTCTAAGGAGAGCTTAGATGACTGAAGATCGGATTATTCGAAAAATCGCAGTGATATTTGTGACAGACGTTGTTAATTTTAGTACGCTTATGGAAAGAAATGAGAATTCTACACTTATAAGTCTTCGGGCCTGTCGTGGTATCATGGACCAACTTTTCAAGAAATATGATGGTCGTATTTTTAATACAGCAGGAGATTCAGTTCTTGCCGAATTTCAGAGTGCAGTAAATACATTAGTTTTTGCTACTGAATTTCAGAAAATGATTAAAAAACGTAATCTTTCTGTATCAGAAGATTTACAGATGCAGTTTCGTATTGGTCTTAATATAGGTAATGTTGTTGTAGAGGGTACAAACCTTTATGGCGTGGGGGTAAATAATGCCGCACGGCTAGAAGTATTAAGCCAACCAGGGGGTGTGTCGTTATCAAAAGCACTATATGATCTTGTAAATAAAAAAGTAGAATTTAAATTTACTGACCTCGGTACTCAAAAAATAAAAAATACTGAATTACACGCTTATGACGTGATCATAGAAGGTTTAGAACAGCGGGCCTTAGGTTCTTCAATTGGATCAAGCGAAATAACTGAAAGCAAGCCACCAACAATTGCTGTAATGCCGTTCAAAAATATGACTAAGGATGAAGAACAAGAATACTTTGTTGATGGGGTTACAGAAGATATAATTGCTAATCTCTCTTCTTGGAAATCTTTTCCAGTTATCGCTAGAAACTCTACCTTTAGCTTCAAAGGACAAGAGATAAAACCCTCAGAATTGGGTCGGCGATTGGGAGCAGATTATATCGTTGAGGGCAGCATACGCAAAGGTGGCAATAAGATACGAATTTCAGCAAGCTTAGTAGATTCAAAAGATGATCAACAAGTTTGGTCTAAACGCTGGGATCGCTCATTGGATGATATTTTTGAGGTCCAAGACGAGGTGTCACAGGAGGTGGCAACATTGATTTTTCCAGCTCTTAAAGGAAAAGAGCACGAACGCATACGAACCAAGTCGCCGTCATCTTTGTCTGCTTGGGACAACTATTTGAAAGCGCTGGCTATATATAACCAGACATGGGCTGGGAACGATCCAGATGAAGCTGCGAACAAAGAATTTTTCGAACTTTGCGATAACGCAATAGCTAAGGATCCAGATTTATGTGATGCTTATGTTCTGAAAGCTCGGCGGATTTATGGCAACTTATTTACGTCTGTGTATCAACATCAACGGACAGAAAACGAACTATTATTTCATAATCTGTCTTTCAAAGCTTATTCTATCAACCCCAATAATCCTGAAGCAGTCGTAATGTATAGTAGATCTTTTAATTTAAAAAAAGATTACCCACAGCGACTTAAATATGCCAGACAGGCATTGGACCTGAACCCAAGCCATGATGTTTCGAATAATGACTATGGCTGGGCTCTATGTAATGAAAAGCGTTTTGAAGAGGCAGAATATTATCTATTAAGAGCAATGGAAATGAATCCAATTGGCAGGAGAAGCTATGAGGGATTAATGCCGTTTCTTTACATGGCAATGGCTGATTCTCATAAGAGCTTAGAGTGGTGCAATATCCTGTATGATAGGGGTTCTCACAGTCGTTATGATGGTTGGAGGGCAGCGATCTATGTTCATTTGGGAGATTTTGAGAACGCTAGAATATTTTTGACAAAATTTTGGGAAGAACGTCCAGAAGTTAAGACAATAGAAGATTATAAAAAGGTTGCCCCGTCTATTTGTATGGACTACCTCATTGATGGGCTAAGTCCAATTTGGACAGATTGAGAACCTTAAACTTATTCGTGAACCATGAATTAAATGGTGCCCCACACGGCAAAATTTACTTTAATAAAGTATTTATTATCAATAATTTGAATTAAGCCACATTTCAAAAAGCGGTCCCGAAAGCGGTCCTCTTAGATCGGAGGTGCACCAAGTGTTTCACGCATCGATTTCAAGCTGAACCGTGCCGCTGCTCTCGCCGAGTGGCGTCAATTATTGAGCGCATAGATTTAGGCTGCGCTAGCAATCTGGGGCGTGTTCGCGTTGGTCTGACTGCACCGCCAAATAAACAATATTATATCATATATATCAGTATCTTATTTTGTAATTTGTTATTTAGCCCCCATATTCGCCCCCACAATATTGACTTGACGACACGCTTCCCGCACGCGCCCACGCATCGCTGCATCTGTCAGCAAGCGCGCTCAGGCAACCCACGTGCAATACAGCCTCCTCAGCCACTCTGGTCCGCTACAAGCGCAACAGGGGCTGGGTTGTGAGGAGGCGAAGCACACCACATTAGTCTTTAGGTTTTATATTTGAAGTTAATTTAAAGACCGTTCCCTGGGTGTGATTGGCAACTGCATTGATATTCCAACCGCCTCTTCAAATCGTTTTGCAATACGCAGCAGGGAAGCTTCACCCCGAGGTTTCCCCATGATCTGCACGCCTACAGGCATTCCTTCTGCTGTGAACCCGCAGGGAATACTTATTGTTGGACAGGCTGTCATGGTTAGGGCAAAAGTAATGGAAAACCAATCAATGTATGTCTCACATAATTTACCATCGATTTTTTTTACATAACGTTGCTCCACTGGAAAAGGAGCTATCGATGCCGCGGGACAAATAAGAAAATCATGTGTTTTGAAGAACGCCATTACTTTCTTATAAAGCTCTATGCGAACGCGTTCTGCTGTAAATATTTGTTCTGGCCGGATGTTCAATCCGCGCTCAATATTGCCAATTATTTCAGGGGCTATTTGCTGCCTATGTTGTTTTAAAATTGGTTCCATCAAAGTTGCAAACAGCACTGCTCGAAGCGTTTGAAATGCCTCAAGTACACCTGAGAAATCAGGAATATCATCTGTTACATCTGCACCAAGGTCGGCGAATACTGAAGCAGCTCCACCACAGACTTGTGCTATTTCTTTTTCGATCGAAACGATAGAAAGGTCAGGGCTGAAAGCAACACGTTTTAGTACGTCTTTTTCTTGCATAGATTCTACGAAAGATGGTCCAGAATGATCGAACGAAAGAGGGTCATCAATCTGATTCCCAACGCTCGCATCTAGCATCAAGGCCAGGTCGTCAATATTTCGTGCCATTGGTCCTTCGACCCAGAGGGTGTCCATTGACGGTAATCGCGTGCCGCGAGGGACACGGCCTGGACCTGGACGTAACCCAACAATTCCGTTGAAGGCTGCTGGCGTTCTGAGACTGCCCCCTAAGTCATTTCCTGTAGCGAGCCAAACCGAACCACTGGCTAGCGCTGCTGATGACCCCCCAGACGATCCGCCGGCACTTTTCCTTAAATCCCAAGGATTACGGGTTATTCCATTGACTGGGTTGAAGGTATGACCGCCTGCCCATTCTGGAACATTGGACTTTGCTATTCCAATTGCTCCATTAGTTTCAAGTTGCCGAACCGTTGCATCAGATTTTTTTACAACGTTTTTGGAAAATATTGGCGATCCATAGGTAGTTAAGGCACCACCTAGGTCGTTGTAGTCTTTTATCGCGATAGGTAGCCCACATAGTGACTTTGGGTGTCAACGCCGGACTAAAACTGCACCAGTCGCCGGAGCAACAGTGCACCATTTGGCAGATTTTGGTCGGAGTAAAAGTGCGCCATTTTTCGGGATGTAGGTTTGTCCATAGGCCCGCACGGCGGAGT
>Ga0206130_10006065_pt1 | contig 14007 bp, 8 predicted proteins | sample Helgoland_Spring_9_FD_148637 | JGI IMG/M metagenome (GOLD analysis project Ga0206130, IMG submission 148637) | Pelagic subsurface seawater microbial communities from Kabeltonne, Helgoland, North Sea - Helgoland_Spring_Bloom_20160512_1 | ecosystem: Environmental > Aquatic > Marine > Epipelagic ... | reverse complement strand
ACGATTGCGGGGTATGCAACGGCCCGGGCATTCCTGAGGGTAAATGCGATTGCTTCGGAAATGAAGAGGATGAGATTGGCATATGCGGGGGCAATTGCGTCAGCGATACAGATGGCGATGGTATCTGTGACTTGGATGCCGACGGGGTTTCCCATGATACGTGCGATGGCATCGTGGATGAATGCGGGATTTGCAACGGTCCAGGTCCCTTTGAAGAGTGCGGATGCAAGGCGAGCATTGCAGGATTCTGCGATTGCGATGGCAACGTAGTGGATGATTGCGGGGTGTGTGGCGGTTCAGGTCCAGAATTTGGCAAGGACTGTGACGGCAATTGCTTGTCGGACGTCAATGCCAACGGCATCTGTGATGCCTTGGAAGAAGTGGAATTCGGCAGCCGGGTAAACGTCTTTGTGGACCCGAGTGGAAACCGTGTCAACGACGTGAACTTCTTCAATGTCCAGTACGCCAACGACTCCCTCGAGCAGCTGTTGCGCTTGATGAGCCAAAACCTCGATGACGGCTCCCTCACCGGTGCATCCGAAAACGTGACGATCGAAGAAAGCATTATCAGCAACGGTACCTTCCAAATCGATGGTCCTGCGGTGTTTGAGAACAAAGTGCTCATGAAGCGTCATTTGACCATCGACGGGGATTTGAACGTGGTGGGCGAGGCGAATATCTTGGGAAGTACGTTTGCGAATGGAGGCTTGAAAACGGCCGATTTGGATTTGGCAGGCAACCTCGAGACCGGCGGAATCTCAACCTTTACAGGTCCATTGGTCATTGATGGAGAAACCACCGTTGCCAATACGCTGACGTCCCGCGGGGATTTCAATGTGCACCAAGGAGAGAATGCAGACGGTACCTTGTCGGCAACGGAAGTGTTCAGCATTTCATCTGCCACCGGCAACACGGATGTGTTGGGCCGTATTCAGGTCAACGGATCCATGGATGTAGATGGGGCTTCCTCATTCGGCCGCATGAATACCACGGGGCTATCCGTGTTCAACCGCGTGCTCGTAGACGGGTACTTGGATTTGAATTCAACTGCGGACGTTGCGGGTAACTTCCGCGTCAACACCAACAAGTTCAACGTGGGGCTGCTCAACAGCAACACGCACATTGGAGGGGATTTGATGGTGCAAAAAGACCTGTTTATCACAAACAATTTGGTCATCGACGGGACGTGTACCATTGAAGGGATTACGTTTGCGAATGGCGGCATCGAAACAACGAGCCTTGCGCTTTCCGGAGACATCCTGGTGGGCGGATCGGCTTCCGCGGGCAACGACCTTAATATCGACGGCTCCGGTACATTTGAAAATGCCTACCGAATGGGGGGTGATTTCAATATGTTGGCCGGGGGCTCCACCAGCGGCTTCGGGACAGATACAGTGGTCCAGGTGTCCGCAGCCACCGGAGACCTCACGGTGCAGAACCGGGTGACTGTAAACGCCTTGATGGCAAACGGACAAGGCGATGTTGAGGGCAACCTCACAGTTGGTGGCGACTTGAACATAGGCGGCAACGCGACCTTGAAGTCCAACTTGCAAGCAGACAACCTGGTCTCCATCGACGGCGATGTGGTAATGTTTGACGACCTCAGGTCAGACGGCACGTTGACATTGGGCGTCGTCACAACCAAGGAGGGTGAGCCGACCACGCAATTCAATAACAACGTCACTGTTACGGGAGCGACTTCGACGAATTCCATTTCAGCGACGGATTACTTTCAGGTGAATGCCTCCAGCGGATACGCGGCGCGCTTCACCAACACGTCAACTGCAGATAGTCAGGATGGAATTGTTGTGAAAGTGGGGAATGTTTTGCCCGGCAACAATGCCCACTTCATGTCGTTCACGAACAGCAACGGCGATCAGCTTGGGCGCATACAAGGGGAACGAGCCAAGCAGGTGAGCGGAGTCGTATTGCAAGACGGAACCAATGAATTGCTTGGAAACGGCGACTACACGTTGGAGATGCAAATTTTGAACCAAGACATCGCGAATTCTGCCGCAAGCGTGAATTCCTCGAAAATCGCTGTGGCCAATGCCTCGATTGACTTGGCACTTGCCGTGGCTGAAGCTGTGCTTGCTCCGACGTATACGACTTCCTGTGCAGGGGTTGTGATCTATGGATTCTTCCCGGTGCCGTTTGGATGTCAAACCGTCCCTGCGGCTTCAACGATTGCGAAGTCCTTGGCCTCGGCCATACCTGCGGCGGTGAATTTGGGCATGGCCATTGGCGGCATCGCAAACGCCAACAATACATTGGGCGGCGCGGAATCAGCGAAAGATCAGTTCTTGAATGCCATATACGGCGACATGGAACAACTCGATGAGTCCGGCATCGCCGTAGAGTCGGCAGCGACCCACTGGAAGGTGGGCACCACGTACCAATCCGGAAGTGCTGACTACGCCGAATGGCTCGAAAAGTCAAACCGTGGCGCGGACTATGCACCGGGAACGGTCGTGGGCGTCCGAAATGGAAAAATCAGCCTTTCCACGGAGGGGGCAGAAAAAATCTTGGTGGTCTCGACGGCTCCAGTTGTTTTGGGCAACATGCCACAGGGCAGCCCAAGGAATTATGAAAAGTGTGCATTCATGGGGCAAGTGCCGGTGAAGGTGCATGGCAAAGTTCAGAGCGGAGATTACCTCCTTGCCAGTGGACTCCACGATGGCAGCGCTGTCGCCGTTTCGCCTTTGCGCATGGTGGTTAGTGACATGGATCGCCTCATCGGAGTTGCTTGGGAAGACGGGACACACCCGTACCAAAACATGGTCAATTGTGCTTTGGGCATGCCAAATGCGGGGTCGCGTTTGTTCGCAGAATTGGGGAAGCGTGCCGATGCGCAGCATGACCGGACCGATGCACTCAAGAGCATGTTGTTGTCGGTGGTCAATCCGCAAGAGGAGTTGGACATCGACGGCGTCTTCGCCAACGGTGGCCTGCCCACTCCCATCTTGTACGAAGCGCAAGAAATCACCTGGTCCAAAGCGGGTTTTGACGACGTGGTGATCCACGAATTCACCCCCGAGGCCATTGATATTGCGCTGGACGAGGCGGTCAAGTCCATGGCCAAACTCGACTTCCCTGTGGCGGATGTAGAGCTTTGGGAAGGCATCACGAACGGCGACCCGGTCATCCGAAGAACCATTTCCAACATCGTAAGCCAGCGCGTCAACGACCACAACAAAATGGCCATGCAGGCGATGCTGGAATTCGAGAACAAGGACGCGACCAAGATTCGCTACGTTGAACGCCCTGCTCCAGAGTGGGACGCCGACAAAGTGAGTCCGGATCGGGAAAAGCGCGGAAAGAAGTGGCACTTCAAACAATGGGGCGGAAGCCGCAACGGTTCGAAGTCACGCATGGAACCGTGAGGATGATGTAACCTTCCGCCTGATTGTGCGTTGAAGCAGGCATGCCTGCACAACAGCGCATCAAGCTGGTATTTTACGCCATCCAATGGGTGCTCTTCGCGGAGTTTGACCCGTTATTCATGGGTGACATCGTTGTCCAGGTCCACGAAACTGATTCATCGTCAATGGGATGTGGTTGACGTCGTCAAGTTCGATTCCTTGGATTTTTGCCCCCCATTTCGGCCCCCATGCCTTTTTAAACCCCTGAAACCATTGGATTCATTGACATGTTGTTGGCCCCCTACGGGCTACTTTCAAGATCCTCACATCTTTAATAGCTGCGGGGATCTTTGCTTTGCAACCCGGATTGGATTTGAGTATCACCCGCAAGCGTGAACGATAACAATGTTGATTGCTTTACTTTTAGCGCATGAATAAACGAGAAACGAGCAGCAACATGAAGCCGTGCGCATACCTCCTAATGGCTTTCATGCTGGTTGTGCCTCAATTGACAGAAGCACAAATAACATGTGTTCCGTGTGATATGTTGGGCATGTCGATGAATGTAGGTTCCCAAGAAACCTCGATCAATATTTACCATTCAGGTCAGTATATGACTCATCCTCAGGAACACAATGTGTTTGTTTGGGAGTTCACTGACCAGCAAGGAAATACATTGCACCAAGAAACCATAGTGGATGATGCGTTTTGCAGTTTTGAACACAGCTGGTCCCTTGCGGATACAATGAATGTCACTGTCACTTTAGTAAATGAAGAGGCGAATTTGGATAACTGGTACATTTCTGAAGGTTTGCCGCCTACCGGCAATTCAATCAATTGTTTATTTGAAGACCAGATATATTGGGAAACAGGTGAGCCTACTCCATGGGGGAGCTGGACATTCATTCATAACAATCCCGGTGTTGATCTCAATACTTCAACAGGCATTGGCAGTCTAGTCGTGGATCAAAAGAAATTAATCAAAATACTTGATGCTCTCGGCAGAGAAGTAGATCGCGCTACCAATCAAATCCTCTTCTGCATCTATGATGATGGTTCAGTCGAGAAACGATTCATTGTTGAGTAAGCTTTTGCGAAAAAAGCGGTTCGGTTGACGGTTATAAACGGTGAACGAATTGTGGAGTGTTCGTGTATTGAGGAGGTTGCGATTCGGAGAGATATTCACGCTAAATTGTGATGAACAACTCAATGGATGCCAGTTAGTAGCAAATAGGACAGGTTAAATTGGTGGCCATAAACACTTAATTTTTTCTTCATGAATCCTTTAATTATCGTAGCTGCCATTCCAACGGCATTGGCGTTGTTCGGTGTGATCCGTCGCAATCGCATGTTGTTCTTGTTGGGATATTTCATCTATGCGTTGATTGTGATCCCCAATGAGTTGATGACTTTCATGGCCAATGGCGAGATGGCTCATCTGGGTTATGCCTTTTTATGGACTCTTCAGGCCATTTTGGCTTTCCCAAACCGTTTGAATTTTGACGGGACCAAAGTTTTTAAATCCTTCGGAATCAAAGTATTTCTATCCCTGAGTGCCGTCAATGTTTTTGGTGTCCTCTTGATCCAAGGGATGCCAGCAAGTTTGGAGTTGACAGAGACCACGAAGATCATCGTGGAAATCTATCACGGCATTTTAGCTCTGTTGCCATTGGTCGGAGTCTTCTTGATGACAACGGATCGTATTCCGGTCGGTTCGAACGATTGATTGCAGAACTACTCGATAATGGCAGCGATTCAGTTGCCCTGAAATCCTCGCATCTTCGACCGATGCGGGGATTTTGCGTTGTAACCTTTGCTTGGGATGTGAACGGCAAACTCAACCGGTTATTCTAAAAAACCGAATCGGTTTCCTTCGTGCAATGCAAAACAAACGCGACGATCGATCCGTCCGCTGCATCAAGTCCGAGGAATTTCATTGCCCTATCTTGTTCCAAATTCCAGTCAGCATGCAATACACGGTCCATTTCTTAGCCCTGACGCTTGGGCTCCTGGCAGCAACAACCGGGATGGCACAATTGGACGTGGTCCATTGGGTCCCGCCATTGCACAGCCGGGACAACGGACAAATCAACGATCACTACCTCTACCTCTCCACACCGGAGACCGTTCCGGTTACGGTCAATCTGTATGACGGCAGTGGTGCCACATTTGGGGATTCGCCGTACACCATCCAGAACGGACAACCGATTGCCATCGAAATCGGAAACGGACAGACAAACGGCAGCAAACTCATGGTCGCCCAAGGCGAATTGAATGAAACACTGACGAATCGCGGTCTAAAGGTCGAGGCCAGTGCTCCTATATTTTGCAACGCTCGATACCGAAGTTCTTGGCAGGCTGAGGCTCTTACATCCAAAGGTTCAAAGGCACAAGGCCAAACATTCCGACTGGGAGGAATGCCCATAACCTACCAAGGCGGCATTCGCTCGTTCGTTTTTGGCATCATGGCCACGGAAGACAATGTCCAAGTACAAATTTCAGAGTACGACAATGGCGTGGTATTTGCGGGCGCACCTGCGGTCAACGATGACTTCCTCGCCTTTACGCTGAACGAGGGCGAATGCCGAGTCTACTCCGCTTATGCCAATTCCGAGGCCAACCTCGCAGGCGTGCTCGGAGCATTGATCCAATCCAGCGGCAACGTTGTCATCAATGTGGGCAACTGGTGCGGCTCAGTCGGAACAACATCTTCCAATCAAGACATCGGTGCCGATCAAATTGTTCCCGTTCAATTCCTCGGTACAGACCACATTCTCGTGGAAGGAGTGGGTGATCCGAGCCAAGAGCGAGGTTTCGTCGTTGCCCATGAGGCCAATACGGATGTTTACCTCAACGGCTCAGTAACCCCTGCCACCACCTTGCAACCGGGAGAATGGTATATGGCTCCAAATAGTGAATACACCGGCGCTCCGCACAGCAACTGCGTCATTCAAACGTCCAAGCCTGCATACGTCTATCAATTCCTCGGCGGCAGTTCCAGTCAGTCCACGGTTGGTATGAATTTCATTCCGCCGATTTCGTGCGGCATGCCGAATGAAGTGGACGAAATTCCAAGCATTCAAAGCATTGGCAGTACCTCATATACAGGCGGCGTATTTGCCATCACCGAGGCTGGAGCTGACCTCACCATCAACGGAACGGCCCAAAATGGAGCGGTGGCGGTCGATGGCTACCCCGGGTGGGAAACCTACCGCATTTTGAACTTGACCGGAGACATCACCGTTGAATCTACGGGGCCTGTTGCTGTGGGCCTTTTCGGATCGAGTTCCGATGCTGGTTGGTCGGGGTACTACTCGGGATTTTCACTCAATACCAATGCCGCCTTTAATGCGCCATCCACCGTTTGTTCGGGCGATGAGGCATTCATACAATTCGCAGGAGACACTCTGGGGGGCGGCGTGCTGAATTGGGATTTCGGCGGATTGGAGGCGACGCCTCTCGGAGACGACCTCTTCGAAGTCAGCACCGAAACTCCGGGTGACTTCACCGTTTACCTTGACGTGCAGGGTGACTTGTGCGCGGACACGACCACCCACGTGGTCACATTTTATCCACCTTATTCCGGGAACTCGGTGGCCAATGCCTGTGGCGAATACACATGGAACGGTATTGAATACACTGCTACCGGGGTTTACAATGATGTTTTGACCAGCGCTACGGGTTGTGATAGTTTGGTGGAGTTGACCTTGGACATCATGCCCATTCCCGATCCAATGATGTCAGATTATGCCAACGATACATTGGTGTATTGCCCGGCACCCGGTTCACTGCTCTTTGGACAGGAAGCAGACCCCCTTTATCAAATTCAATGGACTCATTATCCACCTGGAAGCTCCGATTCCACGTTTCTAAACAATCCGACCAATGCAGTGCCGTACGTGGGTCCAGGTTTGTATCAAATCGACTATTTCACCGGGCCTCCATGCAACTTCAGTGCTTCGGGCCTCATTGAAGTGGAAATTGAAGATTGCTCCATCGTTATTCCCAATGTTTTCTCTCCCAATGGAGACGGTAAAAATGACCGCTTCCTTGTGTCAGGCCTGTACAACATTGAGGGCGTGCGAATGCAAATTTTCAATCGGTGGGGCAACTTGCTCTTTTCCGATATGGATTTCGGAGGCAGTGCCGGTTGGGATCCGCGGGAGGATGCTTCAGAAGGCACGTATTACTTCATTCTGAACATTCCCATCCGGACCGAAGAATTGACCATTACCACGGCTGAAGGAACGGAGATTCTGGAAGGTGGCACGGACGCTGAGTACTTTGGTCACTTCACTTTGGTCCGTTGATTCCTGCATCAGGTGCATGTTGATTCACCTTTTCCTCCAAGTGAGTGTTTCATCCTTGGACGTGATACGAAAAAACTCGCTGCCTCGGTCACAAATTCTCCTCGTCAGAGGTAACAACGTAATTGATGGTGGTGAGAGTGGTTCGGTCAACAGTGTGAATGAAGCAAATAGGGTGTTCGCGGATGCCACCGTTTACCCCAACCCAACCACTGACTACTTCCTTGTTTCTGGACTCGAAGCAAATACCGTTTGGACGGGACGATTGGTTGATATGTCAGGCAGTCTTGTGCGCGATTTAAATGGCACAGGTTCAACCCGAATTGAACTGGCTGGCATTAAACGAGGCCTGTACTTCTTGCAATTGACTTCAAGTGCAACTGCATCAACAACTTTGCGCGTAATCATTCAATGATCGCCGCAATTCTGCTGAAGAAAAGCCCGCCTCGTGCGGGCTTTTTTTTTGATTTAAAATCGCAAATGAGCCATGCAACCTTGAAAGCTTAAGTCACGTTTCTTCATTGTTCGACTGGAAGGAGAGCGTACCTTCGGCTAAAGAAAGTGAGTAAATTGGTAAAACGTGTAAGGATGAAGGGAGGCACTGGTTTAGCTGCAGGCACTGTTCTTTGGTTGGTACTTACTGCTTTTGCAATCAACGTTACAGCCGCTGTTCCGCCGGCGATGGACAGTTTGATGACCGTGTGGTCGGACGAGACGCAGCCCAGCGATGAGCGGTTCTCGGCCTTTGACAAGTTGTATCGGCAATTCTACCAGCGGTATCCCGATTCCTTGCTTCCTCAGCTGGAAAAGCTCCGCGCGGAAGCTCAAGCATTGAACCGACCACTCATCCTGTTTGAAGCATTCAACCGAAAAGGCAACTTGCTGAATTACCAAGGGAAGAATGAAGAGGCATTGTTGGCTTATGATCAAGCTGGTGCAGTGGCCGCCTCGTTAGGGGATTCGCTGCGCATGGGCTCGACCATGGCAAATCGAGGAAATGTATATGCCGGATTCAGCGATTACTTAAAGGCTACCCAGCAATACACCGCTGCGTTGCGCCTTTATGAATCCGCAGGATATGTCCGCGGGCAACGAAACGTACGGATGGCGCTCGCGAACGTATTTGTTTTGATTGACAACTATGAACTGGGAAAAACGTACTACGAGGATGTTTTTGTGGAGATGGGGGACGACGGAAGCGACCGGTTCAGTGGAATACTCCAAATGAATATGGGATGGTGTGAGTACAAGCTTGGCAACATGAATCGCGCCGAACAATTGTACCTCAAAGCGCTTGAGCTGCTGGCAAAAGCCGACGCAAGATTTCACCTCGCATCATGCTATGACAACTTAGCTGTATTGTGCTCGGACTTGGGCAGAGTTGCAGAGGCCAAGAAATTGATAGAGCAGGGGTTGGCAATGCACCAGGAGCTGGGTGCCACACTTGAAGTGCTTAAAGACCAATTGAAATTGGCTGAAATTCAAATGATCACGGATACAGAGGGAGCGCTTCGAAGTGCAGGAGCCATCCAAGTGAAACTTCTGGAGTTATTGGGAAATGAAACCAAACGCGACCTGTACGAACTGCTTTACCGTGGGAACAAGAAGCTTGGTCGAGTGGATGTTGCGCTGGATATGCATGAGCGTTACTTGGTCTTTTCTGACAGCGTTCAGGAGCTCAAGAATCACCACTTGGTCTTGCGCACAGCTTACGAAAAGGAGATGGAGCATGAGATGCTTGCCTTGGAGATGAAAGGACGCGAGGAAAAGAGCGAAATGCGCATTCAGCAGCTGCAGACGCTGCTCTGGCTGATCCTGGTTTTTATGTCGGTGGTTGCTGCACTTGTCGCTTACATTTTCCAGAATCAAAAGAAACATCTTCAGCGCCGAGAGCAGCTCTTGGCTCAAATTGAGGAATTGCGGAAATCGAGAGGAGGACAGGTGTTGGTGGATTCCAATGGCTTCGAGCTTGACCGGGACCGGATCGAAGCCTCACTGGAACGCACCTTAAACGAAACCGATTGGAATGTGCTGAATATTCTGCTCAAGGACCCATCCAGCACCAATGCCCAAATTGCGGAAAATGCCTGCCTCAGTGTAGATGGAATCGGATCATCCCTGCGCCGGATGTACGTTTACTTCTCGGTGCAAGAAACCAAGTACAAGAAAATCGCTCTTTTGCATGAAGCGATGAACCTTTCGGCGCATTCCGAGAAACCAAGTGACTGAAGGCTTTTCGGGATAATGTCAAAAGGAAATCTTCGCACAGTGTGTGAAATAAGGTTGTTTCACCCTTAGACGTGAAACGAAAAAGGGTGTCATATGATAATTTCGAGGAAATGAAACAGCAAATAATCTTGGTCATTGCAGCCGTTTTAGGCTTTGTACCATCCTCAGGAGCGCAGGTAATTACAACGGTCGATTGCGACCTCATAGGGCTTGTGTGCAATGTCTGTTCTCAGACGAACACGATCAATTTATACCACCCGGGTGGATACTTGACTTGGCCTCATTCAGAGAATGTGTTTGAATGGGAATTCACCGATTCGGAGGGGAATCTGCTGCACCAGGAGACGTTGGTCGATGACAACTTCGTAAGCTTCGATTTCGACATCCCCCTCACAGATACCATGTTCGTCTCGGTGCTTCACACCAATGACTCGGCTTGGCACAACGGTAGCCAAAATTCTTGGGCTTGTCTGGTCGAGGACTACCTCTTTTGGGAAGAAACGGAGGTGATTCCAGGAACTGTACTGGCAGGCTGGACTTTGGGAGGCACTGTCGGCGTTGATGTGAGTCAGCCTGTTGAGCCTGAGTGTAACCTGCAATACGATGGTGATGGTGACGGAACCGTCACGGTGGTGGATGTATTGGGTCTGCTCAGTGAATTTGGACAGTCGTGCGAAGATCCCTCATACACGGTCGAAGGAAGGTGGTTGTGGTCATTCAGCGACGATGTTGCAGATGCCAATACGATGTATGAGTATTTAAATGGACTCAGGTATACGTTTTATTGTGATCAATCAGAATGCAATGAAGATTACTGGAATGCGCTGGATATAACAGATGCAATTCCCAACACCGTCCCGTATTCACTCGATGGCGATACGCTAACAATTAATGGGACAGAAATTGCAGTCACATTTGAATGTGTGGAGGGTGTCATTTTTTGGCCTGGCTTGAATATTTGGAGATTGGGTTCTGATTGCGCGGAATAGATGCCAAAAAAATGAATAGAAACGCGAGGTGTGCACGGCAGATTCTACTTCTAAACTTGCTCGCTATTTGCCTCTGTGCAGGACAGGCATTTCAAACCACCAGTGCACATGCTCAGGAGTGGAGTCAGACCTATGGTGATGGGGTGATCAACGAGGGCCGCTCGATGCAGGTTACGTCAGATGGGGGCTTCATTCTTCTCGGATTCACTTATGCACAAGACAATTTCAGTGCCGATGTATTGCTCATCAAGACGGATGAATTCGGGACAGAAGAATGGAGCCAAACCTATGACGATTTCATCAACAATAACGTGTATGACAATACGGATGACTCGGGGTATTGCGTCCAGGAAACATCAGACGGCGGGTTCATCATTGCCGGAACGACCTCCGATGAAGGGGATGACAGTGAGGACGGTGCATTGGATATTCTCCTGCTAAAAACCGGCCCAAGCGGGGAGACAGAGTGGACCAAGGTCTATGGTTACCCCAGAAATGATGCGGCATGGGCGGTATGTCAAACATCGGATGGCGGGTTTGCAATCGCGGGTTATACGGTGACGAGTCCGTGGGACGTAGAGGGACATTTCAAAGAATTGTACCTGATCAAAACCGATGGAAACGGGATTGAGGAATGGTCGCAAATTTTCGGAACCGAAGACATGACCACAGTAGGTTTTGCATTGGAACAAACGACTGACGGTGGATTCATTATCGGAGGCCGAAAGGGCCCCGGGAGGAAAATTCAAAACAACACAAGTTCGGATGTCTACCTGATCAAAACCGATGCAAGTGGCGCTGAGCTTTGGAGCCAAACGTTTGGCGGGGATTACTTTGATGCGGGGTATTCCCTGCAACAAACAGCAGATGGAGGCTTCATCCTGTCTGGCTTTAAAAGTGATTCGGACTCAAATTATGCCGATCACGACATTTACTTGGTCAAAACGGACGAAAATGGCACCGAAGAATGGAGCCAAACCTTTGGCGATCCGGATACCCGGGAAAAAGGGCATTCTGTTCAACAGACCGCGGATGGCGGATACATCATTGGAGGCACCCAATCGTATTGGCCCCCAAGCCTTGGCGACGGCGATATGATCTTGATCAAAACGACAGAAGCCGGCACCGAAGAATGGACTCAAACCTTCGGGAGTGACGAGGGATATGATGATTCGGGGTATGCTGTTCGACAAACCGCAGACGGATGCTATGTGCTCCTCGGGCGAACTTCCGGGGATGAACAGTCCTTGGTATACTTGGTCAAAACCTGCGGCGTAACCAGCGCAACGGCCGAGATTCCCACTCGGACCAAAAAGGTGGATCACATCATCGACCTCTGGGGCCGAAGGGTCGAACCAACGAGCAATCAAATTCTACTGTTCATCTACGAGGACAGCACGGTGGAGAAGAAGGTTTTTGTCGAGTGATTCGCACCGCATTCGAATCGATTGCAAATCTTACTTCAGTGTCGTTTTGAATTCGAGAACATGTTGGGTAGCTGATGACGTTAATGCAATCCATTGAATTTCAGGTTATCAAGACTGTATTTGTTAAAAAGTAATAACGTGTCCTGAATACACGGCTAATCTTTGCAGTTCCTTGTGAACGCATTTTAACCTAAAACCCAATTAAAATGGATAATGTGTTTAAATTCATGGGAGGCTTCTTTCAAAGCTTGACCCAATTGCTGATTGGCTTCGCCGCATTGGCTGTCGTTACTGAAGTTGTATTTGGTGCAGCGATGTTCCCAGGTATGAAAGTAGTTGATAATCTCACCGCCTTAATTACACAATTGGGCAACGGTGGATTTGTTGGATTGGTAGCGCTTCTCATACTGTGGAGTATCCTTTCCAAGAAATGATTCAATAATTATTAAATCAGGCAGGGGCTTGTAGCCTCTTCTCCTCATTCCTCAATTATGGAACGTATCATCACCATCGTTTGTTTGGTTCTGAGTGCCGCAGGTTTGGGGTATCTCAAAATGATTCAACTGGAGCATTTAGCAGCCGAAAGTGCGGCTCAGGCAAAGGCGGAATCTGCCGCGAAAGCCGAGGCAGAAATCGCTGCCGCTGAAGCTGCTAAATTCCATTTTGTAATTCCGCATGATCGTGATATGCAAACCAATTCCATAGGTGTTGTCTTGCAAGGCTCTTCTTTAGATGCCGAACAAGACAAAGTAAATTACCAATGGGAGCAAATTGACGGAGCGATCATAACCTTGGATTCGGACACGAATTCCGTGGCCACGTTTACAGCAAAGAAAGGTGAATATACTTTTCGGCTTACGGTCACAGATTCCTACGGCGCATCTGTAATGGATGAAGCAGTGGTAAAAATTCATCCTGAGCCGAATTCGGGACCCTCAGCAGAGATTGAAGTTCGAGCTTCGAATTAATATTGAAACTCCAAATATTCTCAGAGAAACCAGCCGCGAGGCTGGTTTTTTGCTTTGGCCCATTTTCGACTCCACGTGACACTTGTGCCCTTCGCATGTTCGGATTTGAATTTATTCGACCTCGGTAATCAGTTCTTTTTTGGGCTTTCGAACCTTTTTGAGGTTGACCAACCAGTCATTTTCAGCATCGCGGTAACCCAATGGGAGCAAAACACAGCTTTTGAGTCCTTTCGCGCGCAACCCCAGGATTTCATCCACTGCATCCGCCTTGAAACCCTCCATGGGAGTGGCGTCAACTTCTTCAAAAGCTGCAGCTACAATTGCTTGTGAAAAAGCGATGTAAGCTTGTTTTACGGCGTGATTGAAATTGATTTCGGGATCACGTTGGGGATAGCTATTCAAGAGCATTTGCCTGTAATTCTCCCACCCTTCGTTTTTCATTCCTCTCACCTCGTTTACAAGGTCAAACATCCCGTTGATTCGGTCCTCAGTATAATGATCCCAGGCTGCAAACACCAGCAAGTGCGAGCAATCAGATACAACGGACTGGCCCCATGCAATGGGTTTGATTTGATCTTTGATTTCTTGGTTGGTGATCACAATGACCTCAAAGGGTTGCAAGCCACTTGATGTAGGAGCCAGGGAAATGGCCTCGATGATGTTGTCAATCTTTCCTTGAGGAACGACTTGGCGGTTCATTGCTTTTGTCGCATACCGCCAATTCA